>PVMK01123405.1_pt1 | contig 11667 bp, 15 predicted proteins | sample 1853481 | NCBI WGS metagenome assembly PVMK01 (sample SAMN08533507, study PRJNA380276) | Marine sediment metagenome, whole genome shotgun sequencing project. | reverse complement strand
ACTAAAGATGGGAAAATCCCTGGGGGATGCTGAAAAAATGGCTGCCTTAGTCGATGAACGCATCAGACCATAAATGGCAACCGGATAACGTGCTGCTCTTTGGCACGGCAAAGCTGCGTCCGGAGCAGCAGATGGTTCTGTTGGTCTTGATACATTAAAGATATTGACATCTTAACACCAATGGTATATACTTTGATATCTACCAACAATAACTGGAGGTATCTACCATGCAAACTGCAAAAATATTTATTAATGGTCGTAGCCAGGCTGTGAGGTTGCCAAAAGATTACAGATTCACCGGGGATGACGTATTTATCAACAAAATTGGCAAAATAGTTGTCCTTTTACCAAAGGATGATCCGTGGTCATCATTAGTCAATTCCCTTGATCAGTTCACCGATGATTTTATGAATGAAAGAGATCAACCCGATCAGGATTCTCGGGAAAACCTCTAATGAAATACATGCTCGATACAAATATATGCATCTATATCATAAAACGAAAGCCTCAAGCCGTAATAGAGCGCTTCCTCCATACCGATATTTTCCAGATCGGCATCTCGTCAATCACCCTGAGTGAATTAATGTATGGCGTCTCCAAGAGTTCAAAGCCTGGACAGAATCAAACGGCTTTGGTGCAGTTTATGGCGCCACTTGAGATCTTGCCTTATGGTGGAGACGCTGCTCAATATTATGGTGACCTCAGAGTTCATTTAGAAAAGCAGGGAACACCTATTGGTTCTCTCGACATGTTAATCGCTGCTCATGTGCTTTCAACAGCTTGCACCCTCGTCACCAACAATGAAAAAGAATTTACCCGAATCCCTAATTTAAGAATTGAAAATTGGGTAAAATAGCATTTCGTTTTCTGAGCCATCTCCTCCCAGTTTTCAAGCAGAATGAGCACCTGAGCCACCCGGACACCTGGGGTCGGACCACAACAAGGCATTGATTATCCAATGTTTATGTCCCAAAAATAGGTGTTTGCAGTGCCTATATCGTCCTTTCCGGACCTGAAAAGAGCTATATAAGGAGCAGTTTCCTCCCGGAGATGATACCCATCAGCACCTTCTATGACATCTCTCCCTTTTGCCTTGAAGCCCAGTAGCGATTTCACTTTCGCAACAAATGACTTGCTTCCAACGGCATTCCCACCTGGCAGACAGATTTGCTTGACAATTACCTCTCGAATGTTCCCGTCGTCATTGGGGATTTAATTCTCACAGAGGTTCTTCAGGGTTTCAGGTCTAATAAGGATTACGAAACAGCCAAGACCTTCCTTAGTGCTCTTCCATTTCTCCCTCAAGACATCTATTCCCCTGTAATATGAGTATCAGCATTTTTTGGGAAAGTACAATATATTGGAGGGCGCATAGGGCCGGGTAACGTAGGATCGAGGGCTCAGACGAGCATTTGGGCGAGCCGCTTCAAAGCTTCCGCCAACGAGAACGTGGTCAGGGTTAGGGGTAGGAAAGGCGCAAGAAGTTTCAGGTTAGCGTCAGAAAATCGGCTGCAGGCGCGGCAGTCTTGATGGACAAGGATCAGGCACTAAAGATGGGAAAATATCTGGGAGATGCAGAAAACTTGGCCGTCTTAGTCAATGAACGCATCAGGCCATAAATTGCAACCGCTCTTCAAGGTTTGATCCTTTACCACGCGAGGGTTTATAGTTGCGATTCTATCGGCATAAGACTCATAAAACTGACACCGAAACGGCGCCAGAACCCGCTGTAGGGCTCAATTTCAAAGATGCGAGGTCTGCCATTTTCGAGCCCGTACCAACGGATTTGTTCATCACCTCTTTCGTCCTTATGCAATTCAAGCTTGAACGCGATCTGCGCAATGTTCTGATCGAACCAGTTTCCCATCTCGTTGGCGATTTCGGGCGATGCAAATATGACCCCTATCTCGGTATTATGGAGGAATGCCCGGGGATCGAGGTTCAGAGATCCAATGAAGACCTGTTTTCGATCAAAAACAAATGATTTTGCGTGGAGACTGGCCTTCGATGAACCATGGAGACCTTTTTTTTCTTTGCGCTGCTTCTTGGTGAGTTTCTTATTCATTTCATAGAGCTCAATACCGGCGCGCAGCAGATCTTTCCTGTATTTGGCGTACCCCGCGTGCACGATGGCGACATCCGTGGAGGCGAGAGAGTTGGTCAGAATACGTACCCGCACGCCCCGCTCTCTTAGTTCTTTTAGAAATGCCACACCTTCTTTGCCCGGAACAAAATAGGGTGAGAAGATGATCAATTCCTTCCGGGTGCCTTCAAAGTAAGGTCTGAGTTTTGGGCCCAGGTGATATTCCTCACTTTTGAAATCGTGAAGGATCTTTTCCGGCTGATCATAAATGACTTCCGCGTTGCCCCAGTGGAAGAGAACCTGGTTGTTTCTGATCGTGTTGGCTAGATTTGAATTCCGTAAGGCCTGCAGATAGACTGAATTGTTCTGTTGCGCAACAACGTCGTTCAACCGCTGCCGTAGTTCTTTGATCTCCTCCGCCGTGGGCGGTTCGCCTTTGATTACCGATGCGGGATAGGCCAATTCGCTGTTCCAGTATTTATCGAAGGAAACCAGAGACCTCTTTTGCTACCGGTCCGATAGCCAATACATCCAGATCACTGAAAGGCCAAATTCGGATCAGCTTCGAAGTATTCGTTGCCGATATTCCGTCCCCCGAGAATGGACGCCTGGTTGTCGACAGTAAAGGACTTATTGTGCATGCGACGTGTCACTGACCCGAAACGGGTCACAAGCTGTTTGAGTCTTCCCGTATTGCGGCTGAAGGGGTTGAATATCCGCACCTCCATGTTGGGATGGCTATCTAGCACCGACGCACCCAGATCCCTGCCCTCCAGATCCATGTCATCGACCAGCAAACGAACCCGCACACCCCGGTCAGCCGCTTTAAGCAATTGGTCGATGAACAAGGCGCCGATAAGATCGTTGTGAAGAAGATAGTATTGGGCATCGATGCTGCGTTCGGCAATGTTTGCCAGTACTACACGGGCAACAAAGGCATCCAGGCCGCTGCCCAGCAGTAGAAACCCTGACTGTCCGGGATGAGCAAGTCTCTCATCGCGGCGGATCTTACCAAACACGGTGTCCTCCGTATCGGTGTAAGCAAAGGACGCAGGCCGATCAAAATCCTGAGGTAGGGTGGCACAGCCGCTGAATAAAAACAGGGCAACAAAAATCGGAACCGGCAGATACGCAGTAAGAGCAGATCTATTCATATTTTTGTTTCCACATTATAGATATTGAGTGCAATTTGTTGGGTTTTCTGCCAATTGATTTTGTTTAGTGATTTTAAGGTTGCATCATGGGGATGGATGGTACCACAATAAAACCATATTGTGTAACAATTTCAATTCTCTGCCAATTGAAGTGCAGAATATTTTGTATTGATCTGCTGTGGCTTGATGTTAAAGGCCCTGAAGGTATCATCAAAACTTGGGTCAAAAATATTCTTTTCTTTAGTCGAGTAGTTCTCGAATTCTCCTTTAAACTTCGGGCGATTCCTGGTATTCATTTCAAAAAGTTCTCCAAAACGTGTGTCGCGTGGCTTTCATTCGGTTTCGTAATTTAAAGGATTGGTATCAAAATGAAGAAACTGATCATTACCTTAATGGTTTTTATAATATTGATATTGTCCGGCTGCTTTTACGCACCAAGTGGGCATCTTATTGTGAGTCAACGGGGCGACATCAACACAATCAATACTATCATTAGCTGTGATATAAACCCATTAACTGATAAGCCCCCGGGTTCAGCGATAGACCAGGTAGCTGGACTCAATTCTAAGGGTTTTGTTCTTATGAATTGGAACATGCTGAAAGGCAAAAAGGCAGGCTGGAAAAAAGATTTTCGCCGTTTCAGTGCTATAAGTGACCTGATTATCATTCAGGAGGCCCGCCTATCCGACGATCTGTGGGAAGTGTTGCAAAAGAACCGGCTCAATTGGGATTTGGCTACCTCTTTTGAATTCGAAAAAAAGAAAATAGGAGTTTTGACGGCTTCAATGATTGAACCGGATTATCAATGTGCTTTCCAAAACGAAGAACCGCTGATCCAAATCCCAAAAAACATTTTGATCACTCGTTATCCCCTTATCCGAAACAGACCAGAAACTACTGGTAGCCAATGTTCATTTAATTAACTTCACTTTGAGCAGCTCAAAATACCGCGCTCAGTTGCTACAGATGGAGAAAATACTAACAAGACACCAAGGTCCTCTAATTATTTCTGGAGACTTCAATTCCTGGAATAGTGAACGTTTGGCCATTGTTGACACAATCACCAAACGCCTGAAGATGAAACCGGTTCATTTTGATGAGAACAATCGGATTTCTATCTTTGGTCATAATGTCGATCACATATACTATCGTGGACTGGAACCTTTTGAAGCGGTTGTCTCAGTGGTGACGTCATCAGATCATAATCCCATGTTGGTCACCTTTAGATTGGCTGATAACACATAACTCATTGAAATTTATTCATAAAAAGGAGGAAGTCAGTTTTGATGCTATATTATCATAAGGTATGGGGAGTTCTCCTGATTGGCTGGATGAGCCTTTATATGGTCAGGATGGGGATGTCCCCCCTTCTTGTTCCCATAATGGATGAATTTCATTTAAGCTACGCCCGTGCAGGGTTGTTGTCCAGCGCTATTTTTTGGGCATACACATCCATGCAAATCCCATCCGGTTATATGGGTGACCGGTGGGGCCGAAAACGTTTTCTTCTCCTGGGGACTTTATGCTGGTCCATATTGTGTTTTTTTACAGGCTTTGTGAACAGCTTTGTCTTATTGTTTGTCATTCGCTTTCTGACGGGAATGGCACAAGGCACGTTTTTTGGGAATGACAGGCCGATTATTGCTGCTTATACACCTCTGGAGAAGATGGGCAGGGGGCAGGGAATATCCGCCATGGGCATGGGCCTCGGTATGGGGTTCGGGATCCTTTTGGCAGGACAGATTGCAGAGTCGTGGGGATGGCGTTCGGTGTTTCTCCTTTATTCCATACCGTCGTTTGTGGCTTTCTTGTTTATTCTCAAAATCATCAAGGATCCTGAACCAGCCTCAGGGAAGGCGGTACGGTTAGAAAAGGCCCATTTTTCCATGGCGTTTAAAAGTGGGGATCTTTGGATGCTTTACTTGGCTTGTTTCTCTGTGATGTACATGCTTTGGCTCCTCGGTACCTGGTCTCCAGCCATTTTTTTGGAACTTGGCGTGGGCAGCATAGCAAGCGCTGGAATTTATGCGGCTGTCTTGGGCTTTATTGGTGTTCCCGCTCTTCTGATTTCAGGTGCCATAAGTGACAGAATGAAAAAAAAGGGTCAAAACAGAAAATATCATCTCATGGTCTGTCTCTTAATCATGTCCGTTTTAGCCTTTTTGATGGGTCTGGGTCTCGACTTGGGATTTGGATCGGCCTGGTTCATCGTATTAATAATCTTGGGTGGATTTGCCACCTGGAGCTATTTCCCGCCTTATTACGCACTTTTGCCTGACCTGGTACCAGAGAAGATCTTAGGTACAACCTATGGGGCGGCTAACACTGTAAACTTTATGGCTTCGCTTGTGGCCCCTTGGTGCACAGGATATTTGCGAGACCAAACCCAGGGCTTTTCTTGGGGATTTTACATCACGAGTGTCGTAGTTTTTGCCGGTTTACTTTGTCTTGTCGTTTCGTTGAGGTTGACCGGAGGCGCAAAAGAGACAATAGGGTAGCAAGATTATTTTTTTACCGTGGCCTTGACGATGATAACAGGCTCTAACGGCACGTTCTGGTAGCTGCCCTTTGTTCCGGTTTTGACTTTAGAGATGGCGTCAACCACATCCATACCTTTGATTACTTTGCCAAAAACAGCATACCCCCACCCTTGTGACGTCTCGGCCGTGTGGTCGAGGAATTTGTTGTCTTTGATGTTGATAAAAAACTGAGCTGTGGCACTGTGGGGATCCTGAGTGCGTGCCATGGCCACGGTCCCTCGCTTATTCTTGAGGCCGTTGTCCGCCTCGTTTTTGATGGACATCCCGGTGGATTTTTCTTTCATATCGGAGGATAGACCGCCCCCCTGGATCATAAAATTGGGCATCACCCGGTGAAAGACGGTCCCGTCATAATGCCCCCACCTTACGTAACCGAGAAAATTATCCACGGTCTTGGTTGCTTGACCCGGAAAGAGTTCGAGGACAATATTGCCCATGGATGTTTCAATTACCACCTGCGGGTTTTCAGAACCGGCGCCCATGGTGTTTAATGGGGCGAGAAGCAAAAGAATCAGAAGAATTAGAGTTAAACGAGTACGCATTGGAAACCTCCTTTGTTAGACCCGCCCCGTGGGCAAAGCCATTGGTAATGATCTTCTAGTAAACAGAGATGGCTGACCGCCTCCGTATATTGGGCCGTGTTAAGGGCCTGCGCAAAGTGTCGCCCCTCAATTCTCCACGTGATGGCGAACGGCCTTCAGGAGCTCCTGGATCTCCTTTTTATTTAGTTTTCCAAATTTTTTAAAGAAGAGCCTGCCATTCTTGTCAAATGCCAGGATGTCACTGTTGTCGTCGGCTATTTCCCACTTGTTGACCAGGACTTTCTTATAATCCCTCACATAGATTGTCGTGGGATATTGTTCCTGTTTGTCCTTTAATGCCGATGAGATTGCAAAGTTGGGGAGCCAGGTTGCGGCCATATTGATAATGGCAAAGCTCTGAAATTTATCCCTGGGCAGTTTTTCCGCTTTTAGGGCCTCACTGGCATCGTTGTTGAGGTCTTTTTCATCAGGATCCACGTAAAAAATAACATGGACCTTTCCTTTTAACTCGCTACTGCTCCAGGGGCTGCCATCGAGGCGCCCACCGAGATTGTCTTTTAATTCAACCTTGGGCGGTACTTGTTCCATTTCAAGCCCGGCCCAGGCGTTCTGAGAGACAAAAAACAGCAAGACCAATAACTTTAGTAAACCTTTCATATCAGTTCTCCTCAAAAAAAGGGTAGCCGTTCACGGGTTCAAAGGTTCAGGGGTTCAAGGTTCCATTCTCGTCCTCGGACTGCATTTTAGATGCGTATTTAGTGTCCGAACGAAAACTAGGTTTTTTCGTTCAGAGAGTATTTACGAGAAAAGTGTCAGCTTCGTAAGGCCTAATCTAAGATTTGGAGCCAACTTGGCAATTATTTGGGGAAATGAGCATTTTTAACGAGGACTTCGGGTCTTCAATGCTGTCCCTGCCCTTAACCCTGAACGTTGAACCCTGAACCTGTGAACGGTTACAAAAGGGGTTATTCACTCTACTTGTTAGCGCTTATCCTCCTTATCCACCAGGCGGATGTCCAGTGGCCCGGCACCGGTGCCAGCACACTTTGGGCCGGATCCCGGGATTTTGGCTCCTCTTTGAGCGCTCGGTCATATTCACTCGCTTGGAACATTGCCTTTTCACGGCGCTCTAACGACGCTATGGCTTTTTCATAAAAACCAATGATTCGCTGTTTCGACTCCTCTGACAGGCTGGGGGTCTGTTTCACCGCCTCAATTCTCTCTTTCAGGGCATCAATGGTGAGGGGTAGCAATGAGATCTCCCCGGAAGCAGGCTGTTGATCAGCACCTGGGGCGCGGGTGGGGGCAAAGGTCCAGGAGATGGCCAGGGAAAGAATCAAGACCAATGAAAAGACAAAAACCGAGTATAACGGTCTGATGGTAGAATGGGATTTACCACGACGATAAAAACGCATGTTTGCGCTCCTCATTCAATCTGTCCGCAAATCGGCCTGGTCTGCCGGTCGACAAATCCTGTTTGGACAAAATACCATACGAAAATTGCCTTTTCGTGTCAATAGAGTCCCGGTGTTAATCGTTGACACACGATTCTCGCAAATTTATAGTTACCGTCAAAAAAGGCGCTTTCCATCAACTCAGTTTTTTTACCAGATTCTTGTGCAGTGAGAGACATTGCTCTTATAAAAGACACGGTCGGGGAGGAAGGCCAAATCGAGTCATGGTCTGAGAAGGAGGTATTCATCATCATGCGGGAGTTCAATATTCAATCTATCCATAAAAAACCCTCACACGGTTCCTGTGGGGTTCATCCTTTCAAATTGTGCACAAAGGTCGCCTGCCTTGTGGCGGTGCTGTTGACATTCACGGTCAATCCTGCTGTTGCCGATGAGCTTTTTATGAAAAACGGCGACCGTCTGCAGGGGAAGGTCAAATCAATGTCCAAGGGAAAATTGATCTTTGAAACCTCTTATGCCGGAAAGATTACCATCGACTGGGATCAGGTGGACCGTCTTACCACCAAAGGCCCGTTCGAAGTCCAATTCAGTGATGACAAAAGCCTCAAGGGCCGCGTGGTATCAGAAGAGGATGGAACCCTGAATCTTCAGCCTGAAAACGGTTCTCCTCCGCAACCCATAACCATGGCCGAGGTGAAAACTATCAGTCCACCGCCACCGCCGCCGAGTTGGAAAGTTGATGGGAGAATCAGTGCCGGTCTCAGTATAGAATCAGGAAATACCAACAATAGAAAGTTTAACGCCGATGGACAAGTGGGCCTTAAAAAACACCCCCACCGCATCACCCTGTATGGTGAGGCCAACATGGAAGAGGCTAATGATAAGGAAACAGCAAGCAACTCGTTGCTAAACCTAGATTACAACTACTTTCTGTCAAAAAAGTGGTACCTTTTTGGAAACGGTCAATACCAGCGGGACAGGTTCCAGGATTTGATATTTTTGGGGGCGGGGTCGGCCGGCGCAGGATATCAGTTCTGGCATTCGGAGGAGAAAAATTTTACCATCAAGATAGGCCCCAGTTATGTTAAGGAGCGCTACAGCAAACCCCAGGCGAATTTTGGCGGTAAGGACGAGCGTAATTATGCGGCGGGTTTTTGGACATTGGATTTCGACATGTCGTTCTTCAACCGTTTCCTGCAGTTCTTCCATCACGACGATGTATATCTCAGCCTTTCTGACACGGATGTCTGGAGACTGCGAACACGGACTGGTTTCCGCATCCCTGTGATGTATAAACTGTTCACCTCTCTGCAATACAATTACGATTGGGTCAATTCGCCGGCAGACGGCAAAACAAATTATGATGAGGCGCTGCTCTTCAAACTGGGGTGGCAGTATTAGCACAGCTCCACATATCTTAGACGTTCAGGCGTTTAAAGGGCCCGAGGTGCTCTTAAGTGTGAGCCTGTTCTTTTGTCACCATACTTCTCCCGTGTGCTGTTGCGGGTAACGGTTGAAGCAGGAATTTTCCCAAACAAGTGAAAAAATATCTTGACAAGGTAAATGCCAGTTGTTATTATTCGAAATATGCCGAAGTATAAATCTAAAAACGTTGAAAAATTCGCTGAAATATTCAAGGCTCTGTCAAATCCGAACCGGCTCAAGATTTTTTTGCGTCTCATTTCCTGTTGTCAACCTGGGACCCTAGCTACGATAAAGGAGAGCGTGGAAGCCGAAGGATGTGCCTGCGTGGGGGAACTGGGTCAGGATTTGGGTATCGTGCCATCCACCATTTCACATCACATCAAGGAACTTCGTCGGGCCGGTCTTATCCGTATGGAAAGACGTGGACAAAAAATCGATTGTTCAATCGACCCTGAAGCCTTAGTTGCTTTACGAGAATTTTTTTCGCAATAGGGGATGGCTTTTTTTTGGCTAGTTTGTTCGACAGTTTTCGAATAATAGCAACAATAAAATACAAACATGGAGGTAAAAATGGGATCAATAGACAAAGAACAGATAAGAGATAGCGTTCGTGACACCTATGCGAAGGTGGCAATAGCAGAACATAATGTTTTGGACGGAGTACAGCCCACATCCTGTTGTGACCCGGCAGATAATTTTTCAGAATCAGACACAAAATCATCCTGCGGATGCGGCACCCCGGATTTCTCGATAAAACAAATGTCCGCAACCATGGGGTATTCCAAGGAAGATATGGATAACGTCCCGGAGGGTGCAAACATGGGGCTTGGTGGCGGTAATCCCGTGGCCCTTGCTTCGCTCAAATCCGGCGAGACGGTGGTGGACCTGGGCAGCGGGGGCGGATTTGACTGTTTTCTTGCGGCCAAGGAAGTTGGTAACACAGGCCGGGTAATCGGTGTGGATATGACATCCGAGATGGTGAGCAAGGCCAGAAGAAACGCCGAAGCCGCAAAGACAGGTAATGTTGAATTTCGCCTGGGAGAGATAGAACACCTTCCCGTGGCCGATAACAGTGCGGACATTGTCATGTCCAATTGCGTGATCAACCTTTCTCCTGATAAACAAGGTGTCTACCGTGATGTCTTCAGAGTATTAAAGCCCGGCGGTCGGTTGTCGATCTCCGATGTTCTGGCGACTGCGCCACTCCCGGAGAAGATCCGGAATGATCTAAATTTGGTGGGTGCCTGTATCGGGGGGGCTGCGACAATCGAAGATACTGAGGAGATGCTGAGGGAAACTGGTTTCAGGGATATAAGAATCACCCCCACGGATAATAGCAGGGATCTGATCCGACAATGGGACCCCGCCAAAAGCCAAAAGGCCTTGGACTACGTGGTTTCAGCTTGTATTGAAGGCGTAAAGCCTCTTTAGCCATAAAATGCACTCTTCAACCGCATACTGTGGGTGATCGCTTCAGGAAGAGGATATGGACTTTTTGGAAATCTGTGATCTTCATCGCGGGCCTGTAAAGACATTTATCTCAAAGATGGTCGGGGACCAGTGGATCGCGGATGACCTGACCCAGGATACGTTTATAAAGGTCCAGGAAAACCTGAATGGCTTAAAAGACGATTCAAAGCTCATGCCATGGATTTTTCGCATAGCCCGTAACCGGTGTCTCGACTATTTTCGTAGCGGGACAGCCAAGAACAAAGGGCAGGAACTGACGTACAGCCTCCAGAAGTCAATTGAGCCTGTGGTCCAGATGCAATTGGAGCAGCATCAGATGAGTCAATGTGTTCAGGACAAAATCTATCTCCTCCCTGAACCGCTCCGGGTTGCGTTGGTCCTTTCTGATACCATGGAAATGAGCCGTCAGGAAATGTCCGATACTTTGGATATCACGGTCAATAATGTGAAGGTAAGGGTTCATCGGGCTCGAAAGGCCTTTAAGAAAATCCTGGAGAAAGAATGTACTTTCGAGCACGATGAACGGAGTGTGATGGTATGCGAACCCAAAACGGATGCCCCTTGAAGCAGATCAGGGGATTAAATGTGTTTTTCTGTAACCTTTTTTCAGAAGAATACGTCTGTATTAATAAAGGCGAGGGTCTTAATCGATTTCAATGAGAGGAGTTATGAAAAATGGAAACAATCAAGAATAGTTTAGTCAAGAAAAGAGCAACCCGACGAGAGGAAAGGCTCACGATGTTTAAAAAGATACGGGCCAGGATCTGCCGCAATTGTCCGGTTTGTAACCACGCCCGGAAAAATCCGGCATCCAGAATCGGAAGAGTGCTTCACCACAGATATCATGCGGATAACTGTCCCTTCTGGAAGGCTGAGAAAGAGGTTTATGGGGAAGGGAATGTGAGGAATTTTTCAGAGATGAATTCCCTTATGATGTGGAAGGCTTTTTAACAAAAGGGCGTAAAATTTTTTGAACAAAGTATTCGATAGTTTTCGAATAACAGCAATTTAGCACGAAGAGGAGGGGGTATGGATAAG
>PVMK01122580.1_pt1 | contig 11667 bp, 13 predicted proteins | sample 1853481 | NCBI WGS metagenome assembly PVMK01 (sample SAMN08533507, study PRJNA380276) | Marine sediment metagenome, whole genome shotgun sequencing project. | reverse complement strand
TGGTACTCCTACGGCGAGACCCGTATCGGCCAGGGCCGTGAGGCGGCGCGACAGTTCCTACAGGACAACCAGGATGTGGCCGACGAGCTCGAGGTCAAGCTGCGCGAGGCGCTCGGCTTGCTGCCCGGTACGGAGCAGGCGGCGCCGGCGGAAGAGGTCGAAGAGACGGCCGAGACCGAGTAGCCACAGCCGAAGCTATGAGATGTTGGCTTGAAGCTGATAGCTGATAGCTCCGAGAGCGACTGTTACAATCTCAACGGGAGTAATGAATGAGGATGAGACTCTGTAGAAATTTAATGGTAACGCTCGCGTTGGTCATCGCGGGGGCAGCCACCATTGGTGCGCAGGACGCCGCAACCCCCGAACCGGACGATCGGACGGTCCGCTTCGTCCGGCGCACCATCGCCTGGTACCCGGACTCGACCTTCAAGCTGGTGGAGAACACCCGTCACCAGACCCCGTCCGGGCCCTATCGTGTCGTCTCCGTCGAGCGCACGTGTGCGAGCAGGTTACTGTCTGGACAACCGACGGTTCTCGTCGACGAGGGGACCGACTCCGCGTGGCTCGGCAGCATCGGCGAGCTGCCTTTTCAGGGCGCGGGGGCCGGGCCGGAAGCGGTGAAGACCTTTCTCGAGAGCTTTCTGCCCGAAGCGCTCAAAGCCTCGATGGGCCTCAAGGCGAGGGTGGAGTGGGATGTCGGGCCGCGTCGTCCGGGCGCGCTGATCCCCCTGACCCTCTTGGTTGACACCGGGTATGGGGAGTTTCGACGCCCGGCAGCCATCACCGCCGACGGCAAGTACGTGGTGATGGGCTCGGAGATGTCCCTCAAGGAAGATCCGGTGGCCTTTCGCCGCCGCCTCTTTGCCGATAGCGACCTCGTCATGTGGGATTCCGAGGACAGCGCCGATTCCAAGGTGGAGATCGTCGAGTTTTCGGATCTCGAGTGTCCAGCCTGCAAATCCAAGTGGCCGATCATCCAGATGGCGCTCGGCAAGCACGCGGGCGCTATCCGCCACGGCATGGTGAGCTACCCGCTGACCCAGATCCACCCCTGGTCGTTTCGCGCCTCGAGCGCCTCCTGGTGCATCGCTCTCCAGAATCCCGGGATGTTGATCCCGTTCAAGGAAATCTTCTATAGCCTCCAGCGCGAGATGGAGGTCTCCTTCGTAACGCCCACGTCGTTGGATTTCATCGCCGGACGGGGACTGGACGAGGCCGCATTTCGGACCTGTTATCTGAAAAAACCCTCCATTGATGCGGTGCATGGGCAGATGAGCCTCGGCAAGACACTGGGCGTGAACTCTACCCCCACATACTTCGTCAACGGGTGGAAGATCCAGGTTCCGGACGGTTCATGGTTTCCCGGTTTCGTTGAACGTCTCCTCGAGGGCCAGGAGCCCTGATCACCAACCCGTCGAGTCGGCGGCCCCAACCCGGATTTTTTCAGGTCCCTGTGGTGATGGCGGTTACTTCTCTCCATTATCCGGAAAAGTACCCAGCGATCGGTAAAAGAGCCCAGCCCAGTCTTCTCACCGGGTTTCGTAGCGAGGGCGGCGAAGGGTAGTCAGATGTTGGGATTTTCGGGAATTGGGCGACGCAGGCGTAGTGGCGCTACGTTGAGGAGCACAATTTGCGAAAAGCACGACAGATGACTGCCATTCGCCGTCTGCAGCAGACACCAGGTGAGAAGGCTGGGCTAGGCCGGAGGTACAGATGTCAAAGATGGAGATCGCAGCCATGAAGCACACCTACAACATGGATGACAGTGGCGCAGGGCGGAACTGGTTCAAGCTCGCGTTCGGCCTGGCCGGATTGGCTTCCGGCCTGTTCCTCGCGTGGAGGCTCGGCGCCTTCGATCTGCTGTCGGTCGACAACATTGACCGCTTGGACGCGTGGTTTGCGGGTCTCGGAATCTGGGCGCCGGTGGTATTCGTCGTACTGTGGATCGTGGCTGCCGTGTTCTTCTTGCCCGGTCTCGCAATCACGATCGCCGGCGGCCTGATCTTCGGCGCGGTCTGGGGAACGGTGTGGACGACTCTCGGCGCCAACCTCGGCGCAATCGCGGCGTTTCTGATCGGACGGTACGCCGCGCGGGACATGGTCAAAGGCATGCTGGAGAAAAACCAGGCCCTCAGGAAGATCGACGAGGGGGTCGCCCGCCAGGGTTGGCGGATGCTGTTGATCACGCGGTTGGTGCCCATCTTCCCGTTCAACGTCCAGAACTACGTTTACGGTCTCACCGACATCCCGCTCAGAACCTACGTGCTGGTGACCGTGCCGTGCATGCTTCCGGCGACCATCGCCTTCAACTTCGCCGCCGGCTCGGTGCGGACCGGAGATTTCGGGAAAACCCTGTGGTATCTCGGGATTGCCGCGGTCTTCTTCGTCCTGCTGTCGTTGATTCCCAACTGGGTCCAGAAACGATTCGCAACAGACGAGCCCACCTCGAGCGAATGAGCGAAGATCCTGTTACGAAGATGTAACGGCAGTTTTCTTCCCGCGACCTCGACACCGATGATGACTAAGGTCGAGGGATGTTCTGGGGTCGCGGCTCGACGATGGATCCCCTGTGCTGACAGCCTTTCACCAGACAGGAGGCTCCGGCCGCGGCGGATTGGACGATCGGAATTCCGAGAAGATTGCTAGGGAATGGATATTGCGAGTTTCAGACCGGAACTGCGGAGCCGCCATCGGCTCGCGACCACAGTGTAGACTCAAAAAGAGTGGTGTAGCGGCCGTGAGTATCGCTCAACGGTCGGTCGTCTTATAATGCTCTAGGAGAGTGATATTGATGACTACTCTCGTTTACGTGATCGCCTACATCGGCATCGTCTTCTTCCTCGTCGCGGTCGTGGCGCGTTTCGTGTTCTGGTCGAGGATGCCCATGCACGTGCGATGGGAGCTCTATCCGGTGGCCCACGAAGGGGGAGGCCGCGCCGCGTACGGCGGCTCCTATCTGGAGGAGACGGACTGGTGGAAAAAGCCGCGCCAGGTATCGCTCCTGGGTGAGCTCAAGGTCATGGTGCCGGAGATCCTCTTTCTGGTCGCGCTCCGCGAGCACAACCCGAAGCTGTGGACGCGGTCCTTTCCATTCCACATCGGTCTCTACCTGGTGGCCACGGCGACGATCCTGATGATGGCGGGTGGTGTGATCGGCGCATTGATGCCGGTCGCGATTGCCGGACCGGTGGCGCGGGTGCTCGCGATCCTGGTGCCGCTCTTCGGCGCCGCGGGTCTGGTGCTCGGGCTCATCGGTGCGATCGGGCTCTACCAACGTCGAATGAGCAGCGACATGCGGGACTACACGGCGCCGGCGGATTTCTTCAACCTGTTTTTCTTCTTCGTCGCATTCAGCGTGGCGCTGGTGAATTTCCTGGTTGTCGATCGGGATTTTCAAGGCGTTTCCGGCTTCGTCGCCAATCTGGTGACCTTCAACCTGGCGCCGCTCGGAAGCGGAACAGCGCTTCTGTTGCTGTCACTGTCGGTGGTACTGCTGTCGCTCCTGGTGGCGTACATCCCCACCACCCACATGTCGCACTTCGTCGGCAAGTACTTCGCGTACCACGCGATCCGCTGGCAGGACGAGCCGAATCTGCCGGGTGGCGACAAGGAGGCCGCCATCCATGAGGCATTGCAAAGACCGGTATCGTGGTCCGCATCGCACATCAAGGGTGATGGGAAGAAGACCTGGCTCGATGTCGCAACCGAGGATCAGACCACGGAGGATGACCCGTCATGAAGCAGCCGGACAGCGTCAAGGACATCGCCAAGAACGCAGGGCCAGCCCCTGGCCCATATTCAGCCGCAGGATCAGATCCCGCTGCCCCCCTCCCATTCGACGATCCCGCCCTCGACCCCCCGATCCCGGAGCTCTCCGATGAAGCCAAGGCGAAGTACGCGGTCCTCGACCAGACCATCGCCGTCAACATCGAGCGGCCCAAGACCAAGGAGGAGGAAGAGGAGTTCGTCGAGTCCTTTTTGCGCGGTCTCGAAAAGCTCTTCAGCTTCGACGACAACTGGACCTTTCTGCAGCCCTTCGAGATGTCCATGGAGCACTGCGCGAAGTGCCAGAGCTGCTCCGAATCCTGCCACATCTACGAGGAGAGCGGCCGCAACGAGCTCTACCGTCCCATCTACCGCTCGGAGATCCTGCGCCGCATCTATTTCAAGTACGTCAAGAAGGCGTCACCGAAGATCCACGGCGACATCGACCTCAACTGGGAGACCGTGGCCCGGCTGATCGAGCTCGCCTACCGCTGCAACCTCTGCCGGCGCTGTGCCCAGACCTGTCCGATCGGGGTCGACAACGCGCTGCTGTCGCGGGAGATCCGCAAGATCGCCAGCCAGGAGATGGGCATTGCGCCCAAGGAACTGCACGCGGATGGATCGGTGCTCCAGCTGCGCGTGGGGTCCTCGACCGGGATGACGCCGCTGGTCGTCAAGGACAACATCGAGTTCATCGACGAGGATACCGCCGAGCGCACCGGGATCACGATCGAAACCCCGTGGGACAAGGAGGGCGCCGACATCCTCCTCCTCCACAACGCCGGTGAGATCATGGCCTGGCCCGAGAACCCCGGCGCATTCACCACCATCTTCGAGGCGGCCGGTCTGAGCTGGACTCTGTCGTCGGACATCGCGGCGTATGACGCCATCAACTACGGCGTCTTCTACGACGATATTCAGTTCGCCCGCGCCGCGGTGGTCCATGCCCAGGCAGCGAAGAAGCTCAAGGTGAAGAAAATCGTGATCGGCGAGTGCGGGCATGCCCACAAGGCCCTGACCATCATCGCCGACAGGGTGCTGACCGGAGACCTCAATATCCCCCGCGAAAGCTGCATGGTGACCCTGCGCGATATCATCCGTTCAGGTCGGATCAAGCTCGACCCGAGCCGCAACGACTTTCCGGTCACCCTCCACGATCCGTGCAACATGGTGCGTCTCATGGGCATCGTATCTCCTCAGCGCGAGATCATCAACGCGGTGGTGCCCGAGGGGCGATTCCGGGAGATGGCGCCGCACGGGGTTGAAAACTTCTGCTGTGGCGGCGGCTCGGGCTTCGCCATCATGTCCGGCCACAATTTTTCGGACTGGCGCCACCACATGACCGGCCGCCGCAAGTTCCGGCAGGTGCTGGAGGCCTTCGGCGACGAACCCATGGACCAGGAACATCCGAAGTACCTCTGTGCGCCGTGCTCCAACTGCAAGGGGCAGCTCCGCGACATCATCGCCTACTACGACGCCTGGGAGAAGGCCGGGATCTACTACGGCGGCCTCGTCGAGCTCATCGTCAACGCGATGGCGGACGCCAAAGCCGGGCTTCATCGACTGGGAGTGGCACTAATTCGGATTTCGAATTTCGAATTTCGAATTTCGAATTTTCCACACAACCACCCCGGAATGGGCGCGTTCACCGGAGGTGCTTGGCATCCTCTCGGGAAGAGCCTCGCGGAAGAATTGCAAAATGCGAGACTCCTCGCGTCTATAACATTGCAATGTGCAGTGTTGGTGTTCTCGTGCCGACCACGCGATAGATTTCGATATCTAATTAATTTTAAAGGACTTCCTTCAAGTTCGCGAAATGCCTTGCTGTGGCACGGCCATTGCAGTAGACGGGCGGGCGACGAAGGGAGCGACTCGATGCTCGATCGCGAGACCTGGAGTTGGGACACAGGGAAAGAAGCTCATCAGCAACCTCGGCGCTGTGCGGGATCAGTTCGCCGATGTTCACGAGTGGGTCGGTGAGTGCCGACGGCGAGCGCATTGCGGCGCCGCTGCTCACGGCTCCAGATGTTTTTCGCGTGTGGGTCAACGGCGCTCTCTGGGACGGGTGAGTACGAGAAGGCCTGGCTCCTGGTCTTTGGACCCGACGGACGTTTGACCGCCCTGGTTCGGGTCGACGACGAGTGGACGGTAGGGATTGACCTCGAGCTCTGGGAGGAGCGCTGGGAGTTCGCCTGGAACCCGACCTTCAACCGTGACGGGAGCGTGATCGCGGTCCAGATCAAGGACAACATGGAGTACACGGTGGCCGTCAACGGCCGGCCGTGGGAACAGCGATTTCACTCCTCGTGGGGGCTCGTCGTCAGCGACGACGGCAGCCACGTGGCGGCCCTGGTCCAGGTGGAGCCGCTCGCCGAGGCCGACATCGTCGGTTTCATGGAGGGGACCTGGAGCGTGGCGGTGGACGGCACGCCGTGGGAGCGGAAGTTCATCAATGTCTACGGGCCGGCAATCAGCCCCGGACGGCGACCCACGTGGCCGCGGAGGTGCGTCTCGACATCTGCGACTACACGCTGGCCGAGGACGCGGTGCTCTGGGACAACACATTCGGCTGTGTGTGGGAGCCGACGTACCGCAACGGGAGGCGGGCGCTCCTCGCACCCGTACGAACCGGCGGGAGGACATTCCCCTCCTGATCGACCACTTTATCGACCGCTTCAACCGGCTGCAGGAAAAGCACATCGCTGCGGTGTCGGACGATGTCCTGGCGTTGTTGATGAGCCATGACTTCCCGGGCAACGCCCGCGAGCTCGAGAACATCATCGAGCATGGCTTCGTGTTGTGCCGGGGCGGACTCATCGAGCTCGAGCATCTCCCGCCCGAGCTGACCTGCGGGGGCCAGGGTGTCGAAATTCCTCGCCGGACCGGTGCAACCCTGCGCTCTCTGGAGGAGTGCCACATCGTTGATGCGCTTCGCCGGCACCGGGGCAACCGCAAGGCGGCGGCGGAAGAGCTCGGAATCCATCCGAGCACCCTTTTCCACAAGATCAGGGACCTCGGGATCGAAGTTCCGGAGTTCGATGGTCGCCACCGCGCCGATTGAGCTGCGTCTGAAGCACGGCGCCTCTTCGTTACGTCTTTGTAACATGGGTTGACGGACGCAACGGCACCACAGCGAGAAATCAGTCGGAAATGACGTTTTCTCAAAGACTTGTGAATTGTTGCACGAGGTTGTCCTCTGGCACAGGGGTTGCACCATCGACTACGGATCGGGCGGGTGCGACGTGAGGAGGGGTTTCTCTTGCGGAACGAGCTCGAAAAACTCTGGACCAACATCAGCTCGACGATGTGGGGCCAGGCATGAGTTGGTTTTTGTTTTGTCCCAGCAATCGAAAATGACTGGATGAAAGGAGTGGCCATGACGGAAAAGAAAATGGCGTCGACGCCGCTGCTTGACGAGCTCGAGGACGGTCCGTGGCCGAGCTTTGTCAAGGAGATGAAGAAGGAGGCCCACCGTCCGATGACGCGGGACGCTCTGTTACAGCTCGAACGCTCTTACGAGGAGCACCTTAGCCACTGGAAGCACGGTGGTCTGGTGGGGGTCATGGGTTACGGCGGCGGCGTGATCGGTCGTTACTCGGATCTCGCCGATGAGTTCCCGGCGGTTGCTGAGTTCCACACCCAGCGCGTCAACCAGCCGTCGGGCTGGTTCTACACCAGCGATGCCCTCCGCACCCTGTGCGACATTTGGGACCGGCATGGCTCGGGTCTGACCAACATGCACGGTTCGACCGGGAGACATCGTCTTTCTCGGATCGACGACGGAGGCTATCGAACCCCTCTTCGCCGAGCTCACCAAGGCCGGGCTGGGACCTCGGCGGCTCAGGCTCCAACATGCGCACCCCGAGCTGTTGCGTCGGTCCCGGCGCGTTGCGAGTGGGCCTGCTACGACACCCTCGATGCTTGCTACAACATCACCCAGTCCTTCCAGGACGAGCTCCACCGTCCCTTCTTTCCCCTACAAGTACAAGTTCAAGTTCGCGGGTTGCCCGAATGACTGCGTGGCCTCCATCGCGCGCTCGGACTGCTCCGTGATCGGGGTCTGGAAGGACGACATCCAGGTCAATCAGGAGAGGGTCAAGGAGTACGAGAAGGCGGGAACGGACATCAATGCCGAGGCCTGCAACCTCTGTCCGACCAGGTGCATGGAATGGGACGGTACGACCCTCGACATCGACAACTCGAACTGCGTAAAGTGCATGCACTGCATCAACCTGATGCCAAAGGCGCTCAAGCCCGGCAAGGAGCGCGGCGCGACGATCCTCATCGGGTCGAAGGCCCCGATCGTCGGCGGGGCCCTGTTGTCGTCGGTCTTCGTGCCCTTCCTCGAGATGGATCCCGAGTCGGACTACGAGGACCTCAAGGAACTCACCGAGGCGATCTGGGACCTCTGGGGTGAGCACGGCAAGGCCCGCGAGCGCACGGGTGAGTTTATCCAGCGCGTTGGTCTGTCCAACTTCCTCGAGGAGATCGGCTCGACCCGGTGCCCGAGATGGTGATGCACCCGCGCACGAACCCCTACATCTTCTTCGACGACGAGATCTTCGAAGACGGTGCGGAATAGGAAGGGAGGAACACATGGCTGAAGAACGCATAACCGACATCGCCCCCCACATTACGAGCAGTTCCTGCCCGAGGTCATCAAGAAGAACTACGGCAAGTGGGACTACCACGAGATCATCAAGCCGGCGTGATGGTGCACGTCGCCGAGTCCGGCGACAAGCTCTTCACCGTCCGCGCCGCGTCGCCGCGTCTGCTGGCGATCACCACCATTCGCGAGTTCTGTGACCTCGCCGACAAGTACAGCGACGGCCACCTGCGGTGGACGAGCCGCAACAACGTCGAGTTCCTGGTCGTCGACGAATCCAAGATCGAGCCCCTGATCAAGGACCTCGATGCGATGGGCTTCCCGATCGGCGGTCTCGGCAGCAAGCTCTCCAACATCGTCCACACCCAGGGCTGGGTCCACTGCCACTCGGCGGCGTCGGACGCCTCGGGGTGGTCAAGTCGGTGATGGACGAGCTCTTCCCGTACTTCACGGCGAGAAGGATCTGCCGGCGAAGACGCGGATCGCCTACGCGTGCTGCCTCAACATGTGCGGCGCGGTCCACTGCTCCGACATCGCGATCCTCGGGGTTCACACCCGGGCGCCGGTGATCAACCACGACGACCTGCCCAAGATGTGCGAGATCCCGACCCTCGTCGCCTCGTGTCCCACTGGCGCCATCCGGCCGGCGACGGTCGACGGCGTGCAATCGGTGGAAATCGTCGAGGAGCAGTGCATGTACTGCGGCAACTGCTACACGGTGTGCCCGGCGTGCACCATCAACAACGCGAAGACGGACGGCATCTCGATCTGGGTTGGTGGCAAGGTCTCGAACTCACGGGTGCCGCCGAAATTCTCGAAGCTGGCGATCCCTTACATCAAGAACAACCCGCCGCACTGGCCGGAGGTTGTCGATGCGGTTAAGAACATCGTCGAAGTCTATGCCGACAACGCCCGCAAACACGAGCGGATAGGCGAGTGGATCGACCGCATCGGCTGGCCGAAGTTCTTCGAGATGATCGGGCAGCCGTTCACCAAGTACCACATCGACGACTTCAAACATGCGGGTGAGACATACACCCGTACGGCGCAACTGCGCCACTAGGAGGAGACCATGGCTGAAGTCACGATCGACCAGATCGCGGACGCCATGTTCGAGCTCGTTGAGTCGACATACGGCAAGAAGGATCTGAAACCCATGGACGTCACCAAGGCGATGATCGACCAGTTTGGCGACGACGCGGTCGACAAGAAGATGTGCAAGAAGGCGATTCGCATGCTCATCGACTCCGGCCGTTGTACCTACAAGTACGCCGGCGGCAGCTATGTGACGCTTCCTGAAAGCTGAGAACAGGTGGGCCCCCCGGGCTACGGTTCCGGGGGGTGCTTCCTGTCGCGACTAAGAAATCCGGAGGATGTGATGGCACGACGAGATCGCAAGTCGGGACCCGAACGAACTGCGCACTGGGTCGAGGTCCTGCGTCAGTGGCAAGGCATCGAGCGCGATGCAATCGAAACCACCTCCCAGATCATGGAGAAGACCGACAGTCTCCTGATCCGTCAACTCATGGAGATCATTCGCAACGACTCGGTGCAGCACCATCGGGTGCAGCAGTTCATCATCGACAGCATGACCAAGGCTGCGGTGACCATGACGCCCGAGGACCTGGCCGAGGTCTGGGGCCAGATCGAGGCCCACGACGAGCTCGAACGCCAGACCATCGAGCTCGCCGAGGAGCTTCTGGAGGACTCCACCGAACCCGTGCAGCAGATCCTGCTCAAGTACCTGTTGGTCGACGAGCAGAAGCACGACCAGATTCTCGGTGAGCTCGAAGAATTCAAGAAGTACATGGCGAAGATCTCGTGAGATCGAGCTCGCTGCCAGTGAGGAGGCGTGACCAACGGGTCTGCTGAAGAGGAAGGTCAACAAGCCATCGAGCGCGATGGCGGCGCGCATGGCCGGCGGCGCCAGCGGCTCGCAGATATCGTCCCTGCGTCCACGCTACGTCGAGGCCTGCCGCCGTGCACTGGAAACTGCCCGAGCGGCAACGACATCCGTGGTTGGCTGACGATCATCAGCCTGCGCGAGAAGCTCGGTCTGAGCCTCGACGAGGCGTGCGAGCAGGCGTGGCGCATCGAGATGGAGACCAACCCCTTCCCATCGGTGATGGGACGGATCTGCCCCCATCCCTGCGAAACCGGCTGCAACCGCGGCCAGAAGGACGGCCGGTCGGCATCAACTCGCTCGAACGCTTCATCGGCGACTACGCTCTCGAGCACAACCTCAAGGCGGCGCCGATCGAGGGCGAGGCCCCGAAGGACCAGAAGATCGCGGTCGTGGGCGCGGGGCCATCGGGTCTCGCGTGCGCCTATCAGCTCGCCCGCCGCGGCTACAAGGTGACCGTCTTCGAGGCCTTCCCAAACCGGGCGGCATGCTCCGTTACGGGATTCCGGTCTACCGGTTGCCGCGGAGGTCTTGGATGCCGAGATTCAGCGGATCCTCGATCTCGGGGTGGAGCTCAAGTGCGACACCAAAATCGGCAAGGACGTTTCCTTCGACGACATCCGTGCCGAATATGACGCGATCTACGTCGCCATCGGCGCCCACCAGGGCAAGAACAGGGGATTCCCGGCGAGGAGGCCCCGGCATCTGGACCGGCACCGAGTTCCTCAACCACGCCAACTCCGGCAAGAAGGTGGAGATCGGCACAACGTCGTGGTCATCGGCGGCGGCGACACCGCCGTCGACGCGGCCCGGGTTTCGAAGAGCTGATCGCGGACTCGGCGGCCATGGCTTCGAAGCTCGGTGCCGAGGTCACGATCCTCTATCGGCGGACGCGAGCCGAGATGCCGGCCATCGAGCGTGAGATCGACGAGGCGCTCGAGGAAGACGTCAAGATCGAGTACCTCGCGGCGCCGATCGAGATCCTCCGCGACGACGAGGGGCGCTCAAGGCGATGGTGGTGCAGCGCATGGAGCTCGGCGAGCCGGACGACTCGGACGGCGGCGCCCGTGCCCGATCGAGGGCGACACCTACGAGCTGCCGCTCGAGACGATGATCACGGCGGTCAGCCAGAAGCCCGACCTCGCGGCCATGAACTCGTCGGAGAACTCGGCGACGGCTGGCTCAACGGCGACGACTGGGGATTCACCGGTGTCGACGGCATCTGGACCGGCGGCGACAACATCGACCTCGGCATCGCCACGACCTCCATTGGTCAGGCGGCAAGGCGGCGGAAGCGATCCACGCCCACCTCCAAGGTGAGACGCTCAAAGAGGTCAACGGTGGCGACATGATCCGCGCGGAAAGCTCAAGATCGACTGGTACGAGCCGATCG
>PVMK01178619.1_pt1 | contig 11668 bp, 12 predicted proteins | sample 1853481 | NCBI WGS metagenome assembly PVMK01 (sample SAMN08533507, study PRJNA380276) | Marine sediment metagenome, whole genome shotgun sequencing project. | reverse complement strand
TCGGTAGCTTGTACTTCCTGCGGCCGCGCGTGCGGCGCGCGAGAACAGGCCCGACCACCTGCGGTATAACGTCGCCGGCGCGCTGGACGATCACGATGTCGCCAACGCGAATATCCTTGCGGCGAATGTCGGCCACGTTGTGCAGCGTGGCTTGCCTGACGATGACGCCGCCGACCTGTACGGGTTCCAGTTCGGCGTACGGGTTGAGGCTGCCGGTGCGGCCGACGTTGATCGAGATTTTGTTCAGCTTCGTAGTCGCTTGCATCGGCGGGAACTTGTAGGCGATCGCCCAGCGCGGTTCGCGGCCGACGTAGCCCAGCTCATCCCAGAGCGAGATGTCGTCCATCTTGACGACCATGCCGTCGATCTCGTAGTCGAGATCGTGGCGGCGCTCCTCCCAGCCGTTGTAGAAGCGCTGGACGTCTTCCAGGTCCGAGAAGGACTCGGCGTCCGGATTGGGCCGAAAGCCCAGCTCGTGCAGCCAGCGCAGCGTCTCGTGGTGCGTCGCCGGCGCCGCACCGTCGTCCGCCCAGCCGAGCTGATAGACGAAGATGTCCAGACGCCGCGAGGCCGTGATGCGGGAGTCGAGCTGGCGCACCGACCCGGCGGCCGAATTGCGCGGGTTGGCGTACAGGGGCTCGCCGGCTTCGGCGCGGTCTTCGTTGAGCCGCTCGAAGACAGTCTTCGGCATGTAGACCTCACCGCGCACCTCGAAGCTGGCCGGGAACTTCTTGCCGCGCAGCTTCATCGGGATGCTGCGGATCGTGCGCAGGTTTTCCGTGATGTTCTCGCCCCGGTAGCCATCGCCGCGCGTCGCGCCCTGGACGAAGCGGCCGTCCTCGTAGACGAGCGCCACCGCCAGGCCGTCGATCTTCGGCTCGCATACCATCTGGAAGTCGTCGCGGCCGGTGAGCTTGGCGGCGCGCTTGTGCCAGGCCTCCAGCTGGCTGTAGTTCTGAGCGTTTGCCAGCGAGAGCATCGGCAGCCGGTGCTCAACCGTGCCGAAGGCGTTCGCGGCCTGCCCTCCGACGCGCTGCGTGGGCGAATCGGGGGTGATCAGCTCCGGGTAGTGCTCCTCGATCGCACGCAGGCGGCGCATCAACTCGTCGTACTCAGCGTCGGACGCCTCCGGCGCGTCTTTCACGAAGTAGAGGTAGTCGTGGTAGTTGACCTGCGAGCGCAGCTCTTCGGTCTTGACCTGGGCTTCGCGGACGTCGTCGACGTTGCAGGACATCGTGGCGCTAGCGTATTACGGCGCCCGCTAAATGGAAACGTCGCCGCGACGCTCGTAATACGTCGGTAATGCGATCGCTGTATCCTACGGCACCATGAGCACGAGAGTCCGCTCGGCGACCGAAGCCGACTTGCCGGCGATCCTCGACATCTACAACGAGGCAGTCCTGCACTCGACGGCGACCTTCGATATCGAGCCGCACACCCTGGAGGAGCGTCTGCAGTGGTTCCGCGAGACGAAGCACCCGCACTGCGTGATCGTCGCCGAGGTGGAGGGCGGTGTGGTCGGCTGGGGCTGTCTGCGCAGTTTCCGGGCCAGGGTGGCCTACCGCTTCACGGCGGAGGACTCTGTCTACATTCACGAGGACCACCGGGGGCGAGGCATCGGTGCGCTGCTTCTGGCCGAACTCATCGAGCGGGCGAAGAAGGGCGGCTTCCACTCGGTGATAGCCGGTATGACGGAGGGCAACCCGGCGAGCGAGGCGTTGCACAGGCGTTTCGGCTTCGTGGACGCCGGGCGCAGTCGAGAGGTCGGATACAAGTTCGAACGCTGGCTGGACGTCATCTGGATGCAGCTGATGCTGCCGCCGGTGTGAGTGATTTCCGTCACAGCCTACGCACGGCTGAGTGCTAAACTCGAAACGTGAAACTAGTCATCGTTGACTACGGCGCGGGCAACCTGCACTCGGTCGCCAAGGCCGTGGCGAGCCAGGGCGTGCGGCCCCTCGTCACGGACTCCGCGCGCCACCTTGACGACGCTGACGCTGTGATCGTGCCAGGCGTGGGCGCGGCTGCCGACACGATGGCCAACCTGCGCAAACATGAGCTCATAGAGCCGATCTGCGAATATATCGACTCCGGGCGCCCGTTCCTCGGCGTCTGCATGGGTCAGCAGGCGCTGTTCGACGTCAGCGAAGAGGGAGGCGAGCACGAATGTCTCGGCGTGCTGCCGGGGCGGGTCGTGCGGTTGCCGGACGGCCTCAAGGTGCCGCACATGGGCTGGAACCGCGTGCACGTCACGCGCCAGCACCCAATCTTCGAGGGCATCGATGACGGCTCCTACTTTTACTTCGTGCACTCCTACTTCCCGCAGCCCGACGATCCGGCTGTCGTCGTCGGTGAGACAGACTACGGGATCAGGTTCGCCTCCGTGGTGGCGCGCGGCAACGTGGTGGCCACGCAATTCCACCCGGAGAAGAGCGGCGAAAACGGGCTCAAGCTGTACGGGAACTTCCTCCGTGTCGCCCAGGGTGAGAAGGCAGCGTGATGACGATTCAGGACGACGAAGGGTTCGAAGGCGTAGAGTTCGATGCGCCGCCCGGGTCCTTCCAGGGCCGCTCCCACACGGACGACGAGTATCGCGCGGTGCGGCGCGGCGTGCACAAGAGGATGGGCTTTTTCCGCCACCTATCGATGTTCGTAACGGTGATCGCCGGGCTACTGATTGTCGATATCGTTACGGGGCCGGACGAGTTCTGGGTCCAGTGGGTGGTGCTGGTCTGGGGCGTCGTCCTTGGCGTCCACCTGCTCAACGTCTACGTCTTCGACTCCCTCCTGGGGCGCGAAGCGGAGCGTCGCATGATTGAACGAGAGTTGCGAAAACGCGAGGGCGGCGGGTAGTAAATCGTACTTTCTCACACTAGTAACGACGCCTGAGTGCCCGTTTGGTTGCGGCCAATCGTGACAGAATAGCTTCAATGGAGATTATTCCGGCAGTCGACATTCGCGGCGGCCGCTGCGTGCGCTTCGAACAGGGTGACTACGATCGCGAGACCGTATTCGCTGATGATCCGGTGGAGGTGGCCCTGCGCTGGGAGAAGGCCGGTGCCAGGCGCCTTCACGTCGTCGACCTGGATGGCGCCAGAGACGGCAAACCACAGAACGAAGAAGTCATCCGCCGCGTCATCGAGGCGGTATCCGTCGCCGTTCAGGTGGGAGGTGGCGTACGCGACATCTCGGTCATCGACCGCTACCTGAAGGCTGGCGCGGACCGCGTGGCCATGGGCACCGTGGCCGTCAAGGACCAGACGACGCTGATCAACGCCGTCTCGCTCTTTCGTGAGCGCATCTTCGTCGGTGTGGACGCGCGGGACGGCATGGTTGCCACCGAAGGCTGGCGAGAGGCTTCGGAGGTGCTTGCGCTGGATCTGGTGCGACAGCTCTCCGAGTTCGGCGTCGAGCGCATCTTCGTCACCGACATCTCGCGCGACGGCATGCTGGGCGGGCCCAACTTCCTGGCGATTCAGGAGGTCGTGGAGCACGCGGGCGGTCTGCCTTCGCCGATGGCTGTGATCGCCTCCGGTGGCGTTTCTGCAGTCGAGCACTTGAAGCGGCTGCGCCTGATCGGCGTCGAGGGCGTGATCATCGGCACGGCGCTCTATACGGGTGCCCTGGATATCACCGAGGCGCTGGCGGCAGCAGAGGCCTAACGGCACGTAGAAGCTGGGCCGTGCGCCCGATATACTGAGACCCGCTTACGAGTAGGAGGTCTGCCCATGGTTACCGGATCGTCGGAAATCGGAATCCCCGAAGACATACGAGACATCGTCAAGGGCGCCGTCACAGGCATCACCCAGTTCATCGACGCCGAAGTGCTGCCGCTTGAGCAGGAACTGGGCGACCTCCTGATCGACGAGCGCAAGTTCTTCGACGAGCGCGGCAAGGCCGTGCCTGAGGCCATGGAGGCGCGTAAGCAGGTACGGATGAAGTCGGCCGCGGCGGGGTACTACGGCATGTTCGCGCCGGAGTCCGTCGGCGGCGGCGGTCTGGGTGTGCGCATCATGGTCTTCGTCGAGGAGGCGATGTATCGCAAGTACGGTCCCGGCCGGCCGCTGATCACCTGGGCGAAGGGCTTTCTCAGCCAGCCGACGATCGCTTCCTTCGTGGACGGACCCTCGCACATGCTCGTCCCGGTGAGCGAATCGGTTCGCAAGGAGTTCATGCCTTCTATCGCCAGCGGCGAGAAGACCGTCTGTTTCGCGCTCAGCGAGGCGAACGCCGGCTCCGACGTCTGGGGAGTGCAGACGAAGGCGAAGCGCGACGGCGACGATTGGGTGATCAACGGCAGCAAGACGTGGATCACGAACTCGCCGTACGCCGACTACGCCATTGTCTTCGCGGTCACGGACGAGGAGATGATCAAGGAGCGAAAGGGCGGCATCAGCGCCTTCTTCGTTGAAACCGACGCGCAGGGATACAGCTTCGACGGCGTGCTGCCCGTCATGGGCCACGCGGGCGGCGACTGTGGCGCGATGACGTTCGAGGACGTGCGCGTGCCGGCTGACCGCCTCATCGGCGCCGAGAACCAGGGCTTCCAGATCGCCATGTTTGGCATCTCCGAGGGTCGGACGTCGATCTCGGCCAACTGCGTCGGTATGTGCGGCTATGCGCTGGACCGGTCGCTTGAGTACGCGCAGAATCGCATGAGCTTCGGCAAGCCGATTTCGGAATATCAGGCGATCCAGTTCATGCTTGCGGACATGGCGATCGACATCTACACGATGAAGTACATGGTGCTGCAGACGGCGACCCTGATCGAGGCCGCCATGGCGACGGGCCGCCTGCCGGTCAAGGAGATCTCGATGTGCAAGGCCTACTCCGTCGAGAAGACGCAGGAGACCTATGACAAGGCGATCCAGGTGCACGGCGGGATGGGCCTGTCCAACGAGCTTTCGCTGAACGAAGGCTTCCGCATCGCGCGCACGCTGCGCATCCCGGACGGCACCGGCGAGATCCAGCGCCGCACCATCGCCAGGCAGATGCTGCGCGGCGACACCGTCTTTTAGGCAACGCTGCTTGCGTCCAGCAAATGGGGTCGGCCGACCGGCCGCCCTTGCACTAGCGTCATGAGCGTGGAGCTCGTCATCTTCGCCGTGGTTGTCGCCTTTACGGCGGCGCCGGTTCAGTCCGTCACTGGCTTCGGCTTCTCGCTCACGCTGGTACCGCTGCTGGCGGTCGCCTGGGAGCCCAAGGCGGCAGTGGCGGTGTCAATACTGCTCGCTTTGGCGACCAACGTCGTATTGCTCACACAAGTGCGGGGGCAGGTGTCGGTGCGCCGTCTGCCCGGCCTCTATCTCGGCCTGATCATCGGTATCCCGTTGGGAGTCCTCTTCCTGGAGCGGGTTGATGCCGACACGCTGCAGATTACGGTGGGCATCGTCGTCTTCGCGGCCACGGTCCTCATTTATCTGCAGCCGTCGATCGACACCGGTCACGATTCCTTCGGGATGCAGCTCGGCGCGGGCACGATGGGCGGTGCGCTTACATCAGCCACCAGCATGGGTGGGCCGCCCGTCGTCCTCTACCTGCTGGGGCGCGAGACGGAGATCGACCGCTATCGCGCGACGCTCCTGGCCTACTTTCTGCCGGCGGGCGTGCTGGCGGTAGCGGCTTTCGTCATCGTCGGCAGGATCGACTCAGACGTCCTGATCATTGCCGCTGCAGCGGTGCCCGCCGTCGTCGCCGGTATCCTCACGGGCGGCTGGCTGCGGACTCATCTCAACCCGGAGCGCTTCCGCCGCGTCGTTCTCGGCGTCCTCATCGTCACAAGTATCAGCGTCACGATCCTGGCGATCATCGGCTAATCGACCGCCGGGGGCGTTTGCCTTACCATAATCGTATGGCCACAGATACGCTGAAGAGCGGGCTGACCAAGCGCGTGATCCCCTGCTTTGACGTTGCCGATGGGCGCGTCGTCAAAGGGATCCGCTTCGTCGACCTGCGCGATGCGGGAGACCCTGTCGAGCTGGCCAAGGTGTACAACAGCGAGGGTGCCGACGAGCTAGTATTCCTTGACATAAAAGCGTCACCGCATCGTCGCGATACTGCCGCCGAGATGGTCGGACGCGTTGCCGATCAGATCTTCATCCCGTTCACCGTTGGTGGCGGCATACGTACTACTGACGACGTACGAGCGATGCTCGAAGCCGGCGCTGACAAGGTCTCGATCAACACGGCCGGCGTCGAGAATCCGGAGTTCATCGCCGAGGCGGCCGCTAAGTTCGGTTCGCAGTGCATCGTCGTGGCGATCGACGCTAAGAGCGTTGGGCCCGGCCGCTGGCAGGTGCACACATACGGTGGCTCAGGCGGTGGCACGCCCGTCGAGCTAGACGCCGTCGAATGGGCGGTGCGCTGTACGGAGCTGGGCGCCGGCGAACTGCTCGTCACCGGAATGGACGCCGACGGTACGAAAGACGGATACGATATTGCACTGACGCGCGCGATCTCGGAGGCCGTGAGCGTCCCGGTAATCGCCTCCGGCGGCGCCGGCGGGCCCGAGCATATGTTGGCGGCGATCAACGAAGGCAAGGCCGACGCTGTGCTCGCCGCCAGCATCTTCCACTTCGGAACTCACAGCATCCGCGAGGTCAAGGACTACCTGGCGGAGCACGACATTCCGGTGCGGCCGTAACAGCCGTCGCCGGCCAACCGAAAGGACTCTCACATGGCGCTCAAGTACGATAGTGCGGGTCTCGTCCCCGCGATCATTCAGGACGACGACTCCGGCGATGTTCTCACGCTCTTCTACATGGATGAGGAGGCGGTGAAGCGCACGCTCTCTGACAAGCGAGTCTGGCGATACAGCCGCCAGCACAAGAAGCTGATGCTAAAGGGTGAAACGTCCGGAAACTTCCTCGACGTGCGCAAGGTGTTTTACGACTGTGACGCCGACGCCGTGGTTGTGCGCGTATCGCCGACAGGACCTGCTTGCCACACGGGTGCGCGGACGTGCTTCTACCGGGAACTCGATGAGTCGGTGGTCTAAGCGGCGGACATAAAAAAGCGCGGGCAGGATTCGCCTCTCTTGGCCCGAGGGGGTGAGTCCACAGCGCCTTTGACGGCCTGCCCGCAGGAAGCAATGATGCCTTTTGCGCTGCTCCCAGTCAACGGTTCTTTACGGCTAAGTCACGCTTATGTGGCGGAAACTTTTTCGGCACTAGCCGGATCTTCGCCACTCTGCTTTGCCCAGGGCGAGCGCATCACCACCGTGGACATCGTTGCAGACGATCACCGGGAAGCCGTTCAGCTGCATCCGCCGCATCGCCTCGGCGCCCAGGTCCTCGTATGCCACTACCTCCACAGCTTCGATGTGCCGCGACAGAAGTGCGCCGGCGCCGCCGACGGCGAGAAAATAGACCGCTCGGCGCTCCTGAAGCGCCTTCGCTACCTCCGGGCCGCGGCCGCCCTTGCCGATCGCGCCCTTCAGCCCCGCTTTCAGCAGCGGCACCGTGAACGGATCCATGCGTACGGCGGTCGTCGGTCCGGCCGAGCCGATGATCTGGCCCGGTTTCGGCGGCGTCGGCCCGACGTAGTAGATGACCTCGCCACGTATGTCGATCGGCAGAGGTTCGCCTTTCGCGAGCGTCTCTACCATGCGCAGGTGCGCCGCGTCGCGGGCCGTCAGCACTGACCCGGTGAGGAACGCGTAGTCACCGGCGCGCAGGCTCTCGGCAACTTCGTCGGTCAGCGGGAGCGTGATCTGGTGCTCGGCCATCGGCGGCTAGAGAACCGCTTCCTTGAGCCGCGCCGAGTGGCATTGCAGGTTGACAGCCACCGGCAGCGAAGCGATGTGCGTCGGGTGCGTGATCATGTGAACGGCCAGCGCCGTCTGTGTGCCGCCGATCGCTTGAGGGCCGACGCCGAGCGCGTTCACGGCTTCGAGTAGCTCGGCTTCGAACGCGGCTTCTTCGGCGTTCGGGTTAACGTCGCCGATCTTGCGGGTGAGCGCCCTCTTTGCCATGTACATAGCGTGCTCGGCGCTGCCACCGACGCCGACGCCGGCGATGATCGGCGGGCACGGGTTGCCGCCGGATTCGTCCACCGTTTGCAGTAGGAAGTCGGTGATCCCGGGCTTGCCCGCCGCGGGCAGCATGATCGTGAAGCGGCTCATGTTCTCGCAGCCGCCGCCCTTCGGCATCACCTGGATGCGGACGCTCTCGCCGGGGACGATCTCCGTGTGGACGATCGGCGGCGTGTTGTCTTTGGTGTTCGTGCGCGCGGAGAACGGCCTGTCGACGATCGAGGCGCGCAGGAAGCCCTCCGTGTAACCAGAGCCGACGCCTTCGGTGAGCGCCTGGCGCAGATCGCCGCCGGTGATGTGTACGTCCTGACCGATGTCCAGGAAGATGATGGTCGTGCCGGTGTCCTGGCAGAGTGGCAACAGCTCCTCGCGCGCCAGCTCGGCGTTATCGAGGATCTGATCCAGAACCTTGATTGCCACCGGCGATTGCTCGCGCTCGCGCGCTGTCTCAAGCGCTCCTACGACATCCTCCGGCAGCAGGGTCGAGGCCTCCTGGCAGAGGCGGCTCACGGTATCGCGAATCTGGTCGACGTGTACCTCACGCATCACCTAAATGATACCGCAGTTGACCGCGAGTCCCCGTGACGGATAAGATGCTCCCGCGGCGACGCACTTACGTTGCGTAAGCACCGCGTGATTCAGAAGGAGATCAAGATGAAGCTAGGAATTAACCTCCCGCAGATGGGGCCGGCGGCAAGCGGCGAGAACATGGTCGCCGTTGCCCAGAAGGCAGAGGAAGTAGGGTTTGAGTCCGTCTGGGTGACGGAGCGCCTGCTCTTCCCCACTAATCCGCGCACGCCCTATATGGTCACCCCCGACGGCTCACTCCCCGACGTTTATCGCACCGTCTACGAGCCGCTAGAGTCGTTGGCCTGGGTCGCCGCACACACGAAGACGATCAGGCTTGGCACCAGCGTCCTCGACATCCCGTTCTACAACCCCGTCATGTTCGCCCGACGCGTAAGTACCATCGATCAGCTTTCCGGCGGGCGCCTGACGCTTGGGCTGGGGCTCGGCTGGTCAGAGGACGAGATGGAGGCCTCGGGCGCGAACATGAAGGTGCGCGGCCAGCGCGCAGACGAGTTCCTTGAGGTTCTGCACGCCATCTGGAAGGACGATCCGGCCGAGTACAGCGGCAAGCACTTCAACCTCGCTAGCTCGACCATACTCCCGAAGCCGGCGCAGAAGCCGCATCCGCCGATCTACCTCGCGGCGTACGCGCCTGCTGCGATGAGCCGCGTTGCGCGACTGGCTGACGGCTGGATACCGGCCGGCGTGCCCGTCGATGGTATGAGTCAGATGTTCAGCGGGATTCAGAACATGGCCAAGGAGGCCGGCCGCGATCCCGGCGAGCTGAAGATGATCGTGCGCGCCAACCTCGAAGTACGATCGGAGTCACGCGGCGACCAGGGTTTCGTCTTCAGCGGCACGCGAGACGAGATCAAGGCCGACATCGCCGCCGTTCGCGAACTGGGCGCCGAAGAGTTGCACTTCGATCCCAGCTTCGACTCAGTGGGCGGCTCGGTTCAGGGCTTCCTGGACACGATCGAGCTGGTGCGGGAACTGGCCGGCTAAGCCTACTTCAGCTCGATGAGCTTGATCAGCTCTTTCGTGGCGTCTGCGGCACCGCGTATCGCCTTGACCTCGTCGTCGGCCAGTGTTGGCTCGTAAACCTGCTCGATGCCGCCTGCTCCCAGCTTGAGCGGCAGGCCGACGAAGGCGTCGGTGATGTCGAACTGGCCTTCGGCTTTGACGGCGCAGGGAAGAACGCGCTTCTTGTCCAGCAGCACGGCCTCGACCATCTCAGCGGTGGCGGCGGCCGGCGCGTAGAAGGCGGAGCCTGTCTTGAGCAGCGCGACGATCTCTGCGCCGCCGTTCTTCGCGCGTGCCACGCAGGCGTCGATCTTATCTTTCGGCATCGCCGCCGTTAGGGGCACGCCGCCGATCGTTGACGTGCTGACGATCGGCACCATCGTCGCTTCGGTGTGGCCGCCGAGGACGACCGCGTGCACGTCCTGCACGGACGCTCCACTCTCCCAGGCGAGGAACGTGCGGTAGCGGGCGCTGTCCAGCATGCCGCCCTGGCCGATGACGTGGCTCCACGGCAGGCCTGTCGCTTCCAGCGTGACGTGGCACATGGCGTCCATCGGGTTGGCGAAGATGATGAACACGGCGTCCGGCGACTCCTTGATCGCGGCCGTGGCCACGTCGCGGACGATGCCAGCGTTGATGTTGAGCAGCTCCGCGCGGGTCATGCCGGGCTTGCGGGGCACACCGGACGTGATGACGACGACGTCGGAGCCTTTCGTGTTTTTCCAGTCGTTGGAGCCGGTGATCGTAGCGTTGAAGCCGACGTGTGGTGCGGACTCGGCCAGGTCAAGCGCCTTGCCCTGTGGCATGCCTTCGATGATGTCCTGCAGGACGACATCGATATAGCCGGTCTCGGCTAGTCGCTGGGCCATGGTGCCGCCGGTCATGCCGGCTCCGGCGATCGTTACTTTCGCGCGCAATGGGTCCTCCTCAAGGAGATCGCTCTCCGTCTTCGTCAGTTCTTTACTAGCTGCTTCTGATACTCGTTCCAGCGGGCATCGAGGTTCGGGTCCGCCATCGTCTCCAGGACGTACTCTCCGAAGTCTGCGCCCCTCGCGCCAGTGTCGCGGCCGGTGATCGTCAGGCGCTTCTCGAAGCGGCCGCAGATGTCCAGCGCCTGCTCCAGCTTGCCAGCGGCCTCAGCGAAGCCGATGTGCGATAGGAGCATCGATCCGGCGCGGATCATACTGCTCGGGTCGGCGTAGGCGGCGCGGCCCTCGTCTACCATTCGCGGCGCGCTGCCGTGGATCGCCTCGAACATGGCGTAGCGCTTGCCGATATTGGCGCTGCCGGCGGTGCCAACGCCTCCCTGCAGCTCGGCCGCCTCGTCAGTGAGGATGTCGCCGTAGAGGTTCGGCAGCACCATGACGCGAAACTCAGTGCGGCGCTTGGGGTCGATCAGCTTCGCCGTCATGATGTCGATGTACCAGTCGTCCCACTCGACGTCCGGGTAGTCCGCGCTGATGCGCCGCGCGGCGTCGAGGAACATGCCGTCGCTCGTCTTGACCACGTTCGCCTTCGTGACGACGGTGAGGCGGTTGATGCCGTTCTTCGCGGCGTGCTCGAAGGCGAGGCGGACGATGCGGTCGGAACCCGGCGCTGTAATAACGCGGAAGTCGATCGCGAGGTCGTCTTCGACGACGATGCCGTCGCTGCCCAGCGCGTAAAGGTCCTCGGTGTTCTCGCGGAAGAAGATCCAGTCGATGCCGTCTTCGGGCACGCGGACGGGCCGCACGTTGGCGAAGAGGTCCAGCTCCTTGCGCATGGCGACGTCCTCGAAGAGTTGAAGAAGTGCCACATCATCCTCAAAGGCCCGACGACGACGCCCCGGGCCGGTGATCCCTGGCCCAACATCGAGTCCGCCAACGTCGCCATGCGCAAGGAGCTCGACCTCTTCGCCAACGTGCGGCCCGTTCGCGTACCCGAAGACGGCATCGACTGGATCTTCTTCCGTGAGAACACCGAGGACCTCTACGCGCTGGGCAGCGACGGCATCGTCGTTGCCGACGACCTCGCGGTCGACTTCCGCGTCATCACGGCGCCGGG
>PVMK01118079.1_pt1 | contig 11668 bp, 16 predicted proteins | sample 1853481 | NCBI WGS metagenome assembly PVMK01 (sample SAMN08533507, study PRJNA380276) | Marine sediment metagenome, whole genome shotgun sequencing project. | reverse complement strand
AAAACCCAGGAAATGTATAAGCTGCCTTATCAATAATAAAGCCATCCACGGTTTCCGAACTCATCCGACCACCAACAAAAGATTCACTCTCAAAGACAACAGGTTTAAATCCTGCCTTTTTTAAATGATAAGCTGCCGATAGGCCGGAAATACCGGCACCTACAATGGCAATTTTGGAATTTAACTCCAAATTATTAACCGTATATGATATAAATTAGTTAGCCTTCCAAACTTGCGCCTGGGCTCTTTCAGAAGTGTTTATCAACTTCGCAATTTCATTAGCGGTCTTAAGATCAGGTGCACGGAACGTTTCCAGATATTCTCCGGCCCTTAAGATTTTCACGTTCTTCCATTCAATGGATGGAAATTCGGTAAAATTAGATCGATAAATTTGCGTTCAATTCTTTCCACAGATTCCCTGGGGCGAATTGAATCTGGTAAATACTGAACATGCATGATGAAAGTTGGCATGATGTTTCCTTTCTTTTAACCGATTTGTCTATCAATGCGATTTTCACTAAGGAAACTATCTGACTTTGCTAAGGGTACTGTTTTATTATATGATACAGATTCAAAATCATTATTGGCGAACTATATCATTTATCGAATGTCTTTAGTACGTTTTTTAAAAGCATATCCACCGGCCGCATCATAAGGTGGAAACTAAACGATTTTTATGTGTTTATAATTTGCTTGATGCTAAAAAAGGATGTGTAATTATAAATTAGAAGAATCAATATATTTCAATTAGGGTTACAGAAAAGGTATCGGTTTTCCGGTCCTGGCGGCCAAGGCCGCGCTAGTAGCAATCAGGTTGCCTTTTTTATCCGTGACTTTTATGTCATAACTATCTGTCTTTTTGGTCTGTTTGATTTGCCGCGCTACAGCCTGTAGTTGTGTTCCCGGTTCCGGGCTGGCCAGGTAGGTTACATTCACATTTAAGGCCACTGCTATTGTTCCATAAGTTTGGCAGGCTGTTTCAAAGGCTTCGTCAATTAGCCCAAACAGGGCACCTCCATGAGCACGATCATAAATATTATCCATAAATTCAGGTTCATAGGTCATTTCCACCATTGAATAACCCAGCTCCAATTCCACCAGCTTCATCTTCATTGATTTTGCAAAAGGCTCTTTTTCTACCGCGTCATAAATCGCATTTCTTACCTTTTGATCCATCATCTGACTCCGGCCTCAAGTTAGCTATTGTCCTAATTGATCGTAAGCAAAATGAAAAACAGGGACAACATCGACTTTCGCTCAATTAGGGTGTTAAGTCTTTGGTTTGAGTCCAAGCGGAAACAGCCAATGCGATCGTATCCAGAATATCGTCTTTGGCCAGGTCCCTACGCAAAAATTGATCCAGGGACTTATCGCGGTTTTCTCTCAAACATTTTAGCTCCTTTATTATCGTTATGGTAAATTTCGTGCAAGCTTATTATAATTTAAAGGATCGGGGAGTTTTTCTCACTATTATTTGATTTTATCAAAATCTGGATTCTACAGATCATATCGTCCAATTAATTTCTAATTCTCTAATACTCCAGCTCTCCAGGTCCAAATTTATTTCCTTGAATACAGAGATGGACAGGCTTAAAATGCATCGCATGGATGATGATCAATTTCGGCAGCTTCTTGATGGGTTTAGTTATTCCTGGTCCGGATATCGCAAGGTTCGAAAAGGTGTTAAAAAACGCATATCCCGGCATATGCAGGGATTAAATTACCCTAATATGAAGACCTATCGGGATTTGCTGGAGCAAAGCGAGGCGGTGCGCAAAGAATGTGAAATGAGGATGACGGTTTCCATCGGCTAATATATCTCCAAAGCCTTCTCTTCCCGCAATCTTTTCAGTCATTGCTATGATCGCTCTGTGGTTTCCCCATTAAATTAGATTCACTCCAGCGTAATTAGAGAAAGCCGATCGAATCATTTCAGTCTACATAAATTCCTTTGGTGAAAATTTGATTAAAAATATCGGAAAGCTGGGCAGGAGAGATCTTTCCTTTTGGATCATACCATCGGTAAGCCCAGCTGACCATCCCGAAAAAAGCGAAGGCACATGCTTTCGTATCCAAATCAATCATTTCCCCATCCGCTTGTAGCTCATCCAGAATCTTAATTAGGCTTTTGGCGTAGATTCTTTGCTTCTCTTTTATTTCTTCATTGTGTTCAGAATTGAGAGCGTCCTGATTGTGGACCAGCAATTTCATTTTGTTAAAATCTACCGCTGCCTGGGTGTGGATTTTGAGAACGTCGGATAATTTTTCTTTAAGACTTTTCCGGCTTTGTTCAATTTTCTGAATTAGACCCAGGCCGGTGCTGATGGTTTCTTCCAATATCTGGTAAAGCAAATCTTCTTTGCTGTCAAAATAATAGTACACTGCTGCCGGGCTTATCTTGGCAGACCGGGCAATGTCCCGGGTCGTCGCAGACTTAAACCCTCGTTCAGCAAACACCTTTGCAGCCGCATTGCGAATTAATTTTCTTTTTTCTTCTTTCATCAAAAATCTCCCAATTTTTTGTCTGATTGATCAGTCAAGCCTATTGTTCAATTAATAGAATGAACTTCACCCGGACGTCAACAGGAGTTTGAATCAACTTTAGATACCCATCGAGTTTATGCCGCCTGATACTCAAACCACAGACAAATATGTAAGTATCTAAAATAATGTAAAAATTTATAATATTGAAAATACCTTGACTCCGAATTGTAAACGGGGTATTTGTTTTGAACAAGTGATCTGATTGATTGATCAGTCAGCTTTTTTATATGAAAACTTACGATTAGGTGAGGCCAATTCATGAAAACATACAACCTTATTGGGAAACGACTTCCCCGGATCGATTCAAGGGACAAAGTTACCGGGAAAGCACTTTACACGGATGATATGTCCCTGCCGGGGATGCTATGCGGTCTCATCTTACGCAGCCCTTTACCGCATGCAAAAATCATTCGGATCGATACTTTAAAAGCCTTGAAAGTATCAGGGGTCAAAGCGATTGTTACCGGTGAGGACACGCCCAAAATCAAATTCGGTATTATTTCCAGGTCAGCCAAATATATGGATGAGTATCCGTTAGCAGTGGACAGGGTTCGCTTCATCGGCGAGGAAGTGGCCGCTGTGGCGGCGACCGATGCCGACGCAGCAATGGAAGCGCTTGACCTGATTAAAGTTCAATATGAAGAACTACCGGCAGTATTCGACCCGGAGCAAGCTCAGAATCCAGCAGCCCCCCAGCTCCATGACCATGCCCCGCTGAACATTAGCCGTGAGTATCACATCAAAAAAGGGGATCCCGCAGCAGCGTTTAACCAATGCGCACTTGTGCACGAGGACATATTTACAACTCAATCGGCTATTCATGCCTACATGGAGCCCCGGGTTGCCCTGGCTTACTGGGATAAAGCCGAGGCGTTGACGGTTTACACATCAACCCAGACACCGTACTACGTTCAACAGCATCTGGGGCGGACCTTAGATATCAATCCGGATAACATTCGGGTGATAAAGCCCTTTGTGGGGGGCGGTTTTGGCGGTAAATCTGACGGTTTATCGGCGGTAGAATTTTGTGCAGCCCTGCTGGCCAAACATGCAGATCGGCCGGTGAAAATCGCCTGTTCCCGGGATGAAGAATTTGCAGCCGCCAGAAGAAAACACCCCGTAACGATTACCATGAAAACCGGTGTTAAACAAAACGGGATCATTGTGGCGCGACAGTGTAAAGCGGTGTTAGACGGTGGCGCATACTGCAGCTTGGGTCCGCTAACAACGATTTTGATGGGGACCTTTCAAACACTGCCTTTCCGTTTTGAGCACTATCAATACGATGGTTACCGAATTTATACCAACAAACCGCCCTGTGGGGCCATGCGGGGCCACGGTGGCCCCCAGGTTCATTTTGCCCAGGATATTCAGTTAGATATGATTGCCGAAGCGTTGGGTTTGGATCCGGTGGAGATGGCGATAAAAAACGGTCTTCAAAAGGGAGATCAAGCAGCGGCAGGCTTCAAAATCGTCAGCTCCGGGTTTAAAGAATGCCTGAAAGAGGTTTCCGCCAAGGCCGGATGGAAGCAGAATAGAAAATCAAAAAATAAGAGTAGCGGCCCCAAAGCATATGGCATCGGCCTGGGGTGCGGCGGGTTTCCGTCTGGTGCGGGGTTTTATTTTAACAAAACGACCTCTGCGCACTCGTCCGTAATTATCAAGGCCAGTGAAGGCGGCGGGTTAAATGTGCTTACGGGGGCCTCCGATATCGGCCAGGGATCTGACAGCGTGATTTGCCAGATCGTTGCCGAGGTTATGGGGCTACCTTTGGAAGACATACATATTACAAGTGCAGATACTCAGCTGACACCACCGGATATGGGGACCTATTCGAGTCGGGTGACAGTCGCAGCAGGCAATGCAGCCTTAAACGCATCCAAAGCCGCCAGAGATGAGATTTTTCGAATTGTAGCTGATCATCTGGAAGCAAATCCAGATGATTTAGTCGCCAATGACCGCAAGATTTATGTCGATGGAAGCCCGGACCGATTCATATCGTTTACCGATGCGGTCAATCAATATCAGAAAAAAAACAATGGATCACCATTGCTGGTTAAAGGTTCTTACAATTCTCCTGATCCACTATCACCCACGTATAGTTTTGGGGCTTATATATGTGAAGTTGAGGTCGATCTGAGAACAGGTGAATTTAAAATACTCAGATTTTCGGTGGCCCATGATTGCGGGCAACCGCTTAACCCCATGTCAGTGGAAGGGCAAATAGAAGGCTGTATCGGAATGGGCATGGGATACGCCATCCAGGAACAGCTTGAATTCGAAGATGGCCAGACCTTAAACCCTTCCTTTATGGGATATTCATTACCCACAGCCAACCAGATGCCGGAAATAAACATCACGCATATCGTTTCAGACGATCCTCATGGACCTTTTGGGGCTAAGGAAACCGGAGAGGGTTCTTTGGACCCGGCTGCACCGGCAATTTGCAACGCCATATACAATGCTACGGGTGTACGAATTATGGATCTTCCCGTCACAGCGGAGAAAATTTTAAAAGGGTTGGAAAAAAAGGAGTCGCAGCATGGAAAATCGACTGATCGAGCTGACAGTAAACGGTGAGATTCGTGAGGTGGCCGTTAAAGCCAATGATACGCTTCTGGAGGTGTTGAGAGAAAAACTGGATCTGATCGGCACCAAAGAAGCATGCAGCATGGGTGAGTGTGGTGCTTGCACTGTTTTAATCGATCGCAAGCCGGTGCTGTCCTGTCTCACCTTGGCAGTTGACGCAACCGGAAAAGAAATTATTACCATAGAAGGCTTATCTTCACCAAAGGGGCTGGATGCGGTTCAGGAATCATTTATTAACAATGGTGCTGTTCAATGTGGATATTGTACGCCCGGGATGGTTCTTACGGCTAAAGATCTTTTGTCCCGGAACTCAAACCCCAGCGAAGAACAAATCCGGGCAGCGATCTCAGGGAATTTATGCCGCTGTACGGGTTATGCGAAGATTGTAGAAGCCATTCAGGCTGCGGCCGAAGGAGATGCCGGCAAATGAACAGTAACCGACTACCAGGGTTGACCTACTTCGAACCCAAAACAATCGAAGAAGCGATCGAGATTAAAAAAGAGTTCGGAAAAGGTGCTGTCATTCTGGCCGGCGGAACGGATGTCCTTCCGCTTCTCAAACGCCGCAACATTGGCGCCCGAACGGTGATCAATATCAAAACCATTCCGGAATTAAGCCGAATTTCATTAAATGATAACGGGAAAATCAAAATCGGGGCAACCGTAACCTTACGGGATATCATGGATTCTGAGTTGATCTTGAGTTCTTTTCCTTTGTTGGTCGAAGCGGCGTCTTCAGTTGCCTATAATCAAATCAGAAATATGGCGACGCTTATCGGCAATCTCTGCGTAGACAATAAGTGTACCCACTACAACCAATCCAAATTTTGGTGGCAATCCCGTCCGGATTGCTTCAAGCGTGGTGGAAATCAGTGTTATGCAGTCAAAGGCGGCAAACAATGTTTTGCTTTAGCAGTTGGTGACACAGTTCCAGCATTGATTGCCCTGGATGCAGAAATAAACATCATTGGGCTGAATAGTGAACGGCGATTAACAGTGGCAAAATTTTATACCGGAGACGGCCGCAAGCCCTACCAACTGGATGATGATGAATTTGTTTGCACAATTGAGCTAAGTCCTTCTCCTGATGGTTGGCGTAACGGATTTCTAAAAAAAAGTGTGCGTGGCACTGTCGATTTCGCCCTCGCAACAATGGCGATGCGTTTACGACCAAACGGCCTCAATATTAAAGACATCCGGATTGTTTTAAACGGGGTTTCTGTAAAACCGATACAGGCGAAAATGGCGCAGCGCTACTTGATCGGAAAAAATATCAACAATAACACAATCGATGCGGCTGTTAAATTGATATTGAAGGAGACCACCCCATTGTCTTCCATCGGTACCACCGTTGCGCTCCGCAGAAAAATGATCGCGGCCATATTCGAAGACCTTTTGTTCCGATTAAATCCAATTTCTTGATTGAAATTTATATCGTTCTGCAGTTGATTAAAGAAATGGAATGGGTTTGCCGGTTCGATAAGCCAGGGCTGAGCACGAGGCAATCAGGGCGCCGGTTTCATCGGTGACCTTTATATCAAAGCTTGTGGTTTTTTGGGTTTGACTAATTTGACGTGCGACCGCACGCAACCGCGTTCCGGCCTTTGGGCTGGCCACATAGGTTACATTCATATTTAAGGCTATGGCTATGGTTCCATCGGTTTGGCAGGCGGTCTCAAAGGCTTCATCAATCAGGCCAAATAAGGCACCCCCGTGAGCATGTTCATAAATATTGTTCATGCGATCCGGATCATATTTCATTTCCACCACTGAATAACCCTGGTCTAATTCTTCCAGTGTCATATTCAAGGCCTGTGCAAATGGTTCTTTTCTTACCGCTTTAAATAACGCCTCTTTTAACTTTACGTCCATCTCCTTTCTCCTATCCTATTTTTTTCTAAATGGTTTATAAATCCATTATCTGTGTATAATGGAACTGTTTTTTAAGAGCAACCCATACTTATTAGCGGGGTCATCGTTTGCATGCAAGGTCTATTAAACCTGTACTACCAAAACACCCCGTTTGCTTAATTTTGGTTTTTATTGTCCCATTGCGCCAAAACTCCAGTACTCCAATACTCCAATGCAATGATTTTTTCTTGAATAACCGCAAGAGCCGGCTTAAGTTTAAACCTATGGACGACAATCAGTTTCGGCAGCTTATCGATAGGTTTGATTTTGCGTGGTCCGGGTATCGCAAGGTCAGAAAAGGCGTTAAAAAACGGATATCGCGGCATATGCAGGAATTAAAATGCCCAAATATCAATGCTTATCTGGATCTGTTGAATAAAAGTGCTGAGCTGCGCAAAGAATGTGAAATGAGGATGACGGTTTCCATCAGCCGGTTTTTCCGCGACCGCAAACTCTGGGCGGGTCTGGAAGAAGATATATTGCCAACCATGATTGAAACCCACCCGAAAAAAATACAGGTATGGTCGGCCGGTTGTGCTCGCGGAGAAGAGGTATACAGTTTCAGGATCGTCTGGCAACGCTTAAAACAAGCATACGAACATCTGCCCGGACTTAATATCACAGGCACCGACAAACATCCCGGCTATATCGAAAAGGCCAGGGCCGGGGTGTATTCCAAAAGCAGTTTGAAGGAAGTTCCCCCGGAAATGCGAGCATACTATTTTGATATCCAAAAAAGCGGCCGTCGTTTTGATGTCAAGGCGTTTGTTAAAGCGGGCATTGATTGGAAGGTTCAGGATATTTTCGCAGATCCGCCCGGATCTGCATTTGATATTATATTTTTAAGAAACAATCTTTTAACATACTATCGGGAGCATTTAAAAATAGAGGGCCTGCACAAGGTTATGCAGGCCCTTGCGCCTGATGGATGGCTTATAGTGGGTTCCCACGAAAAATTGCCTGCAGAGGTTTCAAGTATGCAGCGACACCACCCCATCCCGTGGGCTTACCGGCAGGAGATCTAAAATTTATTTTAGTCCGAGCTAACTTTTTTGTTCGTCTTTTTTCTTTTTCTTTCGCGGTCTTTTGGCACCATACGACTTTCGAGCGATCTTTCCCCGTTTCGTGCGCTTATCACCTTTGCCCATATCGATTTTCTCCCTTCTGGAAAGAAAAATTTAAGACATAAATCCGTGTTTTGTAAAGGGTATAAATAATAATTATATAAATGAAACCGTACTAGTTTGAGTAGGCTCCTTATAGTTTCGCAACCGGATTCAGAAAACTGCAAGGCATCAATGCGGCACATTTTCCGCAGACATCGGTTGTTTTGGGCAAATCCGAGAAATAATCTAAGATTTCCCGATTTTCGTTGAGTCGGTTCCAGCACTTGTGTCTCTCAAACCCATTCTCATCCAGTGCGTTCACCGGACAGGCCTCGATGCATTTCCCGCATTTCTTGCCGGCTTTTAACAGACAGGCCTCGTCTGTATCAATCACCGGATGATCGCCCAAATCGGCCTCCGTCACCAGGCTTCCCAGACGGCCGGCACAACCGGCCGGTGTGATCAGCATATAATGAGTGCCGAAGCGCCCCAGGTTTGCCAGATAGGCCAAATGCTTATGTGACCAGCGGGCCATTAATATGTCTTCATCGAAGTTATGAGTGGCGGGCGTTAATCCGGATTTGAAGCCTTTGCCGGCAAGAAATTCCTCCAGGGCCTGGCTTAAGCGGTTGATTAAATCATTGGTTTGAACATAGGCCAGTCCCCAGTTGCGACAGGGTCGATCTCCATTTTTTATTTTCTTTTACAAGCTCGCGTTTAAACGGGATAAAGAAGACAGCCAAAGATTTGGCGGATGGTAACAAATCACAGGGGTGCATATGCTCATTAAATGCCACCTGTGGTAAAATATCGAAGCGCTCATCAATGGGTGCACTGACCAGCAGCGGTGTCTGCCAGAAGCCTTCAGTGCCGATGCGATCCGGCTCGGTTGCGACATATTCTTCGGCAAAATCACGTAAGCCCTGGATGCCAATATTGATCATCATTTACACCTCTTTTTTGAGAAAAGTCATTTTCGGTTTCCACATGGATATAAATTATTATTTCCCAAGTCGATTATTTTCTAATACTTAAACTGGTTTTAATAGCGGATAGACAGACACGTCAACCCCCCATTCATCTTTTGCATCTCGCTTACATCCAGTTCGATAATTTCCTGACCCAAGCGGCTGAGTTTTTCTCTGGTGTTGGGAAAGCCTCTGGGAAGTATCAGATGATCGTTTACCCGGAGGGTGTTGGCCGCATATGCTTCTGCCGGGCTTACGATTATCTTGTCGTAACCCTTGAGTGCCGGGTGGTTTGCAAAATCCCGGGTCACCAGCAGGGTATTTTGAGCCACCTCATTAACGCTGGATTTGAAATGCAAGCCGGCGCCAACCGGAATCGTTGTCCAGGTGTTATCGTTTTTTTCCAGTATCCTGCCCAGTTGTCGAGCGCCTTCCGGGTTGGTGCGTTCTGAGATGCCGATAAAAAAATGGTTGCCGATCATCAGGACATCCCCGCCATCCACCGTGCCGGGCGCTTGAATATGTTCAATCTCACGGTACGGTAATAGCACCTCGGCAATGGGCACCTGTTCGCCCTGTCTGGATATTGCCCCGGGATTGGTGATAATGGCCACATCCGGTGTCACCACCGCGGTATCTTCCACAAAATGTCCATCAGGATAAGCGGGCTGCGAGTCAAGCTCGATCACCTTGAGCCCGATCGACTTCAAGGCTTCCACATAGGCCCGGTGTTGCTTTAAAACCCGTTCATAACTCGGTGTGCCCAGGTTTACCGTCGTAATGCCGCGGTCGAAGGTTTTAGCCGGTGTTCGGGTAATTGCATATTTGAACGTTCCAGACATATAAAAATAGCCCTTTTTAATGCTGCCGCATTTATAACCAGCCCAATAACCCGAATCCATCCCGAAAGAGGACCATCGAGAAAAAAAGCAAAAGGACACCTAAGGTTCGCATCGTCCAGACATAAACGCGCCCTTTTAAAAACGCCCGCGAGCGTTCAACCACCATCGCCAGTACCACTTTGGAACCCACCAGAAAAAGTAAAAAAATTCCGACAAATGAGAGCGCCGACAGGAAATTTTGATTGATTCCTTTAAAAATGATAGGCGCGCCGACCGTCATATAAAAAATATAGGGGTGGGGATTTAAGGCATTGGTGATCACCCCCTTTTTTAAGGAGCTGGAGCTGACTGAAGATAAATTTAATGCCACCCCTCTGGTTTTCAGGCTTTTATAGCCTAAATAAAGGATAAACAAGCCTCCAAAAATTGAGATGCAGCCCAAAATGGGCTTAAAATCAGCCAGCCTGTTTAATATCAACAGTGAAATCAAAATGATGGGCACGTCCGTGATCAGGGGCGCGATGGAAACTTTTATTCCAGCTTTAATATTGTGTTTCAGGGTCTCGGATATCACCAGAACCAGGAGCGGCCCGGGTGCAAATCCCGCCGCCAACCCCAAAAGCATACCGGCGCTTAAAAATTCGATCATTTTTTAGGCCATTGCTGGACGGTTTGCAGCATTTCTCTGACATAGGCACATTCGCATTTTGCCGGACAGGGATCGAGTTGATCTTCATGCAGGCAGTATTCCGGGCAATGCTTTGTGCCAGTAAGTCTCTCTTTATACACCGGCCCGTTATACATGTCTTTGAATGAACCTGCAGGAATGCCGAGCGTTGTACCGCATTCCAAATGATTAAATAGAAAAAGCCCCAGATTTAGATGGTCATAGTTGACCTGGTAACCAATCAGGTCGGTTGCGGGATCTTCCAGAAAATCTTTACGCGATTGCCATCGGTGGCTGCAAAATGTACATTTTTTAAATTCATTCATTTTTCATGCAAGATTTAGGTATTAATTTTCGATACAATTTCCTTGCAACTCACCACTTTAGCATATGCCGAAGCTAAAGCGGCCATAAAAGAGGCGTGAACATCTTGTGCCAATATCTCTTTCTTCCCAAAATCAAGGTTTCAGGTTGCACAGCCATCGTGTACGACCGTACATCCGAGACCGAAATCAGCAGCTGCCCGGGTAGTTGCATCAATGCACATATGGCTCATCGCACCACAGATCACAACGTTGTCAACCCCGGCGTCTGTGAGTTCATTTAAAAGAGAAGTTTCACGAAAACTGTTGGGATAGTGTTTCTGTATCACCGGATCATTCGGACGGGGTTTAACAGCGGCATGAATCTCAGCCCCTTCCGTGTCCGGCAGAAAAAAAGTTGCCCCATCCCGGTTTGAAATATGCTGGATGTGAAAAGTCGGCCACTGGTTGTCACGGAAAAAAGTCAGCAATTGAGCTGCATTTTTGCCGGCGGCGTCCATTCCGACCAGTTCCATGCGGCCGCCCGCAAAATAATCATTCTGAATATCAACAAGTATTAAACCTTTCATTACTGCTAAATTCCTTTTCCTGCTTATCTGGAAAGTCCAAGTTGCTATTAGATAAACTCTCTGTGGGAGAGGCTTCCAGCCGCGAATTCAACTGTCGCGGCTGAAAGCCGCTCCCACATTCAATATAACTTGTTCTTTCTGGATAACCA
>PVMK01115750.1_pt1 | contig 11668 bp, 14 predicted proteins | sample 1853481 | NCBI WGS metagenome assembly PVMK01 (sample SAMN08533507, study PRJNA380276) | Marine sediment metagenome, whole genome shotgun sequencing project. | reverse complement strand
GCCAGATCGATAACTCGTTGTCTGCGGCTGGCGCGGTTTACGTGTTCGAGGCCGCTCCCGGCGGTATCGCTCAGCAGTTGTACGTCAAGGCATCGACGCCCGACACCGACGATCTGTTCGGGTCGGCGCTGGCAGTGGAGCGCGATCTGCTGGTCGTCGGCGCCCCGGGCGAAGGCAGCAACGCCACCGGGTCGGTGGCACTGAGACGGACGACAGCATGCCGAACGCTGGGGCGTCCTATTTGTTTGATTAGGGAGCCCGTTTGATTGAGAGGCCTGTTCGATTAAGGCGCGGGCTGGTCCGGCTGTTCCTGACGCTCAGTCATCCGCGCCAGAATGACGCCCACTTCGAACAACAGCCAGGTCGGGAACGCCAGCAATACCTGAGAAATGATATCCGGCGGGGTAAGTAGCATCCCAACCACGAAGCACCCAACGATGATGTAAGGCCGCTTGCGCGCCAGGCTGTCAGCGGTCGTCAGACCTGACCACACCAGCAACAGCGTGGCGATGGGAATCTCGAACGCTAACCCGAACGCGAAGAACATCTTGATGACGAAGTCGAGGTAGCGATTGATGTCGGTCATCATCGTGACCCCGACTGGCGTCACGGATGCGAAGAACTGAAACATCAGCGGAAACACCAGCACGTAGGCGAATACCATGCCGGCGTAGAACAGGATGATGCTCGATGCCAGCAAGGGCATCGCAAAACGCTTCTCGCGCATATACAGCCCTGGCGAGACGAATGCCCATAGCTGGTGCAGCAGGAACGGCATGCCGAGGAACACCGCGCTGAACATCGCCAGCTTGAACGGTGTCAGGAACGGTGAGGCCACATCGGTGGCGATCATGCCGCTGCCTTCCGGCAGGTGCGCCATCAGCGGGGCGGCGACCAGTTCGTAAATGTCGTTGGCGAAGTAGTAGATGGGGAAGAACAACAACAGCACCGCCAGCGCGCCACGCAGAATCCGCGCGCGCAGCTCGATGAGGTGAGTCAGGAATGGCTGTTCGGTGGAATTGACCAGCTCGTCGTGCTCGCGCTCCTCGCCCGTCTCGGTCATTAGGGTTCGGACCCCTTGAGTCCGGACCGGTGGGTTCGGCGTCCGCGCCGGACCGATGGGTTCGCTTGGTTCGTCGGTCGACGCCGGGAGGCCGCCGGCTCTGCGTCCGGTGGGCTCGGATCAGGATCCGGAGGGGCTGCGGCATCGCGGTGTTGGCGGTCGATGTTGCCAACGTCCTGCCCCGTGGCACGCACTTCGTCCTCGATGCGTTTGATGTCGTCCAGCACGGCTTCGTTCTGCAGTTGCCGGCGGATCTCGTCCATACCGATCTCGCGCTCGATCTCCGCTTTCACCGTGCTAAAGCTGCGGCGCAGGCGGCCGAGCCACAAGCCCATGGTTCGCAGGGCTTCGGGCAGGCGCTCCGGTCCCAGCACCAGCAGGGCGATGACGCTCACCAGAATCAGCTCGGGAAAGCCGATATCAAACATTCGTGTCGGATTTGGTGCTCGTTGTCGATGACTCGGAGGCCGCGCTCTGTGCCTGGCCCTCGATTACCTTTTCGGGTGCGCCAGGTGCGGGCGTTTCTGGCTCCTCGTCCTTGACGGCGGTGCGGAAGCCTTTGATTGCAGAGCCGAGATCCGAGCCAATGTTCTTCAGCCGCTTGGGTCCGAACACGACCAGAATGATCGCGAGGATGATCAACAGTTCCCAGATACCTAATCCAAACATGTCGTTCTCCGTGGGTCGAACGAAGTCCTAAAGCTGACTTGATCAAGTCATTATAGGTCGTTCGTCAGCTGCTGTTCTGAGACTCAGCTCTGCTGTTTTTCTCTTCGATTCCGGAGCGGCCGAAGCGCTCGGAGAGCTCCTCGAGCACCCAGCCAGGATCCTGATTCAGATGTACCAGCATCACCAGGGTGTGAAACCACAGATCGGCCACTTCGTGAATCAGCGCGTTGTCGCGGCCGCTGTCGGTGGCATCCTTCGCGGCCAGCACGGTCTCGGTCGCTTCTTCGCCTACCTTCTCGAGTATCCGATTGAGTCCGTCTGCGTACAGGGAAGCGACGTAGGATGAATCTGGCGGCGCATCCCGACGTTGCATCAACACCCGGGTAAGTTGGTCGATGATGTCGTCCATCAGTTAGGACTTTCGCTCAGCTTCTGGCGATGAGCAGCGAGCCTAACACAGCGGCGATCAGCCCTGCGGTCACCGGTATTGGTTGATTGCTTTGCAGCGCCGCGACTACCGGCGAGAACAGCAGCGCGCCGCCGCCGACGATCAGTGCACCACCCACCCAGCGGCCGCGTCGGGTGCGGCGCTGCTGGGATTCCATGAGCCCGGCCAGGCGTTCGGTCGCCTGGCGTTGCTCGTGGGCCAGTTTGTCGAGCCGCTCGAGGCTCTTGTTGGCGTTCAGAATCAACTCTGGCAGTCGGGGTAGTTGCTCCAGCAGGCTCGGCGCGCGTTCGCCCAATTGTCGCAGCGCGGCCAGCGGGCCGACGCGTTGTTCCATCCAACGCTCCATGAACGGTTTGGCGGTGTGCCACAGATCCAGTTCCGGGTACAACTGCCGACCCAGCCCTTCGATGTTCAGCAGGGTCTTCTGCAGCAGCACCAGCTGCGGCTGGACCTCCATGTTGAATTCGCGCGCCGTCTGAAACAGGGTCACCAGGAAGTGCCCGAAGGAGATGTCCTTCAGCGGCTTTTCAAAGATCGGCTCGCACACCTGACGAATGACGTTCTCGAACTCGGTGACGTCGGTACCTTCAGGGATCCAGCCGGATTCCAGGTGCAGCGCCGCGACTTCCCGGTAGTCCTGGTTGAAGAACGCCAGCAGGTTGCGCGCCAGGTAATTCTGATCGCCTTCGGTGAGGCTGCCGATGATGGCGCAATCGACGGCAATGTACTGGGGGTTGGACGGATCGTCGATGTTGACGAAGATATTCCCGGGATGCATGTCGGCGTGGAAGAAGTTATCCACGAACACCTGGGTGAAAAAGGTCTCCACGCCCCGTTCTGCCAGCACCTTCATGTCGGTGCCGCTGTCCTTCAGTTGCTGGGTGTTGGCGATCGGTACGCCGTGAATACGTTCCAGCACCAGCACGTTGCGTTTGGTGTGGTCCCAGTACACGCGCGGCACGTACAGCAGTTCGGATTCAGCGAAGTTGCGTCGCAGCTTGGAGGTATTGGCGCCTTCGTGAATGAGGTTAAGCTCGTTCATGATGGTCGATTCGTAGTCATCGACCACCGTCACCGGATGCAATCGACGACCGTCGGCCGAGACGCGCTCGAGCAGTACCGCCATCGAGCGCAACAGCTTCAGATCTTCCTGAATCACCCGCTCGATATCGGGGCGCAGAACCTTCACGACGACCTCGGTGCCGTCGTGCAGTTCCGCCGCGTGCACCTGGGCCACGGAAGCTGACGCCAGTGGCACGACGTCGAAGCGTGCAAACACCGTGTCCAGCGATGCGCCGAGGGCGGCTTCGACGATAGCCATGGCCTCGTCGCCGGGAAACGGTGGCACGCGATCCTGCAGGTTGGCCAATTCGTCAGCGAAATCGGACGGCAGCAAGTCACGCCGGGTGGACAACAGTTGGCCGAACTTGATGAACACCGGACCGAGGGATTCCAGCGCCAATCGCAGGCGCCGCGCAGCGGGCGTCTTCGGGCGCGGCAACCAGCGGCTCGGCGATAGCTTCCAGAGGATTCGCAAGGAACGTGGCAACTGGTCGTCGGCGACGCCACTGTGATCGAGGAGTTCGTCCAGCCGGTGGCGGGCGATAATACTGGTAATGCGTGACAGGCGGGTCAGACGACTCACAGCGCAACGCCCGGCGAATCTTCCAACTGTTGCAGACGCGCGCTCAGGCGATCGGTAGCCAGTTGGGCTGCAAGGACCTGCTCGGCGAACCGATCCAGCGATCCAGCGTCGGCGAATTGTCGATGCGCGGCGGCGCGGATTGTGCGCGAACCCTCGTTACCGAGATCCTCGGCAAGGTGTCGCAGCGCGCGTCCGCCCAGCTCCAGAAAACCGGCGATGTCCTCGGCGCTCTGCGGGCCGATGAACCGCGCCAGCGGCTCGCCGAAGTCCGGTCGGAGGTTGCGCAGGATGTGCTGCAACTCCTCGACCAGGGTCTCGTCACCATCAATCCTCAGGTCCTCACGCGCACTGCCCAATCCGGCGCCGAACAGGCTGGCCATCGAACCGCTGATGATCGCGTTGGGTTGGTCGAGCGCGTGAGCCATGACCCGTACCCGCTCGCCGCAGAACTCGATGCTCACCGGCTCGCCGAGATCGGTTTCGATCTGGATTATCTTGCCGTCGAGTCGGGCCAGGCGCTGGCGCGTCTCGGCATCCAGCGCCAGGGTGGTGTTGGCGAGTGCCTCGGCCCACTGGGACAGCGCGCTGAGCAAGATGTTCATGGCTAGCCGGATGGCTCGTTGGGAGGCTCGCCGGATGGTTTGCGGCCATGATGAATTGCCGCGACGCCGCTCAGCAGGTTCTCGTAGCCGACGTCGCTGAAACCGGCGTCGGACATCATCAGCTTCAGCGCTTTCTGGTCCGGGTGAACCTTGATCGAATCGACCAGATAGCGATACGCGTCGGCGTCGCCGGTGACCGCCCGGCCGATTCCCGGCCAGAACGATTGGAATACCGAGTAGGCGGCATCGACGATAGGGTTTTCCGGCTTGGAGAACTCCAGTACCAGCAGGCGACCTCCGGGTGCGAGCACCCGCCACATTTCGCTCAGCGCACGCTCCTTGTCGGTGACGTTGCGCAGGCCAAAACCGATGGTGATGCAGTTGACGGATCCCTCATCGAACGGCAGCGCCTCGGCGTTGGCGAGACAGTAGTCGACGTTGGTGATACCTCGATCCAACAACCGGTCGCGGCCAACCTCCAGCATCGCGGCGTTGATGTCAGCCAGCACTACCCGGCCCCCGGGCTGAACCAGCGGCGCATACAACGTAGCGAAGTCACCGGTGCCCCCGGCCAGATCGACAACCGTATGGCCAGCGCGGACGCCGGACATCTCGATTGTCATGCGCTTCATCAGCCGATGCGATCCCAGCGACATGAGATCGTTCATCAGGTCGTAACGCTGTGCAACGGAGCGGAACACGCCGGCCACGCGACGCGTTTTCTCGCCCGCGGAAACCCGCTCGAAACCGAACTGAACTGTGGGTTCTTCGCTCATCAGAGCGGGATTCTACGCCGTTTTCGATACGTCGTTTTCGATCCATTTTCTTTGATACAAGGCCGCTACAAGGCCCGGGGTAGGGCGCGTGGCATACTGAGTCCGTTCCATATTTCACCGATTCGGCAGAGGAATCCGGATGAAGAAAGGCATAACGTTTGGTGCGTTTGACCTGTTTCATGCAGGCCACGTGGTAATGCTGCAAGAAGCCAGGACGGTTTGCGACCATCTCATCGTTTGTATCCAGTCGGATCCGTCGCTGGATCGGACGGACAAGAATGTGCCGGTGCAGAGCATTGTGGAACGCCAGATTCAGGTGGCGGCATGCAAGTATGTTGATGAGATCGTGGTCTACGATACTGAGCGCGATGTTCTTGAGATCCTTCGCTCCATCGAATGGGACGTTCGAATACTCGGTGATGAATACCGCGACAAGGACTTCACGGGACGCGAAGAAACGTTGGAACGATGCTACTTCAACACGCGCCCGCACAGTTTTTCGAGTTCTGAACTGCGCCTGCGGGTGGTGGAAAAGACGACCAAGTAGCCGGCCGGACTGCCGATCAACTCAGTTTCGGTGACCACTGCCCCACGGGAATCGCTGGCAGGCGGCTGGCGTTGGCGATCTTGAGTTCGGCGAGGTACTGCTGCCAGTACTCGTCCTGGCGCTCTCCCAAGTCGGCCAACATTTCCCAGGTATAGATGCCGGTGTCGTGCCCGTCGTCGAACACGATACGAACGGCGTAGTTGCCGACGGGTTCGATGTCGTTGATGCTGACGTACTTCTTGCCGGTCTGCAGCTTGCGCTCATCGGCGCTGTGGCCGCGCACTTCCGCGGACGGTGAAAACACCCGCAACAGCTCGTAGGCGAGGCGGTGACTACGGCCGCCCGCATAGACCACCTCCAGCTCCCGGGCTTGGTGGTGCGCCTTGATGTCGCTGGGCGGGTCGCTCATCTGCGGGGCTCAGGGTGGGTTGGAGCTCTGGTCAAGAGTCCGGTGGCAGGTCCGGTCACAAAATGTACCGGGACAGGTCCTGATCGGCGGCCAGTTCACTCAGGTGGGCCTCGACGTAGTCGGCGTCTATGAGCAGCGGGCCGGCGTCTGCCGGGCGCTCACTCGCGTGAAAGGACACTTCTTCCAGGAGCCGTTCCATCACGGTGTGCAGGCGCCGCGCGCCGATGTTCTCGGTCGACTCGTTAACTTGCCAGGCCAGCTCGGCAATTCGCTTGATGGCCTCCTCGCTGATGTCGATGATGAGCCCCTCGGTGGCGAGCAACGCCTTGTACTGGACCGTGAGTGACGCATCGGGCTCGGTCAGAATCCGCTCGAAATCCCTCGGCGAGAGTGCGGCGAGCTCAACCCGGATAGGCAGGCGGCCTTGCAGCTCCGGAATCAAGTCGGATGGCTTGGACAGATGGAAAGCGCCGGAGGCGATGAACAGAATGTGATCGGTTTTGATCATCCCGTATTTGGTCGATATCGTGCAGCCTTCGATCAGCGGCAACAGATCGCGCTGCACGCCCTCGCGCGATACATCGGCGCCGATCTGCTCGCCACGCTTAGCCACCTTGTCCAGCTCGTCGAGAAATACGATGCCGGTCTGCTCCACAGAATCCAGCGCCTTGGCTTTGAGCTCATCTTCGTTGACCAGCTTCATCGCTTCTTCTTCGCGGACTCGGCGCAGGGCATCTTTGACGCTCAGCCGCGCGCTGCGGGAGCGGCCGTTGCTCATGTTCGAGAACATGCTCTGCAGCTGGTTGGTCATCTCTTCCATGCCCGGAGGCGCCATGATCTCTACGCCGAGCTGAGCCTGGTTGAGTTCGATTTCGATCTCGCGGTCGTCGAGTTCGCCTTCTCTGAGCTTCTTGCGGAATACCTGCCGCGTGGTGCTGTCGGTGCGCTCACCCTGTTCGAATCCCACCGCGCGGGGTTCCGGGAGCAGCGCATCGAGAATGCGGTCCTCCGCGGCGTCATCAGCACGGTGGCGAACCTTGTCCAGCTCGCGTTCGCGCAACATCTTCACAGCGACATCGGCGAGATCACGAATGATTGATTCCACGTCGCGGCCGACGTAGCCGACCTCGGTGAATTTGGTGGCTTCGACTTTGATGAACGGTGCGCCGGCCAGCTTTGCCAACCGCCGGGCGATCTCGGTTTTACCGACCCCCGTGGGGCCGATCATCAGAATGTTTTTGGGTGTTACTTCTTCGCGCAGTGGTTCGTCCAGTTGAATTCGCCGCCAGCGGTTGCGCAGCGCGATGGCCACGGCGCGCTTGGCCGAATCCTGGCCGATGATGTGCTTGTCCAGTTCGTGCACGATTTCCCGGGGGGTCATGGTCATGATGGGTCGATATCCAGGGCTTCGATGGTGAGGTTGTGATTGGTGTAGATGCAGATATCGGCAGCGATGCCGAGTGCCCGGGGCACGATCTCCGCGGCCGGCAGGTCGCTGTTTTCCAGCATCGCGCGGGCGGCCGCCTGGGCATATGGACCGCCGGAACCGATCGCGATAATGCCATGCTCGGGCTCAATGACATCACCGTTGCCGGAAACGATCAGCGAAGCACTGGCATCGGCCACCGCCAGTAATGCTTCCAGGCGCCGCAGCGCGCGATCCGTGCGCCACTCCTTGGCCAGCTCTACCGCCGCCCGGGTCAGGTTGCCCTGGTATTTCTCCAACTGGGCTTCGAAGCGCTCGAACAAGGTAAAGGCATCTGCTGTGCCGCCGGCAAAGCCCGCCAGTACCTGATCCTGATGCAGGCGACGCACCTTCCTGGCATTGCCCTTCATGATCGTGTCGCCCAGAGACACCTGGCCGTCGCCGCCGAGCACTACCTGGTTGCCGCGCTGAACGCAGAGGATCGTCGTTCCTCGAAACTGCTGCACGCCTTTGATTCCCGTCAGACGTAAGGAGGAACGCAGATAGTGGGGACGTGGCGAGGTGAATTCAACCGGCTGGAACTCAAACGGTGGCGGTCAACCCGCGTCGGCTTGATTCGGCCGCGGTCGTTTCAGCAGCAGGGGTTCGATTCGCTGCTCTCGCAGGCGAGTCATCGCGCGGCGTGTGTCGCGCTCGGAGTCGAACGGACCGACCAGCACGCGATGCCAGGTTGCGCCACTATCGAGGCTGACGGTGCGGGTGTTGGTGTCCAGCCCCAGCAACAGCAACGAAGCGCGCAACCGGTTGGCGTCGGCGAGTTGCTCGAAGGAACCCGCCTGGACGAGATACTCGATGCGCTCTGGCGACTCGATTGGCGTGGCGTCGCGATAGACGTCGGTGTTGGTGGTGACACGATCCCGGGGCAACTCATTCCAGAATTCGAACTGCGTTTCAGCAGGTGCGGGCTGCTGTTGGGTAACCGCGCCGGATTCAGGCTGCTTGATTGCCGACGCATCCCACCATCCCGGCAGCAGCGCGCCGACGACCGTTGCGGCGACGCCCACTCCAATACCCGTGAAGAAACTGGGACCGTGGAACAGCGGTTTCTTGGCGGCGCGCCGGGGTGCTCTCGATTGTCGTTTGCCCTGCTTCGTTCGGGTCTTGCTGCGGGCGGGTACGCGCGCCATAGAAAAGGACCGGAATGTGGTGCGCGCATGATAACGCGTTCAGATCATGTCGTAGGGATCGACGTCGACGGACCAGCGCACGCCCGCAAAACGGCGATCGCCCACGCTTGAAAGCGCCCGGGTCAGCCCGCGATGCAGGGTGCCGCGATCGCCAATCACGACGCTTTGCAGGCGATGCCGGTCGGCCCGCCGAGCCATTGGCGCGGCGATCGGCCCCCAGAGTTCGAGATCGGCTTGGCCGCGTAGTGGTTCGGTGATTTCGTTCAGACACTGGCGGGCCGCGTCGACGATGAGCGCCTCTGCGCGTATCAACGCCATGGCTCGATAGGGTGGCAGGGCGGCTTGTTCACGGGCGGCCAGTTCGGTGCGCACGAAACCGGGATAGCCGTTCTCCACCAGGGTCTTGAGCAGCGGGTTGTCGGGGTTGTAGGTCTGGATCCAAACTTCGCCCGGACGTTCCGCACGCCCCGCGCGCCCGGCAACCTGGACGATCAACTGGGCGGTGTGCTCGGGTGCTTTGAAGTCCGCGCTGAACAAGCCGGCGTCGGCGTTCACCACGGCGACCAGGGTGACCGCCGGGAAATGGTGGCCTTTGGCCAACATCTGGGTGCCGACCAGAACCGCCGGTTCGCCGGTTTGAATACGTTCCAGCTGGGCTTCCAGGCGCGCGCCGCTACGACTCACGTCGCGATCGATGCGCAATACGTCGACGTTGGGCAGGAGTTCTACCAACGCTGTTTCGCCACGCTGCGTGCCGGTGCCAACCGGCAGCAACTCGGCTCGGCCGCAGGCCGGGCAGGCGTGTGGCAGCGGCGCCCGCCAACCGCAGTGGTGACAGCGCAAACCCGGTGGTCGCTGGTGCAGGGTTGCGCGCCTGTCGCAGCGTGGGCATTCGGCGTTCCAACCACACCCGGTGCACAGGTATGCGGGTGAGAAGCCGCGGCGATTGATGTACACCAGAACCTGGTTGCCGGCGCCTACCTGCTCCTGAATCGCGCGAATCAGTTCCTCGCTCAGACCATCGCGAAGGCGCGCCCCGCGAAGATCGACGATCCGGGTTTTTGGTACCTTGGCGATGCCGGCACGACGCGTCAATGGCAGATGACGATAGCGGTCCAGACCGGCGTTGCGGAGGCTCTCCAGAGAAGGCGTTGCCGATCCCAGCACCAGCGGAATCGACAGTTGCTGGCAACGCTTCACGGCCAGATCCCGGGCCGAGTAGCGGAACCCATCCTGTTGTTTGAACGAGCCATCGTGCTCTTCGTCCACAACGACCAGCGCCAGCCTCTGGAACGGTACGAATATCGCCGAACGGGTACCGATCAGCACCCGCGCGCGACCGGTTCGGCAAGCCTGCCAGACCTCGGCGCGGCGCCGCTCGCTGAGCCCCGAATGGTAGGCCTCGACAGACCCGAAACGCGCCGCGAAACGTGCAAGTGTCTGCGGCGTGAGCCCAATCTCGGGGATCAGCACCAGCGCCTGGCCGCCCCCGTGCAGGGCCGCATCGATGCAGCGCAGGTAGACTTCCGTTTTGCCGCTGCCGGTGACCCCGTCGAGCAATACGCAACTGAACCGGGCCAGATCTTCGCAGATCGCATCGCAAGCGCGTTGCTGCTCTTCATTGAGCACGATGGTTGCAGCTTCACCGTCGAGCACCCCGGTTGGTGCCGGGACCTGGTCGATATAGCCTTTGTCGTGTAGCGCGCGGATGGTCCGACGCTCGTAACCCGCTTCTGCAAGTGCTGCGGCGCTGGCTGTTCCGCCCCGGGACTGCAACAGTTGCAGCGCCGCCTGCTGGCGTGGCGCGCGTTTGTCGGTGGTGGCAGCGGCATCGGTTACACGCCAGTACACCGGCTCGAACCGCTCCGGCGGTTCGCCACGACGAATCAGGCCCGGCAACGCGGCGTCGAACACTTCGCCGAGCGGGTGATGGTAGTAACGCGCGGCCCACAGCAACAGGCCGAACAGTTCGTCGGGCAGCAACGGCTCGGCATCGATTAACTCGGTCAATGGCCGAAGCTTTGCTGCATTCACTGCCTTCGCAGGGGCGCCTGCGGGTCCTTCCAGCCCCTCGACGACGACGCCGATCAGCGTGCGCGACCCGAACGGAACCCGAACCCGCGCGCCGATCGCCGGCATTGCCATGCCCGCGGGGACGCTGTAGTCGAACGCGCGGCGCAGCGGCACCGGCAGGGCGACACGGACGACAATCGGGATTTCAGATTCGGTTTTCATGCTCAAGTGATGTTACACAGGACAGTCCTGGTGGGGCAGGTTCCCCGCGCAGACGGCTGAAGAGTTGGTTGATGCCGACTGCGCACGGAACCTGCCCCACTCAACGCTGGCGGTTTGCGTCGCGACGGCAGCCCCGGCCGCTTGTGATTTAGCGGACGTTTGATAAACTGCGCGCCCTCGAAATCCAGGCGCCATGTTGGCGCTGGCCAGGAAGCGGTAGGAAGCGGTAGACAGATGAAAGCAGAAATCCATCCTGAGTATCACCAGATCAAGGCGACCTGCAGCTGCGGGAATGTCATCGAGACGCGCTCGACGCTGTCCGAAGACATCCACCTTGATGTGTGTTCCAGCTGCCACCCCTTCTATACTGGCAAGCAAAAGACCCTCGATGCGGGTGGACGCGTTGAACGCTTCCGACGACGGTTCGGCAACCGCTCTGGCGGTGATGCCAATCCCAACGAAGCCGGGGCCAACGAAGCCAGCGAGCCGGCTGAATCCGGCGACCCCGCTGAATCCGGCGAGAGCGAGACCAGCGAAAGCGCTGAGAGCGTCCAAAGCAGCTGAGCTGACGGTCCGGTCGCCCGCTGACCCGCTCTGGTGGGCCCCATCTGCGCCCCGTTCATATTCTGTTAATCTCGCCTGACGAATACTGTGCGTCTGC
>PVMK01129011.1_pt1 | contig 11669 bp, 13 predicted proteins | sample 1853481 | NCBI WGS metagenome assembly PVMK01 (sample SAMN08533507, study PRJNA380276) | Marine sediment metagenome, whole genome shotgun sequencing project. | reverse complement strand
CCATAGTGATGCCGGCTTCAACCGCCACCCGGGTTGTGACCTCCGGTGGCAACACCTTATCCCTATAGTTTTTAGAAGCCCTCTCAAACAACTCCCAGCTGGGCATACTCACCACTCTGGCGGCCACACCTTTTTTTGCCAGGCGCCCCCGGGCTTCCAGGCACAAATGCACCTCCGAACCGCTGCCGATTAGAATCACATCAGGTATGCCGTCCGTATCCGCCAGGATGTAACCCCCTTTGGCCAGGGCGACCGCCGAAGGATATTGCTTGCGGTTTAAAACCGGCAGGCTCTGGCGGCTTAAGATCAAGGCCACCGGGGCATTGACGGTTTTAATGGCCACCCGCCAGGCCGCGGCCGTTTCGGTTGCATCCGCCGGCCGAATAACAATCAAACCGGGAATGGTCCTTAATGCCGCCACATGCTCCACCGGTTGATGGTGGGGCCATCCTCGCCGACCGCGACACTGTCATGCGTAAATACGTAAATTACCGGCAATTTCATCAGGGCTGCCAGACGAATGGCCGGGCGGCAATAGTCGGCAAACACCAGAAAGGTTCCGCCGTAGGGACGAATGCCGCCATGCAGTGCCATGCCGGACAGAATGGCGCCCATAGCGTGCTCCCGCACACCAAAACGGATATTGCGGCCGTCGTAGGATCCTTTTTGAAAATCGAAGGACGATTTAATCAGCGTATTGTTGGAAGGGGCCAGATCGGCCGATCCTCCCATTAGGGTGGGCAGTTTCTCTGCCAGCGCATTGAGCACCTGTCCGGAAGCGGCCCGGGTAGCTATTGGTTTACTATTCGCAAAAGTCGGAACTTTGGCATCCCATCCAGGCGAAGGTTTGCCGGATATGGCGGCCTGGCACTCACTGGCCAGCTCCGGATACTTTTTGGCATAAGCTTTATACTTCTTTTGCCAGGAGGCCTCGGCCTTTTTACCCTTATCTATACTCCGGCGGAATGTTTTCAGGGCCTCGGCCGGTACGTAAAACTTCTTATTGGCCGGCCATCCAAGATTTTCTTTCGTCAAGCGTATCTCTTCTTCACCCAGCGGCGCGCCGTGGGCCTGGTGGGAATCCTGTTTGTTGGGCTGCCGTAAGCGATGTGGGTGCGCAAGGCAATCAGAGTGGGTTTGGCTGTCTCGGCTCTGGCTTCCTTGAGGGCCTTTTCGATGGCCGCCAGATCATTGCCGTCTGTGACCTGCAGAACATGCCAGCGGTAGGCCCTGAAGCGGGCGGCAACATTTTCGGTAAACGCAAGCTCCGTTCCGCCCTCGATCGATATCTTGTTATCGTCATAGATACAGATCAGTTTTCCCAGACCCAAATGACCGGCCAGTGATGCAGCTTCAGAAGTCAAGCCTTCCATCAAATCGCCGTCCCCGCACATGACATAGGTGTGGTGGTCAACAATCTTCTGATTACCTTTTGTTGAAGACAGCGGATAAATGGCTCTCTGCCATGGCCATGCCCACTGCGTTGGCAAATCCCTGCCCCAGCGGACCGGTGGTGGTCTCCACCCCGTGTATGGCCGTATTCCGGTGGCCGGGGTAAGGCTGCCCCACTGGCGAAAGTTTTTGATCTCATTGAGACTGAGCTTATATCCGGTCAGAAAAAGCAGGCTGTAAAGCAGCATGGAGGCATGGCCGCCCGATAGCACGAAGCGGTCCCGATCCATCCAGGCGGGGTTTTTGGGGTTGTGCTTTAAAACACGGGTCCACAGCACATAAGCGGCTGCGGCCAGACCCATGGGCGCTCCGGGATGGCCTGAATTAGCGGCCTGCACGGCATCCATCGCCAGGGTTCGGATCGTATTGACACATAAGCCATCAATTGCACGTTGAGTTCCTGTACCTGCCTTAACCATAACTTTCATTCTCCTTTCGTGATCTGGATATAAGCTTAGCACCTTGCGAACTTAAAAAAATCTTTTGTAAAAATAAATGTCTATCCACTTAGCCACCATCTTGCAAAAAAACAAGAATAATTTCAGTTTTCAAGACCAACTTTTAAGCATTCACTTCAAAGCCTCCCCTGCGGGATCGTATAAAACATCCGGTGCGATCTCGGCGACCACCGTTTGGCCGAATATTTCAACCTCAAGTTTAGTCTTTTCAGGGACCTGATCCAGGGGCAGATAAGCAAAGCCGATATTTTTCCTGACGGTATAACCATAACCGGCGCTGCGCAGGCGCGAGATGACTTTGCCTTCACAGATGACGGCTTCCCCGCCATAAAGTGTGAGATAGTCTTGGCCGCCGATAACGAGGGTATGCAATTGCTGCTGGATACCGTCGGCCTTTTTTTGCAACAGGGCCTGGCGACCGATAAATTCACCGGCATTCAATTTGACACAGAAACCCAATCGCGCCTCATAGGGGTTTTCGCTGGCAGTGATATCGCTTGTCAGGGCCACATAACCTTTTTCCAGACGCAACGCATCCACCGCTTTATAGCCGAAGGCTCTTACACCGCTGTCCTGACCTGCCTGCCAAAGACGGTCCCAGACAAAAATACAACGGTCGGCCGGAACATAAAGCTCCCAACCCAACTCTCCGGTGTAAGAAATCCGCTGGGCCAGGACGTCTATACCGTTGATGTCGATAACCCGGGCCGTCATATACGCCAATGCCGCATCGGATACATCACTGTCGGTTACCGCCGACAGTAGATCACGGGAACGGGGACCGCACAAACCAATGACAGCGAAATCTTCGGTCACATCCCGGATAGCCACAGGCGGATCGCCGGACTTAAGGTGGGTTCGAATCCATCCCAGATCTGAATCCACAAAGGCTGAACCGCTGATAACCCGGAAATGGTTATCCGCCAGACGGGTGGCAGTCACATCCCCCACAATGCCGCCCTGTTGATCCAGAAACTGGGTATAGATGACGGCCCCCTCCGGCCGATCCATATCGTTGCAGGCCAGCCGCTGCAGCAGGGGCAGAGCCCCAGGGCCTTTAAGGTCAATTTTCCCGAAGCTGCTCATGTCGATCATGCCCGCTCGCTCGCGGACTGTCTCGCATTCTTTGCCGACGGCATCGAAATAGGCCGGTTTGTCCCAGCCTCCCCATTCTCTCTGATCCTCACCGGCTAATCGCCAGCTATGGCCGGGATTGAAATAGTTGACCCGTTCCCAGCCGTTTTTGGTACCGAATACCGCTCCCAGATCCTGCATCCGTTGATGCAGGGGACTGATCCGCCGCGGGCGACAGACTGTACTTTCATCGTGGGGATAATGGGTGTAGTAATAGTATTTGTAACATTCCCGGGCCCGCTCGGCTGCATAAAAAGGGTCATGGTAGTTGCGGCTAAAGCGCCAGGCTCGATAGGCATAAAGATCCCATTCGGTTTGGCCGTCAATAATCCACTCGGCCATTGCCTTGCCGATACCCCCACCCCCGCCGAAGCCCTGCATCGAAGACGCACAGGCCAGCCAGAAGCCCTTGCGGTCGGGCCATTGCCCTAAAAGGGGACCGGCATCCGGAGTGAAAGCATCCGGGTGGGCCACAAGCCGAATCATCCCGGCTTCGGCCAAAAACGGCATGCGTTTAATCGTATCCTCCAGCATGGGGGCAAAACGATCTATATCACTGGGAAGATCCGAAGCCTCGTGTTCCCAGGGAACGCCGTCGATCCAGCAGGCCGACGGATCGAGTTCCCAGCCCCCCACCAGATACCCTCCGCTTTCGGGCCGGCCGTAAACCAGATAATCATAGTCGCGGAAGGTGGGGCTTTCACCCGGAATCTCGTGGCCGTCCACCGATTCCAGAGCGATATGCTGGTGAATTACCGGGGTCGAAGGAATGACAACGCCGGCCATGGCAGCCACCTGGGCACCCCAGATGCCGGCGGCATTGACGACCACCTCACAGCGAATATCCCCCTTGTCTGTTTTTTACACCGACGACTTCCCCTCTGGCTGAAATTTCGATTCCGGTTACGCGGGTGCGGGTATAAACTTCGGCACCCAATTGCGTGGCGGCTTTGGCCACAGCATAGGTGGTTTCATGGGGGTCGATATGCCCGTCCTCGGGCAAATAGAAGGCGCCGTATAGATTTTCAGGACTCATCCACGGGATCAGTTCCAAAGCCTCCTTTGGCGAAATAATTTCCACATTCAGGCCGATGCCTTTGGCGCGGCTGACATTGCGCTGCATGGTTTTGAGCATTTCAGGACTGGAGGCTATATTGACACTGCCCACCTGGCTGTAAGCGTTAAGCTCTTGATACAACCCGGCGCTGTACTGACGCATGCGCATGATCGTCGGTGAGGTATTAAACTGGGTCAGCATGCCGGCGGCATGACAGGTGGCCCCACTGGTCAGTTCTCCTTTTTCCACCAGAGCAACATCGGTCCAACCCGATTTCGCCAGGTGATAAAGAACGCTGCATCCTGTAATGCCACCACCGATGACTACAACTCTGGCTTGATCAATCATGGTTTGGGCTCCTAATTACTTTTTTATCCAGCGAGGTACCTGGAACTTGTAATCTTTATACGGTTTGAGCGGTGGGTCTGTGTAAAGCGCAACCAATTGTCCGTTTTGCACCTGGTAGTGAACGATAGGAGCAGCGGGCTGTGCATGTATGGTATTGTTCTCACCGAATTTGATCTTGCCCTGTAATCCGTCGTAACCGGCTTCTTTGAGATGCTTGTTAACTGCTTTAAAATCATATTCATCTCCTACGGCTTTAACCGCATCGGCCCAGGCCATCACGCTTGTATAGGCGATCCAGGAGCCGGCCGGAATTGTATGCTTATAGATGTCCATGTATTTATCCACCCAGGCCTGAGCCTTGGCGTTGGGCGCCAGAGGTGCCGGCATACCCGCGGGCATTTCGCCGACAATACCATCTGCATCTTTGCCCATGGTTGCCAACACTTCAAGAGGGGTAATGCTCCAGCCGTAGCTGAGGATCGAGTTGGTTGGCCGCTTAATGAATTGATGGAAAAAAGTCATGACTTCCTGGGAACTGGGGATCTCAACATGGATGATCGCCGGATTGATCCTCCGGATTTTAGTTAAAATCGGACCCCACTCATTTGTGCCGTAAGGAACGGTTTCGCGTTTTGCCACTTTCCAGCCTATTTTTTTGAATCGTTTTGACAGGGTGTCACCCACTTCCATTCCCCAGGCATCATCGGTGTTGATAATCACGATTTTTTTGTTGGGATACTCATAGGGCAGAGCCGTCAGCATATTGAACATGCTGTTGGCCTGATCACCACCGGTATCGGTGATAAAATATGTATTGTAATATTTTTCAGGATTGCTCTTGTATACGTCAACAGAAGGCATTGCACCATCATCACAGAAAAAGGGGGCATCATATTTACCGTAGGCTCGTATATCTTGTCCCCAACCAGCCCATCCGGCATGAACTGAGGCCACCTTCATCTTACCGCACAGGTAGTTAGCTCCCTGCATGACGACCTCAGGGGCAAACTCCTGGGAGTCAAAGCGAATAATCTCAATCTGTTTTCCAAGTAAACCACCGCTTCCATTTATCTCGTTTGTCGCCATCTCGATGCCTTTCCAGTAATTGTCTCCTGAACCGGCATATGCTCCGGTCATGGCTAGAGGAACTCCGATTTTAATGGTTTCAGCCGCAAGGGCCCAAGGGCCGACAAACATGAAAATTGCCAAACTAGCTACTAAAAATTTTAATGTTTTCATTAGACGCCTCCTTTTGTAAAAAATAGTATATTGATATTAAACAATCTGTTCTCCGGTAACCCCCTAACCCGGACAAACCGGAAAATGCCTAAAGTGCCTAAAATGCTCTAAAATGCCTAAAATGGTTGTGTCGCTGCGCTCCGTCTTTTTTATCAACGAGCGATGCTGGGCGTATGGAAACCAAAAATCATGAAAATTGAATAATTGCCGATCTTGAGTTTCCAATTTAAAATCGACAGAATACCTCAACTTTAGGCATTTTAGGCATTTTGTAATTTTAGGCATTTCTTCGAGCAGCTTCATATTTTCGTTAAAATATATTTTGCCACAAATTGCACAAAACTCAATTATAACGACCTATCGATCGAATTAACCTAATTTCCGCTGTAAAGGAGAAAACTTTTGAGCCAGGCCTATTACACCATCCCGAAGGAACAGGACAAGAACGACTACCATAGCGCCCATTATCAGGGGACGATACATGCCCACAGGAGCCAGGAGCTGATTAATGGTTACAGTGATAACTGCGCCCACAACAACACCGGGATATTTGCCGATACCGCCGATTACGATCATGATCATCAGGATTGTAAATACATCCATGCTCAGCATTTTTGTCGACAACATGCCGACATAGTGTGCATAGAGAGCCCCAAACAGGCCGGTTATAAAAGAGGTAATGGCAAACACCATCAGCTTGTATCTGAAAGCACTGATTCCCAGGCTGGTGGCAAAATTCTCGGAATCTTTCAGGGCCAGAAAAGCCGTCCCCCAATAGGATTTTATAATAAAAGCAAGGATCAGCGTGCAGATAATTGTCAGGAAAAGCGTTAAATAAAAAAACGGCACCAGCTGCTCGGAACTGAATGCAAATCCGAGAAGATTAATGGGGGGTATAGTGAGAATTCCCTGGGATCCTCCGGAACCAATGGCCCGGCCGAGGGGGCCTCTTAAAAAAGGTATCAAAGTCATATGAACTGCAAATGTAACTAAAGCAATATAGGGCCCTGCAAGCTTGAGGCAGGGCAGGCCCACAAGCACACCCAGCATTCCTGTGATTACGCCTGCCATCATTATGGCAAAGACCGGCGGAATGTCCAGCGAAACAGAAAGTATGGCCGAAGCATATGCGCCCATGACATAAAAGGCGACCTGCCCGAAAGAAAAAATCCCGGCAAAACCCATAATAACATCCCAGCAGGAGGCAACAACCGCCCATATCAGTATCATGACTAAAATGTTCATGATATAATCCGTGTCACCAACAAAAAGCGGCATAATTCCCATTACACAATAAAAACCGCATAAAATCAGGACCATGCGTTTCAAACTCATAATTTACTCTCTTCCCATCAAACCCCGGGGGCGTATAGTCAGGGTGACTAAAAGCAATGTTAAAGTAGCTATCTGCACATATATCATTCCAAAATGCCATCCAACGAAAGCCTCCAGCATTCCCAAAATAAAAGCGGCGTACAGGCTGCCGCTGATTGAGCCCATGCCGCCAAAAGCAGTAATAACCCATGCTTTTATCATGATATTGGTGCTGCCCATGGGATCAATAAAGGTTTTCTGGCTGAGCAAAATCCCGCCAAGACCAACCATAATCGTTGAAATTGCAAAAGTCGCGGCAAAAATAAAATCCTTGGGAATACCCACAATTTTAGCACCGGCCGGATTTTGCGCAACAGCCTGGACAGCCATCCCCGTACGGGTGTTGTTAAGAAGCCATCCGAAACAGATCATGCCGCCGACAGACAGTATGAAGATCACTATGTCCTGATGGAAAAGAACCACTTGACCCAGTTCAAGGGTCCCTTCGATCATACCCGGCAAAGATTTAATGCGGGGCCCAAATACAGCCTGATAGCCAAAATCCATAAAAAGCGACAGACCCAGAGTCAGCATCATGACTTTCATCTCCCAGTCATCATGTTTCCGCAAGGGAGATATCAATATTTTTTCCAGCAGGTAACCCACAACAAAAAAGACAGGGATGGCTACAAAGAAGACAGAAAAATATCCTCCGATAAGCCCCACAGGGATAAGGAGCATCCATGCAAAATAGCCACCCATATTGTAAAAAGATCCATAGGCAAAGTTAAAGGCCTTGGTCACACCATACACAAGGGTCAAGCCGACAGCCATCAATGCATAAACAGAACCGTTAATAAGACCGCTTATGATTACATCGATTATTTCAAAAACCATCTTTTTACTCCGAATTGGGGATCCCTTACAACCCAAGAAAAATTTCTTTTAAATCCTCATTGTTTAATGCATCGTCTTTGCTGCCCTCAAAAGAGATGGAACCTTCTTCCATAATATAAATTTTATCGGCCATCTCAGTAAGCTGCGGGATATTTTGTTCCACAAGAAATACAGTTTTCCCCTGCTTGCTGATCTCCTTTATAATCTCTAAAACATCTAACCTGTAACTTGGCTGCAGACCCAGTGCCGGCTCATCTATACATAACAAATCCGCATCGGACATAAGCCCTCTTGCAATTGCAAGCATTTTGGCTTCACCACCGCTCATTGTGCAGGCTGATTGCTTTTGACGCTCTATAAGTTTGGGAAAAAGAGAAGCCACCCATTCCATATTTTTCTTCTCATTGGCCCTGGCATTTTTAGAGTACGCGCCGAGTTTAAGGTTTTCTTTGACAGTCATATAGGGAAATAATTCGCGGTTTTCAGCAATGTAAGTAATGCCCAGGTTAACAATTTTATCTGCCGCTGAACCGATGATATCCTCTCCGGAATATGAAATCTCGCCGCCTACTTTTTCAACCAGTCCGCAGATTGATTTTAATAAAGTACTTTTCCCATGGCCATTGGGCCCCATCATGAGCACTACCTGGCCCTGGTCCACAGCAACGGAAACATCTTTTAAAATATGAGACTCTCCGTAATAGGCGTTTAACTTATTTACTTTCAGCATAGGCATCACCCAGATAAGATTCGATAACCCTAGGGTCACTGGTTACGATTTCAGGCTTGTCACAGCAAATCATAGTGCCCGACTCAATAATTAAAAGAGTTTCCGTAAGTTCGGTAAGCACTTTCATAAAATGTTCGATAATAATAATAGTGATCCCGAGTTCTTGATTGATCTTTTTGATCAGATCCATCATACTTCTAATCTCATTGCGTTGGAACCTGCCATGGGTTCGTCCAGCATGAGAATTTCAGGCTTTGTAGCCAGAGCAGCACCTATCATCAGTTTTTTCTTTCCAAGCAGGTTTAAAAGCCTGGTATTTTTCAAGCGCTCACTGGTAAGTCCGACAAAACTTATAATTTTATCGGTATGTTCCAGATCCAGCCCGCCCCTGGCACCGAAGCGGCTCCCGAGACGGATGCTTTTTTGGACGGTAAGGCTTGGAAATATTTCAGGTATCTGAAAGGTGCGTGCAATGCCTGCTTTTGCAATGCGGTGGGGGGGGAGACCGGTGATGTCTTGCCCGTTAAATTCGATCTTGCCCTCATAGCTGTAATTGCCTGTGATCAGATTATATACGGTTGACTTGCCTGCTCCGTTGGGCCCTGCAATGCCGTATACCTGCCCTTTTTTTACTTCAAAGCTCAAGTTATTGACAGCAACAAGTTCACCGAATTTTTTGGTGATATTTTTAGCTATGAGCATGTCAGCTCTCCGTTTGCGTGGTCCGGCATCTCATCGGTGCCCTTAGGCGCTATCGAAAAAAGCGCGGTAAAAAGTAACTGATGCTTGCATCTTTTGCAAGTATCATAATTATCTAAAGCGGTCATATGTGCAGACCTTTTGAATGACCTGGCTGATATCGGCAAAATGGGCCTCTATCCAGTGCATTAAAAGGATATTGTGCTCGATATAGGTGTAATATTCGTCATCATCCCAGGTTCTCGGTTTCATAAAAATCCATCAGGTCCCAGTTGAGTACGTACAGGTTTCCGGTAGCCAGCATGGGTATCAGGCTTTCCTGCTCCTTTTTCGTCAGCGGCGCAATGCCGTCAAGCCGGATGCACTGCTCATTGTAATTTTTTAAGAAAAGAGCAAATTTATCCATCCGGAGACTGCCTGCCGCGGCCCCGTTCCATTCACTGGTAAAATAGACCAACCCCAGGGCCACATCAAACACCCGGTAATCGATCTTTGCCCAGTCAAAATCAAATAGGCCGACCCCTTTTTCATTTTTGTATTTAAGGTTTCCGGGATGGTAGTCACAATGCACGGGCACTTCCAGCATGCCGCCATAGTTTTCATCGGCGGCCATACAGCCGTCAATAACAGAAAAAATCATGGCCTTGTTGGATTTGAACAGCATGTCACAACGTCTGTTGCCGGCCTGTTTGGCATAGCCGGAAAAAATACTTTTGAAAGTGGCAATTAATTCCATAATCCGGGGTTGGGCTCGGTCGGCGCCCTCGGGTTTGATAAAATCACGGCCGGCATGATGCATCCGTGCCAGAATTTTTGCAGCACTGGCAAACTCGGCATCGGTGAGATCCGTTTTGACCCAGCTGTACGGGTTATCCCCTTCAAGAAACTCAAACAGGCCCCAGTAGGTCGCCTTCGCGCCCCTGGATCGATGTTTTGACAAATGTCGATCCATCCCGGCATGGGATAACACCCGCAACAATGTCAAGGCCGTTTTGCCGCAAATGGTCCACAAGGGCATGCTCGAACCGGATCTCGCTTTCGGTGATGCCGGGGTTGTATTCGCGCATGAAAAACTTCTTTGACCGTCCCTGTTGGCCCATCCAGACGGCATAGCTCCTGTTTACGAAGCCACCGAATATCTCCCTGATGCGGGTCAGTGGGGCCCACATCATACTGTTTTTCAACAATGGCCTGAATTTGATCGGAATGAGCCATTATCCCTACAAATCAGTTTCGATTAGATTGAATATGATGCACCCTTTAAATTTCGTATGCGTCCCTCACCGTGCCGATATCGTAAAGCTCTTCAATGATTTCGGAAAAATGAAATTCGCCGCGGGAACCAAGGGCGATATTTAACCTGATAACATCTCGGTTGATGTTTTTGCGGTCCATGGTTTGTTTATCCCATGAATCGTCCTGTTTTTCAATGGGAGGGACTAATCTGTTGTTTTTTCGGGGAGGAATCCCTGGTCATCAATCGTTCTGGCCCAGTCGTCAAAAACGCTCAAATTGGCCGTGGTGTGGTAGTCCACATGGTAGTCGCGACTTGCCACCCGTTGAATGACGTCAAACGCCTGATTGTCCTCGGGGAGATATAGAGGCTTTAATTCCATGGCGCCTTTGCGGAATGCCAGATACTCGCGCTGGGCCTGGCAGTCGTACCAGAAAGCATCTTCGCTGAAAAAATTGAGGTTGTCGAGTACGCCGAAACAGTGTCTGGCATTGTGAACACCGAAGTCACATAATTCTTGACGGCCGCGTTTGCCATCGGATAGCGCCTGAACGCTGGGTGTTTTTTCACCGGTGCTTCCCCCGGACTGGACAGAAGGAATCCCGGTCACCCACATGTTCAGCCGGGCCACGGCCACATTGAGCAGATTCATACCGTCGTGAGAGTAGGCCAGGTCGCCGTCGGGTTTTGTGGTGCATGGCATTCCACCGAACATGCAGAGTATTCCGGGGTTGACGGTCTGGGCCACGGCCAGCATGAACAGGACCTCGGCGTGGGTGATGATGATACAGGCTTCCGGTGTCTGGGGGGCGGTGCGCCCAGCAAGCGGCATGGTGGTCAGGCGCAGATTGTTGCCCACCCGGGCGCTACGGATCAGCGCATCCATCATGTTGTCCATACAGATCAGCGGCGATTTGACGCCGCATATGGAGTCATGCCACTCATCACGGCCGGCAAACCATTTCACGGCATCATCACTGTTCATATACGCACTGCAGGTGACTTTGACGCAGTTGTTCAGCTGGTCCATGATCTGGTTGCATTGCAGCGGATCTCCCTTGTGGACTTTCACCGGCTGGCTTAAAAACCGGACCACATCGAGGTTTT
>PVMK01125347.1_pt1 | contig 11669 bp, 23 predicted proteins | sample 1853481 | NCBI WGS metagenome assembly PVMK01 (sample SAMN08533507, study PRJNA380276) | Marine sediment metagenome, whole genome shotgun sequencing project. | reverse complement strand
AGAACTAATGGCCGCCACGATGAAACTTAAGATGCAAGGCAAGGGATCCGTCGATGTAGCAGAGTCTGCATTCGGCGCGAAATTCAACGAGGCTCTCGTTCACCAGGTTGTAACGGCTTACCTCTCAGGCAGCCGCGCCGGTACGAAGGCGCAGAAGAATCGCTCAGCGGTTCGCGGCGGTGGTGCAAAGCCCTGGCGGCAGAAAGGCACAGGCCGCGCTCGTGCAGGCACAATCCGCAGCCCGATCTGGGTTGGTGGCGGTCGCACGTTCGCCGCACAACCCCGTGACCACAGCCAGAAGGTCAACAAGAGGTTGAAGCTGGCGACCTGATGACGGAATTTCGCCTCGATGACGCTGATGAGGCGGACTTTGAGCTCGGTGCGGAAGTGAAGGTCGATCTGTTCGAGGAAGGTCAGAAGGTTGACGTCGTCGGCACATCCATTGGTAAGGGATTTGCCGGAGTAATCAAGCGGTACCACTTCAGCATGCAGGATGCGACGCATGGCAACTCGCTCGCCCACCGTGCACCCGGATCCATCGGCCAGAATCAGACGCCCGGTCGCGTATTCAAGGGCAAGAAGATGTCCGGCCACATGGGCAATGTACAACGGACCATTCAGAACCTCGTAGTCGTGCGCGTAGATAACGAACGCAATTTGCTGTTGATCAAGGGTGCCGTCCCGGGATCCAAGGGCGGTCGCGTAATCGTTCGCCCCGCAGTGAAAGTGAAGAACTAATGGCCGCCACGATGAAACTTAAGATGCAAGGCAAGGGATCCGTCGATGTAGCAGAGTCTGCATTCGGCGCCAAATTCAACGAGGCTCTCGTTCACCAGGTAGTAACGGCTTACCTCACAGGTAGCCGCGCCGGTACGAAGGCGCAAAAGAATCGCTCAACGGCTCGCGGCGGTGGTGCAAAGCCCTGGCGGCAGAAAGGCACAGGCCGCGCTCGTGCAGGCACTATCCGCAGCCCGATCTGGGTGGGTGGTGGTCGCACGTTCGCCGCAAAACCCCGTGACCATAGCCAGAAGGTCAACAAGAAGATGTACCGCGCCGCGCTGCGATCGGTGCTCTCTGAATTGATCCGCCAGGATCGACTCATCATCGTCGAATCGCTTGAAATCGAAGCGCCGAAGACGAAGTTGCTGGCGACGAAGCTCAAGGATCTCGACTTGAATAACGTACTCGTTCTCAATGAGGCCTTTGATGAGAAGCTTTTCCTGGCGGCACGTAACTTGCCAAACGTTGGTATTTGCGACGCGGCAGCTGTTGATCCGGTTGTTCTGATCCGCTTCGAGAAAGTGCTGATCACGCTGCCGGCTCTGAAATTGATTGAGGAGCGCCTGTCATGAGTATCGCAGCTCACCAGGAACGCTTGATGACGGTTATTCGTGGCCCGCACCTTTCCAAAAAGGCGCACATGGCGGCTGAGAAGAACCAGGTTGTTTTGAAAGTTCGTACAGACGCCACCAAGAAGGAAATTCGTCAGGCTGTTGAATTTCTGTTTGAGGTCAAGGTTGACAACGTTCAGGTCGTTAACGTCAAAGGCAAGACCAAACGCTTTGGCCAGACCAAGGGCCGGCGGTCGGACTGGAAGAAAGCATACGTAAGGCTCGCGGAAGGAAGCTCCTTGGAAAGCTTCCTGGGCGCGGAATAAGCCTGGAAATAGGGAATACCGATCATGTCACTGCACAAAGCAAAACCGACATCTGCTGGACGACGTTTCGTCGTCGCGGTCAAGACACCCGGTTTGCACAAAGGCAAGCCGCACGCCGCGCTTCTCGAGAAGAAGACGTCGAAGGGTGGGCGCAACAATAACGGTCGCATAACGGTTCGCCACCAGGGTGGCGGTCACAAACAGCGTTATCGCGTTATCGACTTCAAGCGCGACAAAGACGGAATTCCAGGTGTTGTCGAGCGCCTCGAATACGATCCGAATCGCAGTGCGCATATCGCATTGATTAAATATTCGGATGGCGAGCGTCGCTATATTTTGGCACCGAAGGGTGTCGAAGAAGGTACGCCCGTCATCAGTGGTGAAGATGCGCCGATCAAGCCAGGCAACGCGTTGCCAATTCGCTCGATTCCGGTTGGTACCACTGTTCACAATATTGAGATGAAACCTGGCAAGGGTGGACAGTTGATTCGCTCGGCCGGTGGTGGCGCCCAGCTCGCCGCACGCGAAGGTGCATACGCAACGCTTCGCCTGCGTTCGGGTGAGGTACGCAAGATTCACGTTGATTGCCGCGCCACGATTGGTGAGGTGGGTCACGGCGAACACAACCTGCGCAAGCTCGGCAAGGCCGGTGCCAAGCGCTGGAGAGGTGTACGCCCAACGGTTCGTGGTGTAGCCATGAATCCGATTGATCACCCGCACGGTGGTGGTGAGGGACGTACGTCAGGTGGCCGTCATCCGGTCAGCCCATGGGGCACGCCTACGAAGGGTGCCAAGACGCGTAAGAACAAGCGCACGGACGGCATGATTATTCGTCGTCGAAAGAAACGTAAGTAGGAGCGGCTTTGCCCGAAAGGGCCACAGAGTGAGCCGCGAGCTAATAGGTCGGGCCTGAAGGCCCTCCTACCGAAAGATAAAGGATCAGATAAATGCCACGTAGTGTGAGAAAAGGCCCGTTCATCGATTCGCATTTGGCGAAGAAGGTGGAAGTTGCCGCCGCAAAGAACGACCGTCGCCCGATCAAGACCTGGTCGCGCCGTTCAATGGTGCTTCCGAACATGGTTGGACTGACGATTGCCGTTCACAACGGCCGTCAACACGTGCCGATTCTGATTTCTGAAAACATGGTCGGTCACAAACTCGGCGAGTTTTCGATCACCCGGACGTTCCGCGGTCACTCCGGCGACCGTAAGACGAAGTAAGGCGAGGGAGCAGATTAAATGAGAGTTGCAGCAACACTTCGATATGCGCGTATTTCGCCGCAGAAGTGCCGACTGGTGGCCGATATCATCCGCGGCAAGTCCGTCGATGATGCGCTTCGGTCGCTGACTTTTTCGCCGAAGAAAAGCGCCCGTATCGTGAAAAAAGTACTCGAGTCGGCAATTGCCAACGCTGAGCACAATCACGGCGCGGACATCGATGAATTGAAGGTTTCGACGATCGAAGTAAATGAGGCGCCGACTTTCAAGCGCTTTCGTGCTCGTGCCAAAGGTCGTGGCACGCGCATCATCAAACGAAACAGCCACATCACCATTCGGGTGGGAGACGAGTAAACAGTATGGGTCAGAAAGTACATCCAATTGGTATTCGCTTAGGCATCGTCAAGGACTGGTCGTCCAAGTGGTATGCCGATGCGAAAACGTTCCCCGTATACGTCAAGAAGGATCACCAGATGCGTACGCTGATCAAGAAAAAGCTGAAGGATGCATCCGTCAGCCGGATCACGATTGAGCGGCCCGCAGGTAAGGCCAACATTACGATTTTCACGGCACGTCCGGGCATCGTAATCGGCAAAAAGGGTGAAGACATCGAGAAGCTTCGCATGGAAGTCGCGAAGATGACCGACATGAACCTTAGTGACGTACGCATTAATATTAACGAAGTGCGCAAGCCTGAACTGGACGCTCAGCTCGTAGCAGAAGGTATTGCGCAACAGCTGGAACGCCGTGTGATGTTCCGCCGCGCCATGAAGCGCGCCGTCACAAACACGATGCGTGTCGGTGCCCAGGGCGTCAAGGTCAAGGTTGGTGGCCGTTTGAATGGTGCGGAAATCGCGCGTTCGGAGTGGTACCACGAAGGCCGTGTACCGCTGCACACGCTGCGTGCCGATATCGACTACGGCGTCGCTGAAGCACATACGACGTACGGCGTCATTGGCGTCAAGGTTTGGATCTTCAAGGGTGAGATTTTTGACAAGCCCGAGGCAGCGCCGGCTGAATCAGCCGAGACCGCTACAGGAGCGCGTTCGTAAGAACTGCAGGTGTTGGGATTAGAGAATGTTACAGCCTAAACGTACAAAATTTCGCAAACAGTTTAAGGGTCGCAATCGCGGTCTGGCGAATCGTGGCAGCTCGGTTTCTTTCGGCGAATATGGTCTGAAGGCAATCGGTCGCGGCCGTATGACGGCGCGCCAGATAGAAGCGGCACGTCGCGCAATGACGCGTCATATCAAGCGTGGCGGAAAAATCTGGATTCGGGTTTTCCCGGACAAGCCGATCACCAAGAAGCCACTTGAAGTTCGTCAGGGCAAGGGTAAAGGCAACGTCGAGTACTGGGTCTGCCAGGTCCAGCCCGGTCGTATGCTTTATGAAATGGAAGGTGTGACGGAAGAGATCGCGCGTGAGGCGTTTAGCCTGGCTGCGGCCAAACTGCCGTTCCGGACGCAATTTGTTACTCGGCAGGTGATGTGATGGAAGCCAGGGAACTACGATCAAAGAGCGTTGTGGAGCTTAATGAAGAGCTTGTTGCCCTGCGGCGTGAGCAGTTCAATCTGCGCATGCAACAGGCGACTGATGAATTGAACAAGCACACCGAGCACAAGCGTGTGCGCAGGAATATTGCACGCGTAAAAACGATACTGAGCGAAGTAAAGCGCTCGTCGGGTGAAGAAAAATGAGTGAAGAAAAGAAAGCACAACGCACAGTCGTTGGCCGCGTTGTCAGCGACAAGATGGATAAGTCCGTCTCTGTTGCGATCGAGCGCACGATCAAGCACCCGGTTTACGGCAAATACATTCGTCGTACATCAAAAGTGATGGCGCACGATGCGGCCAATGAATGCAAAGAGGGCGATCGCGTAGCGATTGCCGAGTGCAAGCCGATTTCGAAGAACAAGTCGTGGGCTGTTGTCAGCGTTATTGAACGCGCGGCAGACCGCTAATAACTTAGGAATGCAGTCATGATTCAGATGCAGACAGTTTTGGATGCGGCCGATAACTCCGGTGCTCGCCGTGTTCAGTGCATCAAGGTACTCGGTGGCTCGAAGCGTCGTTATGCCAACGTCGGTGACATCATCAAAGTCAGCGTCAAGGATGCGATTCCGCGTGGCAAGGTCAAGAAGGGCGAGATATACAACGCCGTCGTCGTTCGCACGCGCAAGGGTGTTCGCCGCAAGGACGGTTCGTTGATCCGTTTCGATGGCAACGCCGCCGTATTGCTGAACGCGCGCCTTGAGCCGATTGGTACACGTATTTTTGGCCCGGTTACACGCGAATTGCGTACGAACCGCTTTATGAAAATTATTTCGCTGGCACCAGAGGTGCTGTAAAAGCGGCTTTGCCCGAAGGGCCACAGCGTGAGCTGCAACCAGTCAAACGTAGGAGCGGCTTTAGCCGCGAGACATATGAACAAGATCAGAAAAGGTGATGAAATCATCGTAAGAACCGGCAAGGACAAAGGCCGTCGTGGCACTGTTCTGCAGGTGTTCAAGGATGGACGTGTGTTGGTGGAAGGAATCAACATTGCCAAGAAGCACGTCAAGGCGAACCCGAATGTTGGTGAGCCCGGTGGTATCAAGGACCAGGCGATGCCGGTCGATATCTCGAACGTCCTGGTATTCAACGCGAAGACGAAGCAGGGCGAACGAGTAGGTTTCCGGGTCGGTGAGGACGGTGAAAAAGTTCGCGTTTTCAGGAACGGAGACGTGGTTGATATCTGACCGCGGCATTAATTGGTAGTCACGTGCGCGTAGCGCCACGTGTATTAGCGAAAAGAGATATTTTACATGGCACGTTTACAGGAAAAATTTAATTCGGAACTCGCGGGCGAGATTCAGCAGAAGCTGGGCCTCAAGAACCCGATGCAGGTGCCGAAAATCACGAAGATCACGCTGAACATGGGTGTGGGCGAAGCCGTGGCCGATAAAAAGGTCATGGACCATGCTCGCGCCGACATGAAGAAGATCTCCGGGCAGAACCCGGTTACGCGGCTTGCGCGCAAATCCGTGGCTGGCTTCAAGATTCGTGATGGTTATCCGATTGGTTGCAAGGTCACGTTGCGTCGCGAACGTATGTACGAGTTTCTTGATCGCCTCGTGAGTATTGCGATTCCACGTATCCGTGACTTCCGGGGCTTGAATCCGAAGTCTTTTGATCGCCAGGGCAATTACAGCATGGGCGTCACCGAGCAGATCATTTTCCCGGAAATTAACTACGACGAAATTGATACCTTGCGTGGCATGGATATCACCATCACAACGACGGCAAGAAATGCCGAGGAAGGACAAGTGCTTCTGGAAGCATTCAACTTCCCCTTTAAGAAATAGGAAAAACGATGGCCAAGAAGTCGATGATTATGCGCGAATTGAAGCGTGAAAAGCTGGTAGCGAGGTACGCGAAGAAGCGTGCTGAGCTCAAAGCGACGATTCGCAATATCAACAGCAGTGACGAAGAGCGTACGGCAGCACAGGCGAAGCTGAACGCGATGCCGCGTGATTCCAGCCCGTCGCGTCAACGCAATCGTTGTGCAATCACAGGACGCCCGCACGGTTTTTACCGCAAGTTTGGTCTGGGCCGGAATAAGCTGCGCGAGGCTGCCATGAAGGGTGAAATCCCCGGGCTGACCAAGGCCAGCTGGTAGGCGGAGAAAGAATTATGACTATGAATGACCCAATTTCAGACATGCTGACGCGCATTCGCAACGGACAGAAAGCTCGCACGGAGAGCGTTTCAATGCCGGCATCGACGGCCCAAGAAGCAGTCGCGAAAGTATTGCAAGACGCAGGCTCCATCACGGGCTACTCGAGTGGCGGTGAGGGTGCTGAAAAGTACCTGAGCGTTGAACTCAAGTATTTCGAGGGTGTTCCCGTAATTGAAACCATCCAGCGTACCAGCCGCCCGGGATTGCGTATTTACCGCGGTAAGGACGGGCTTCCCAAGGTTCTGGGTGGTCTTGGCGTGGCAATCGTTAGTACGTCTGCGGGCGTGATGAGCGATCGGCAGGCCAGGGAAAAAGGAATTGGTGGTGAGGTGATCTGCGTCGTTTCCTGATGCGTGATCCCCGCCAATAAGAGACAAGACTATGTCAAGAATTGCTAAAGAACCGGTTGAGCTGCCACAGGGTGTTGATTTCAAAAAGGAAGGCCATGTCGTCACCTTAAAGGGCGGCAACGGCTCTCTGTCACTCGAGCTGAACAACGAAGTGGTATTGACCCAGACCGATAATGTTCTGCAGATTGCGCCGCGCTCAGGCTCGCGTTTTTCGACGGCTGTTGCCGGCACGATGCGCGCGCTGCTCGCGAACATGGTGACAGGTGTTACCAGTGGTTTTGAGCGCAAGTTGCAACTGGTTGGCGTCGGCTACCGTGCACAGGTACAGGGCAAGAAGCTGAATCTGACACTCGGCTTCTCGCACCCGGTTGTGCACGATGTTCCGGAAGACGTGACGGTTGAGGCGCCGAGCCAGACCGAAATCGTGATAAAGGGTGCTGACAAGCAGAAGGTCGGTCAGGTGGCCGCAGAAATTCGCAGCTACCGTCCGCCAGAGCCATACAAGGGCAAAGGTATTCGCTATCTTGACGAGCGCGTCATCATGAAGGAAGCGAAGAAGAAGTAAGTCTGCATGACAGGCACTTAGGCTAATCATTATGAAATTGAGTAAGAAAGAAAATCGTCTGCGCCGTGCGCGCAAAGTTCGCGCGAAGATAAGCGAGCTTCAGGCGCATCGTTTGAGCATTCATCGTACGCCGCGCCACATTTACGCACAGATTATCGGTGCCGATGGTGGCACGGTCCTGGCGTCGGCATCGACACTCGAGACGGAAGTTCGCAAGGGCGTGAAAAACGGCGGCAACGTCGAAGCAGCGGCCATTGTGGGTGCACGCATCGCTGAGAAAGCGAAAACGGCAGGCATCGACACAGTTGCGTTCGATCGTTCCGGCTTTCGCTATCACGGCCGGTAAGGCTCTCGCCGACGCAGCTCGTGAAGCGGGATTGAAGTTTTAACAGAGGATTGCAGGCAGCGCACGACGCTGTTCGGACCAAACTATGGCAAGAAATGATCAAAATTCAAACGATGACCTGATTGAGAAATTGGTCACCGTTAACCGTGTCGCCAAAGTCGTTAAAGGCGGCCGTCAATTCGGCTTTACGGCCCTGACGGTTGTTGGAGATGGCCAGGGACAGGTTGGTTTCGGATATGGCAAGGCACGTGAGGTGCCGATCGCGATTCAGAAGTCGATGCAAAATGCTCGCAAGAACATGATCAGCATCAACCTGAACAACGACACGCTGCAGTATGCGAAAAAGGGTCGCCACGGCGCGACGCTTGTTTACATGCAACCTGCGTCCGACGGTACCGGCGTCATTGCCGGTGGCGCGATGCGCGCTGTATTTGAGTGTGCTGGCGTACGTAACGTACTTGCGAAGAGCTACGGCTCGCGCAACCCGATTAATGTTGTCCGCGCGACGATCAGGCGCTGTCGGAGATTCACTCTCCGCAGGCGATCGCTGCGAAGCGTGGCAAGAAGGTCAAGGAGATCGTGGCGTAAGGCCGCGGTCTGTTAACAAGAGATATCAGAGACAGGATCATGGCGAATCCCAAAGAGTTGAAAGTCACGCTGGTCAAAAGCAAACACGGGCGACTTAAGAGTCACAAAGCCTGTATTGCCGGCCTCGGCCTGCGCAGGATTCATCAGACCGTATCGGTTCAAAATACACCTGAGAACCGCGGCATGATTAGTCGCATCTCTTACCTGCTCTCGGTGGAGGAAGCCTGACATGCGTCTAAATGATTTGTCGCCCGCCAAGGGCGCGAAAAAAGATGGAAAACGTCTCGGCCGTGGTCATTCCGCGGGCCAGGGCAAAACCAGTGGTCGCGGCCAGAAGGGCCAGAAATCTCGCTCGGGTGGTTACCACAAGGTTGGTTTTGAAGGCGGCCAGATGCCGTTGCAACGGCGTTTGCCGAAAGTAGGTTTCAACTCGCGGGTGTCGAAGACCCGGGCTGAGTTGCGTCTGCACGAGCTGGCGATTCCCACAGCGGATGTCATCGACATCGCTGTTCTGAAGGAATTGCGCCTTGTGCCGGCACAAACCGAGAAGGTCAAAGTGATTTTGTCGGGCGAAATTGAGAAGGCAGTGAAGCTCAAGGGCATCGCTGTTACCAAGGGTGCACGCGCAGCGATCGAAAAAGCTGGCGGCAGCATCGAATAAACGATTGTAGGAGCGGGCCCCGGCCCGCGACAACCGAACTTAGGAAAAGCGGAAAACGAACGTGGCAAAAACGCCCCAACAAAACCCGGCTGATAAGGCAAACGCCGCAGGCAAACTGGCCGAGCTCAAGTCTCGGATCCTGTTTCTTGTGGGCGCGCTCATCGTCTTTCGCGTGGGCACGTTCATTCCTGTGCCCGGCGTGAACCCGGCCGCGCTGGCAGAGTTCTTCGGCCAGCAGAGTGGCAACCTTCTCGGCTTGTTCAACCTGTTTTCGGGTGGTGCGCTGGCGCGCTTTGGTTTGTTCGCGCTCGGCATCATGCCGTATATCTCGTCGTCGATTATCATGCAGATGGCGAGTCATATTGTTCCGCAGTTACAGCAACTTCGTAAGGAAGGTGAGCAGGGTCGACGCCAGATCGTGAAGTACACCCGTTTCGGTACGGTCGTGCTCGCGAGTTTCCAGTCAATAGCTGCCGCATCCTGGCTGCAGGGTCAGGCCAATCTGGTTGTGAACCCGGGTCCGAGCTTCCTGATCACAGCTTGCATAACACTTGTAACCGGCACGATGTTCCTGATGTGGCTGGGTGAGCAGATCACGGAGCGCGGCATCGGTAACGGTATCTCGATGATCATTCTTGCCGGAATCGTTGCAGGCATGCCCGCTGCAATCGGAACAACTGCCGCACTCGTACGCAGTGGCGAAATGTCCCCGGCAACGGCGATCCTGATGCTGGTCGGTGCTGTTGCAGCGATCGTATTTGTGGTTTACATGGAGCGTGCACAACGCCGTATCACTGTGAATTACGCGCGGCGTCAGCAGGGTCGCAAGATGTTCGCGGCGCAAAGCACGCACTTGCCGTTCAAGGTCAATATGGCGGGTGTCATTCCGCCGATCTTCGCTTCCAGCATTCTGATGTTTCCGGCAACGATTGCGCAGTTTTTTGGTCAAGCGGCTGATCCGAACGCATTCCAGCGCTTCCTGCAGGTCATGGGTGCGAATCTGGGTCCGGGGCAGCCGATTTATGTGCTGCTGTATGCCTCACTGATTATTTTCTTCTGCTTCTTCTACACGGCGTTGATGTACAACTCTAAAGACACCGCCGATAACCTGAAGAAAGCAGGCGCGTTCCTGCCGGGTATCCGACCGGGAGCGCACACAGCCGAATACATCGACAAGGTACTGACTCGATTGACGTTTTGGGGTGCGATGTATATCGCCGGCGTCTGTCTGATGCCTGAACTGGTTCGCATGTTTTATCCGAGCATGCCGTTCACCTTTGGTGGTACCTCATTGTTGATTCTGGTCGTCGTCACGATGGACTTCATGTCGCAAATGCAAGCGCATGCAATGAGCCAGCAGTACGAGGGCATGATGCAAAAAGCCAACCTGCGTAATTACGGCAGGGGTGGCCAGGTACGCTGATTTTTCAGCGGAGAATGGAGAACGCTCATGAAAGTAAGAGCATCAGTAAAGAAAATTTGCAGAAATTGCAAAATCATTCGTCGCAAAGGTGTTGTACGGGTGATCTGTACCGACGCGCGGCATAAGCAGCGTCAGGGATAATTAGAGGAAAACGCTAGTGGCACGTATAGCAGGCATAAACATTCCGATAACCAAGCACGTCGTGATTGCACTGACGTCGATCTACGGAATTGGAAATACGCGAGCAAAGCAGATTTGTTCAGCAGCGGGCGTCGCACCGGAAACGCAGGTAAAAGACCTGGCGGAGCCGGAGGTTGCGAACCTGCGCACGGCTGTTGCGAACTTCACAGTTGAAGGCGATTTGCGTCGTGAGGTGTCAATGAACATCAAGCGTTTGATGGACCTCGGTAGCTACCGGGGCATTCGTCATCGCCGTGGTTTGCCGCTTCGCGGTCAACGTACGCGTACGAACGCAAGGACTCGCAAGGGTCCGCGTCGTCCGATTAAAAGATAGTAGGAGCGGCTTTAGCCGCGAATTGGGCCTAAAGGCCCTCCTACGGTGAAACCAGAGAAAACAAGATATGGCAGAAACAAAGAAAAAGAAGGTTAAAAAGCACGTTGTGGACGCAGTTGCCCACATTCATGCTTCCTTCAACAACACGATCATCACGATCACCGACCGTCAGGGCAATACTTTGTCATGGGCGACGGCGGGCGGCTGCGGGTTTCGCGGCTCGCGTAAGTCGACGCCGTTTGCAGCGCAAGTTGCGTCTGACAAGGCTGGTCGCTCGGCGCTGGATTTTGGCGTCAAGAATCTGGACGTGCGCGTTCGTGGACCGGGCCCAGGCCGCGAGTCTGCAGTACGCGCCCTGAACGCCCTGGGTTTTCGTATTCAAAATATTGAGGATGTAACACCGATTCCTCATAACGGCTGTCGCCCGCCGAAAAAGCGACGGGTATAGAGGCTTAATTTAATGGCAAGATATTTAGGACCAAAGTGCAAACTGTCCCGCCGCGAAGGCACGGACTTGTTTTTGAAGAGTGGCATCCGACCGCTGGAATCGAAGTGCAAGCTCGATATTCCGCCTGGTGGTGCCCCACAACGTCGGCCGCGTCTGTCGGAATACGGCTTGCAGCTTCGCGAG
>PVMK01118602.1_pt1 | contig 11670 bp, 11 predicted proteins | sample 1853481 | NCBI WGS metagenome assembly PVMK01 (sample SAMN08533507, study PRJNA380276) | Marine sediment metagenome, whole genome shotgun sequencing project. | reverse complement strand
TGAGAACCACAACTATTTTACTGTCGGCGGTTCTATGCCTGCCGGCAGCCTTCGGTGCGGAAGGCACGTTCCCGGTCGAGAGCGGATTCCTGAGCGTGGACCTGGACCAGCTGACGTTGTTGGTAGAGGAAGAGCATGGGCTCGACCTGATTTATAGGCCGCCCGGGGCATTCGAGCGACTCGCCAAGTACAACAAAATCATGATCGACCAGCCGGAAATTTGGCTGGATCCTGATTCCAAGTACCGGGGAGCGAAACCCGACAACATACAAGGCCATCGCCGACCTGATGCGCGAGAGGCTGAGCGAAAAAGTGACTCAGCCGCGGGTACGAAGTGGTGGATGAGCCGGGCCCCGATGTGCTCTACATGCGGCTGGCGGTGACGGATCTGTACCTGCAAAAGGAGAGACGCGGAGTCTGGGCCTATACGCCGGCCGGCGCGGTGGTGCAGTTGGGTGCGGATCAGGTGCGGGACATGATGTCCAAGGTGGATATCATCGAGATGGCGCTGCAGGCAGAGTTGCTGGACAGCCAACTGAAGAGGTGCTGTTGGCCGCCGTGCTCAAACGCGGTGCCCGCAAGGACAAAGGAACCGGGCAGAAGCTGGTGCGGCTGGATTTCGATGATTTCAGGCGGTTGTGCGGGAGTACGGCGCGCGGCTTACCTGCCGCCTCGACAACGCCAGGAAGCCGGAGTCGCAGTGGATCGATTGTCCGAATGACGACGCTCTAGAAGCTGCCGGTTATCTCGTTCCGGGCGAGTGAACTGAAACGTCCCGCGGGCATGCCAATGTCCGCTTATGGCCGCATCCCAGGCCCCAGATCCACCCATCTGAAAGTTTTCGGGACTCTGAGTGACTGCTTTCGACCCAAAGTGCCGCACAGGATGTGCAAATGTCGCGGAGGACAGGGATGTCCGAGAGCGACCGGACATTCGGCTACAGATTTCCCGCACTTTCGGTTATACGTGATCTACGGAATTGGTGGCAGGCGGAGGATGAACGGACTGGATGCCCTGTAATCATCAGGTTACGTTTGTACCAGGGGGTAAAGCTCGTGAGTAAGTCGGATAATGTCGCCCACGCTCAATCGTTACTGGTCGTAACATTTCTCTTGATGGCGCACGGACTGGCTCTGGCGCAGGACAATCGGCCCAACTTGCTCCTCATCGTTGCCGATGATCTGGGTTACTCAGACCTGGGAAGTTACGGTGGCGAGATCAATACGCCGGTGCTAGACCAGTTAGCGCAGCAGGGCGTGCGCTACACGAACTTCTACGTGTCGCCGACGTGCTCGGTCACGCGGTCTATGCTGCTCACCGGAACTGATAACCATATTGCTGGCCTGGGTAGCATGGGTGAGTTACTGGCTCCGAACCAGATCGGCAAACCGGGTTACGAGGGCGTTCTCAATCAGCGCGTGGTAACAGTCGCTTCGCTGTTACGTGACAACGGTTATCACACCTACATGGCCGGGAAATGGCATCTGGGCCTCAAGCCGGACCAGATTCCGCGAGCTCGCGGGTTCGAGCGTGATTTCTCGCTGCTTGTCGGCGGGGGGAGCCACTTCGACGACCAGTGGAACCTTGAATGGCAGATACCGAAGGCCCCGTATACTGAAGATGGCCGTCCCCTTGAGAAACTGCCCAAGGGTTTCTACTCAACCAAACACTACACCGACAAGACCATCCAGTTCATTGAAGAGGGTCGCGGGGATGGCAAGCCCTTCTTTGCCTACCTGACATTCACGGCCCCCCACGGCCCGTTGCATCTGCCAGATGACTGGTTGCGCCGCTACAAGAATCGCTACGACGAAGGCTGGGATGGGATCCGCGAGCAGCGCCTCGCGCGCATGCAGGAACTGGGTATCGTGGACAAAGGTATCAATGCCGCTGACCGCCTTTATTTTCTACCGAGGTCCACGGCACTCACGCCTGCGGTGCGCGTAATGCTGGGGCGCAAGATGGAGCTGTACGCGGGAATGGTTGAGTACATGGACGACCAAATTGGGCGGGTCTTCGATTATCTGCAAGAGATCGGCGAGTACGACAACACCGTTGTCATTTTCATCTCCGACAACGGGGCCGAAGGAAACGATTTGAGAGCAATGGTCGCAGGACAAGTGGGCTCTATGGGTTATCTCCATGCCATGAACAATTTTGCCGAAGATGGATATAACTCCCTTGGCCGCAAGGGCACATATGCCGAATACGGGCCAGCCTGGGCACAAGTCTCCATGACGCCCTTCCGGCTTTTTAAAGGATGGGTCGCAGAGGGCGGTACTCGCTCGCCGCTGATCGTCAGCGGCCCCGGCGTGCAGGGTGCCGGCGAAATCAACAAAGAGGCCGTGCTTCATGTCATGGACATTGTCCCGACGCTGTTGGAACTGGCCGGTATCGAGCATCCCTCGACCTACAAGGGGCGCGAGATCGCTCCTGTGCAAGGCAAGTCCTGGGTCGGGATGCTTGACGGCACCGCCGAGTCACCCCGTAGTTCGGATGACTGGCTGGGCTGGGAGTTGTTCAACAACAGGGCGATTCGCCAGGGCGATTGGAAGATCAGTTGGCTTTATCGACCTATGGGTACTTACGACTGGCAGCTCTTCAACCTTGCCGAGGATCCGGGCGAGCAGTACGACCTGGCCGCCCAATATCCGGAGAAGAAGCGGGAGCTTGTTGCCCTGTGGGATGAGTATGTGCAAACGAACGGAGTGATTATTGGCGAAAGGTCACCTTTTGAAGGAACGAGAAAAGCGCTTCGGGATCCGGTGCCGGAGTTTGACCGCTACCCGCCTCTCCGGGGTTTGGAAGCGCTGACCTATGAAGAACTCCTCGAACTTATGAATCGCTAAGGAGGGCTGGTGATGGACAATGAAACGATGCAACCTCGCTTATTGGCCATTATGGCGGCGCTCGTCATTTTCTTGTTGTGCAGCCGGCCCGTCCTTGCTGTGGATGATGGTGCCCGCGCCTACTGGAAAGGCAGGGAGGGAGCAAATGTGGTTTCTTTTCAGTACCTAAACCTGGATGTGCAAGCCTCCGATTCCCAACAATTCGATCCGGGCCTATTTATCTATCCAAACTCAGACGTCAACGCCAGTATCTTTATCGCCAGCTATGCCCGCCACCTCACGCTTTTCAATCGCGCGTCATCGCTGGCCGTTAACCTCGTTGGCGGCAGTGCGGATCTCGACGTAAACACCAGCTCGGTACCGCCAGGGTTTTTGCCCCCGGGGGTGGGACCAGGGGACACGTTGAGCCAGTCAGCCTCAGGTTACGGCGATCCCAGCGTGCAGCTTGACGTGAACCTTTTTGGCACCTCGCGGCTTAAGAGCACCGTCGACCTATTGAACTACGAGCCGACTTGGACCATCGACGCTGCCGTAGCGCTGGCGGTTCCAGTTGGTCAGTACGACGATGACCAATTGTTGAACATGGGACTCAATCGTTGGTATGGCCGCGTCGCCGTGCCTATCAAGTACCATTTCGGTGCGTTTGCCCCCGGCTACAGGTCGAGTCTCGAGCTGACTCCGTCGATTTGGCTCTTCGGGGAGAATGACGACTTTTTGGGGCAGAAGATGGAGAACGATCCCCTGTGGCAATTTGAAGCTCACCTGACCCATGATTTTACGCGGACCTTTTTCGGTTCCCTCGATCTGCTTTATCGTGGTGGCTTTCAGTCAGAAATTAATGGTGTTGAACTGGGGGAAGACCTCGACATTGGGAATCTTGGTTTTACCTTGAATTTTCAAGCGACGGACAATCTCGCTATACGCACCGGTTACAGCTCAAACGTATTTGGCGATGATGATCTGGATAACAGCATTATTCGAATTCAGTTTGTCTATGCATGGCACCGACTCATGGAGAACCAGAAAAAATTGGGGGGTGAACACTGAGTCAAGCATCGGTGACGGCCACGCAAAACCGAAGTGCGAATGTCCGCTATTGGCCGTTAGCGGGCATTGGCGCTGTTTATCTTGGCCGCTGCGCGAAATGGAAAGGGTTTCTAGCCGGCCAAATCAGATCCTCCCGGTAACTCAATTCGGACATCTTCGTTGAGAGCCTCGAGCAGCAACGCATCGCGGTCATATACATCCTTATAGAACAGGATTCGACCGCTTGGATCAATGCTGGCTGTCAGGTAGAGGATCAATACTGGCATCGGATCCTTCAGCAGGATACGACGCGTTTTGCGCGAATCGGTGACTTGATCCAGCGCCGCTCGGTCCCATTGCGGTTGATCTGCAACCAGCAGTTCCGCGAGCTCGAAAGGCTGATCAACCCTTATGCAGCCCGAGCTGAACGTGCGCTCGGCACGATCGAACAGGCCGCGACTGGGTGTGTCGTGCAGAAATACGAAATGCTTATTCGGGAAGATGAACTTGATTCGACCGAGCGCGTTATTCGGTCCTGGTTCCTGGCGCAGGGTATAGGGCACGCCTGTTGAATAGGCCTGCCAATCGACGGTTGCGGCGTCGATCGCGCGGCCATCGCGATCAATGACGCTGATGTTCTTTTCCGCTAGGTAATTCGGATCCCGTTTGACCGCCGGCAGAATATCTTGGCGTAGGATGGTGGGGGGAACGGTCCAGGTCGGGTTCAGTTCCATGTATTGTATATCGCCGCGAAAAATCGGGGTCTGACGGTAGGGCTTGCCCACCACCACTCGCGCGTCCCAAACGATGTTGCGATCTCGGACAAGAACGACACGGAACCCGGCGATATTGACTGCTACAAATTCAGGGCCTAGTTCCTGCTGGACCCAGCGCAAGCGTTCCAGCGAAAGACGAATCTGATCGATACGCGCCTCGACCGTCACGTTCAGTGCAATGTAAGTTTGTTTGCCCACGATGCCGTCCGCGCTGAGCGCATGTCGCGTTTGGAAGGACCTCACGGCCTGATCAAGTTCCGTGTCGAACTGCGTGGAAACCTCATCCGCTCCCATAGGCAGATCTCCGGTCACGGCCAGACGCTGGCGCAGTGCGGCCACGCGTGCATCATCGTCGCCGACTCTCAGCGTCACGCCGTCAGGCACCAAAGGCCAACCACCGGCAGTCGCGATCAAACGATACTCAGCAAGCTTTGCCTGCAACGCAACGTAGACGGGCCCAGGTTCAAGTGCCTCATTAACTATCTGTTTGAAGGGTTTACTCGATGCAATCACACGCGGTACTGCTTCTACCGGACCGTCTTCAAAGAAAAACTCGCGTCGGAAATTGATATCGGCATCGAGTGATGCAGGGTTAACCTTGCCGAATATCCGGTGGTATCCGAACCGCACCAGGCTTTCGGTCAGCAGAATATCGAAGTCCGCGCTCGATAGTGCGGATCCAGAGGCTCTAACGGTTTCTCCCATCACCCGCAACTCGTCTAGGTAATAGTCCTCTGTCTCTAGCCCGTGTTCGGGAGCAGTGGCAAGCAGGTTCAGAAGATCTTCGATTCGGTCATTACTGATCCACAGTGGCTGGAAATTGCGCGCGGCATAGAGTTCGGGCAGCACTTCACGAGCCGCGATCGGGTTTCCCTGAATCTGCAGGTCACCGCCGAACAACAGCTCTTCCATCCGCTGATAGAGCGCTTCGGCAACGGCGTCTTGCGTCAGGCCCGCTACAGGATGAAGCAGCGCGAGGAAGGCCGTGTACGCAAGAACAGGGACAATAGATCGATGGGTAGACATATTTGGCCTTTTTTATGATGTGTTAGGACAAGAATTATGGGTGTTTGGACATTGTGCCCAGGACCGGCGTCATGGGAGTATCGTCTCCTCATTCCCCTTTCGTGCTCGGCTCGAGCCGGTAGAACGCCTATGAACCGTCGCAAGTTTATGGCAAATGTGGCCCTGTCTGCACCACTGGCAGCCTTGCCGACATTGTGTCTGGCCGCGCCGGCCGCGCCACGTAGCCTGCCTTTCTATCACACACATACCGGCGAAAAGCTCGACGTATTGTATTACGAGCACGGTGGATATTTGCCTGAAGCTCTGGATGCGGTCAATCAGCTTATGCGGGACCACCGTTCCGGAGAAGTAACCCGAATGGATCCGAAACTGTTGGATCTTTTGCGCCAGGTTCAGACCCGGCTCGGAAGCACGGGCACCTTCGAAATTATCTCTGCGTACCGTTCTCCGGCCACCAATGAAATGTTGCGGAATCAGGGTGGTGGGGTAGCCAAAAGCAGTCTGCATATGCAGGGCAAGGCGATCGATGTCCGACTCAGCAACGCGGCAACGAAAGACATTCGCCAGGTCGGACTTGATTTGAAACTCGGCGGCGTCGGCTACTATCCGCAATCGAATTTTGTGCATTTGGACACCGGGCGCGTTCGCTGGTGGTAGCGAGAGCGACGTCGCCCGTTCGCCGCAGACAAATTAGTGCCGAAAAAACTGCGGCGATGATTGATTCCTGGCCGTACTGAACGTCCGCATTCGACCCAAAGCGGACACGTAGCCAAGCACACCTTAGGTTCGATCACGTTGCGTTGCTCCCTCGCATACAGGGGAGTAACGTAGCGTCGTGCACCGGAAATCTCGGTGTTCTAAAGAGGGCGTAGCTATGACAGACAGAATCTCGCTGGCAAATCTTCGGGGCGAGTTTGGTCGAACGTGGCTGATCGTGCTGTTCGCGATCGCCTATGTCATATCGCAGATCACCATCATCGTCATTCTCGGGCCGATCGAAGAAGCCATGATCAAGCTGCAGGTCACCGGCGTGTCGGCTGACGCCTACCTCGCCGTCTTCCGGGAGTGGGAGGCATCCGGGGGGATGGCCTTTTACCGCGCTCACTTCATTCTGGATGATCCCCACCCGATCTGGTACGCGGGACTATTCACAACGCTGCTGTGCCGACTTTTCGATCGCTGTAGCGTGGCGCACAAATACGATTGGGTGCTGCTACTGCCGCTCGGCTCCGGTTTGTTGGACTGGTACGAGAACCACCTGCAGCACATTTTCTTGAGTGCGTCGGACTTCTCCACGATCATCGACCCGCTGCCTCTCTTCAGCACGGTCGCCTCCGACGTCAAATGGCTTTTTTCTGCGGTCTACGTTTCCCTCTCGGTTATTTTGCTGATTCGTCTGTTTCTAAAAGGACAACGGCAAGCAGGGGATCGTTAGATGGCCTCGGAACCCGCATGCTTTTCGCGCTTGATATGTCCGGACAAACCCATTAACGTTCACGCGAACTGAATCCGCTACAAATACCCCAAAAAAATATCAACAAGGGAGAGAAATCATGCGACGCGCGATTCTCGGTCTTTGCGTTATCCCTCTGTCCGTCACCCTGAGCCTGTCCGCGTGGGCCCAGCTGCCGCCGCCCCCGGACGGCGCCGAGGCGCTGTCTGCCGCTTACACCGGCAAAAGCTATTCTCCCTATGCGGGACGCGATTTCCCGACATTCCCGCTCTGGGGTGATACCCATCTGCATACAGGCAACTCATTCGATGCCGGTGCGTTCGGTGCCACGCTCACCCCTGCAGATGCGTTCAACTTCGCCCGCGGCGAGGAAGTCGTTTCGTCAAACGGAATACCGGTGAAGCTGTCGAGGCCGCTTGACTGGCTGGTCGTGGCAGACCACTCCGACAATATGGGCTTCTTTCCGGACCTTAGTGCTGGCAAACAGAGCATACTTTCAGTGCCGAAAGGGCGAGAGTGGTATGACCGCATAAAGCAGGGCGATGGGCCCGCCGTGGCCTATGAAATGATTGGGCTGTTTGCCAACGGAAAATTCCCCGCAGAACTTACCTACTGGCCCGACACGGCGGCCTACAAATCAGTGTGGCAGCGAACAATTGATGCTGCGGAAAAATACAATCACCCGGGGCAATTTACCGCGTTCATCGGGTACGAATGGACGTCGCTCGTTACGGGCAACAACATGCATCGCGTCGTGATCTATCGCGACGACGCAGACAAAGCTTCCCAAATGGTGCCCTATACGACCTATCCGCCATATGGAAGCCCGAATCCACGCGACCTCTGGAAATGGCTCGCGTCCTACGAGGATAGACCGGCGGTGACGTAATGGCTATTGCCCACAATGGCAATCTCGCCAACGGCATCATGTTTCCGATCCGGGCTCAATACGATGGTAAGCGTCTCGATAAAGAGTACGTGACGGAACGGAATAAATGGGAAAGCCTGTACGAAGTGACACAAATAAAAGGTGATGGTGAAACGCATCCGTATCTATCCCCCGAAGACGAGTTTGCCGACTACGAAACCTGGGACATAGGTAACCTGGACACCGTGCCCACGGTCAAAACAGATGACATGCTTGCCGGAGAATACGCTCGTGAAGCGCTGAAGAACGGGCTGGCCCTGGAGGCGCGCCTCGGCACGAATCCTTACAAATTTCGGCATGCTGGGCTCAACCGACAGCCATACCGGCTTATCAACTGCGCAGGAAGATAATTTCTTTGGCAAGCATGCCGGCGCTGAACCGAAGCCAGAGCGTATGGAACACCCGTTCTTTTCCAACGAAAAAGGCACCATCTTCGGGTGGGGCATGGTTTCGTCCGGACTGGCGGCGGTTTACGCAGAGGACAATTCCCGGGCATCGCTGTTCGACGCCCTGGCGCGCAAGGAAGTGTACGGCACCACCGGCAGCCGGATGATGGTCAGGTTCTTCGGGGGCTGGGAGTATACCGATGCAGACGTCGCCAGTCGCAGCCCCGCGTTCGCCGGGTATCAGAAAGGCGTGCCCATGGGCGGCGACCTTCGGGCTCGCGGCGATGACAGCGCCCCGACCTTCATGGTGTATGCACTCCGGGACCCCATTGGCGGCAATCTTGACCGGATTCAGATCATCAAGGGCTGGCTGGATAGCCGGGGTGATACGCAGGAGAAAGTTTACGATGTGGCCTGGTCCGACGGTCGTGTCCCCGGGGCTGATGGTAAATTACCGCCCGTGGGTAATACCGTTGATGCGAGCACCGCCAATTTCACGAATACCATTGGTGCGGCCGAACTTGCCGTGGTGTGGGCCGACCCGGATTTCGATCCGGAACTGTCGGCCTTTTACTACGCGCGCGTCATAGAGATCCCGACGCCGCGTTGGTCCACGTATGAAGCGTTCCGATTCGGCATACCGATTCCTGAAGGAGCACCGGTATCAACCCAGGAACGAGCTTACACGTCGCCCATCTGGTACACACCATAGGGTCGGTTTCGAGTGTCCGCTTTTTGCCGAAAGCGGACGCTCGCGGACACCTCGTTAGCTCCAAATCCGTCGATTGACAGTTTTCGCGCCTCTGAGTGTCCGCTAACGACCCAAAGCCACCAGTCGCGGTGCAGTGCAATTGGTTTATGATCAGTCGCTGCACGGACAATCTAAACTAAAAAGAATCTGCCCAGTCAGCTTGGGCGTTCTTAACTCGGGGTAAAAAAATGCGTAGATTTATCGCTCGTGGTGTCATTGCACTGGTGGCCATCGGGCTGTTCGGAATTGCCGCGGTCACTCTCGACATAGACGTGCAAATGAACAACGTCTCCGCCGCGTCCGCGACGAATGCCCCGTCGCCTACCGAGCCAGTGATGGACCTTGACGTGTATTACCCGGGCACCGAGGATCTCCAGCCGGACGAGATGCGGGTCGTTGCCCTCGGTACCGGCATGCCGAGTGCTCGACCCAAGCAGGCGTCCGCCTGCTGGCTGGTCGAGCTGGGAAACGGCGACAAGTTTCTTTTCGATCTCGGTAGCGGCTGCCACGCGCGAATCGCGGCCCAGAAGATCCCATACGACTACTTGGACAAGGTGTTCCTTGGGCATCTGCACGTCGATCACATCGGCGACCTGCCCGCTTTCTGGCTCGGCGGCATCGTGATGAACCGACTTGTCCCCATCCGAATCTGGGGGCCGAGCGGCGGAACGCCGGAATACGGCACGAAACACGCGTTGGACATGTTGCAGAAGGCTTACGTCTGGGACATCGGGACCCGTTCCGGCGTGAATGACATGCGCGGAGGCGTACTGGAGGTCCACGAGTTCCCCTTCGACGGTATCAACAAGGTCATCTACACCGAGAATGGTGTAGTCGTTCGCAGCATCCCGGCCGTCCATGGTTTAGACGGTGCGGTGAGCTTCATCCTGGAGTGGAACGGGCTCAAATTCGTTTACGGGAGCGACACGGTCCCGAACAAGTGGTACGTCGAGCACGCCAAGGGGGCGGACTTCGCGATCCACGAGAGCTTCCTTCCGCCCGCACTCCTGATCACGAAGCAGGGCTACGCCCCGAAGGAGGCGCTCATGGTCGGCACCCAGGGCCACACCTCGCCGGAGCAGTTCGGCAAGGTGATGTCGCTCGTGAAGCCCCGCCATGCTGTCGGCTACCACTTCTACAACGACTTCGACACCGAGCCCGTCGTCCGAGAGCGGATTCGCAGGACCTACGATGGCCCGCTCGATCTCGCCACGGACTACATGGTGTGGAACGTAACGAAGGACGACATCCGAGTTCGTATGTCAGCCATCGACGAGGAAGTCTGGCCCCGCCCGGCGCTCCAGAACAAGATCGTGCCGGAGACCTCGAAGGTGCTCTCGATCTCGGACTTCACGCGGTCCGGTGCGCTCGGCCTACCGGAGGTTGTGGGGCCGATATTCGACGAAATCAACGAGAAGTACGGGACCGACGCAAAGCCGTTGTTCAAGTAGCCGAAGAGACGGGCCGGGGCGGAGCCGGCAACCATCTAGGAAGCAGATATAGTCTCGGCTTAGTGCCGGGTTTTTTGCTTCGCGTTAGTCTGCTAGTGGCCGAAAGCGGAAACTCGGTTTCTAAGCTGGCTAGCCCCCCGCGGGAAGGCGCTGAATTGATCGGTCAGGAGCGCGCCTGCACCTCACCGATCTGGTACACGCCGTAAGCTCGTAAGTGGCCACTGTCTAGTCGCCGTTTGAGGAACAGTGGCTATGTTTGGACAAGAACCCCCGCGTATCACCGTAAATTGAGGAGCGAGATAATGAACGACCAGGTACAGAAAAACGCTGCGGGCCGAATCATAACGATTGTCCTGGTCTTTGGGCTGGCGTATGCGGTCGTGCGTTATCACATCGCGGGACCGGTTCCATGGAAGGATTTTCCATTCTTGATCCTGAACAAGGGCATTTCGTTGAGTGCCTTTATCTTGCTGACCCTCAATTTCGGGCTCGGACCGTTGAGTAACCTGGGTGTCAAGGTCCCGGAAGGTTGGCTCAATGCGCGCAAAGCGCTGGGCATGACGGGTTTCCTGTTGGTGCTGATCCATGCGCTGATGAGCTTTATGCTGTTCAGCCCTTCCGTGTACGGCAAGTTCTTCGAGGCAGACGGCACGCTGACGCTTTTGGCCGGCCTCAGCATGCTCGGTGGCGTTCTGGCGTTCGTGGTTCTCTGGGCATACAACCTCGCCTTTCAGACGCACTTACGTGAAGATCAGGCGTTCATCCGGTTCATTACCTCAAGGAAATTCCTGCTGACGGCAATGCTTCTGGGCGCAGCACACCTGGTTTTTATGGGGTACGAGGGTTGGCTCAACCCATCTGGCTGGCACGGTGGGATTCCACCCGTCAGTTTGGTGGCGTTCGCGTTTTTTGCGGTCGGCTACGTGATCAATCTGTTTGGCAGAGAGTGATGGTGTCAGAAACGAACGATTCGATTCGAATTACCGGTGTATGTGGAAGCTTGAGCGCGCCATCCGCGCTCAAG
>PVMK01173997.1_pt1 | contig 11672 bp, 8 predicted proteins | sample 1853481 | NCBI WGS metagenome assembly PVMK01 (sample SAMN08533507, study PRJNA380276) | Marine sediment metagenome, whole genome shotgun sequencing project. | reverse complement strand
GCGATGCCGCCTACTTCCTTTGCGCCAATCGCGGAAAGCGCTCGGTGACGATCGACTTCACCCAGCCCGAGGGCCAGAAGATCGTGAGAGCGCTCGCTCGGCAAAGCGATGTCGTCATCGAAAACTTCAAGGTCGGTGGGCTCGAAAAATACGGACTGGATTACGCGTCGCTCCGCGCCGACAACCCCCGACTCGTCTACTGCTCGATCACCGGATTTGGCCAGACGGGCCCCTACCGGGAGCGCCCGGGCTACGACTTCCTCATCCAGGGAATGTCCGGCTTGATGAGCATCACCGGCGAGCCCGACTCCAAGCCGGGCGGCAAACCCGTGAAGGTCGGCGTCGCGGTGACGGATGTGCTCACCGGACTCTACGCGGTGATTGCGATCCAGGCCGCACTCACGCACCGCACCAACACGGGAGAGGGTCAGCACATCGACCTCTCGCTGCTCGACGTTCAAGCGGCGGCACTCGCCAACCAGGCCCTCAACTATCTCGTCTCAGGCCGCGTTCCGGGCCGGCTCGGAAACGCACACCCGAACATCGTGCCCTACGAGGCCTTCCAGACTTCAGATGGGTACATCATCCTCGCGGTCGGAAACGATGACCAATTTGCACGCTTTTGTGAAGTGGTGGAACGGCGCGATCTTGCCGACGATGCGCGTTTCGCCACCAATCCGAGCCGGGTCGAAAATCGAGGCGCCTTGATTTCCTTGCTCGTGGATCTGCTGCGAGCGCGCTCCAGCGCAACCTGGCTCGCCGCGCTCGAGTTGGCGGGTGTGCCGTGCGGACCGATCAACGACATCGAGCAACTCTTCGCCGATCCGCACGTGAAGGCGCGCGGGCTGCAGATCGCAATCCCAGACCCCGATCGAGCGGCTCCGAACGATCGAGCAGCTCCGGACGACCGAGCAGCTCCGAATGACGGGGCGACTCCAGATGACGGGGCGGGACAGCCGGGGGTTGCCTCTCCGATCCGATTCTCGGCAACGCCGATCCGGTACGAGCGCCCCCCGCCCCGACTCGGTCAACACACCGATGAAGTGCTGCGAGAGGAACTCGACCTGGATGCCGCCGAGCTGAAGCGGCTTCGAGCCGCGGGAGTCATTGGAGGCTGATGCGAATCAGGTTCCCGCGAGCCGATCGAAGATTTTGTCGACGTTGTGTGAGGCTTCCCATCGCTCCGCCGGCTCGCTCTGGATCGTCTCGATCAGCGCCGTGCAGATCGCCCTGGCTTCAGCGACACCGCGGCTTTCCAGTTCGCCTGGCACGACGCTCTCGAGGATCACGCAGAACTGCTTCTGGGTGACCGTCTTGGGATCGAGGCCCGAGTCCTTGAGCACGATGCGCAGCGTGCCACGCGACTCGAGCCGATCGAGGGGTGTGCACTCCTCGAGCTTGTCGGCAACAAAGCTGAAGAGATCATCCGACACGAATCAGCTCCGCTCGCGCGTTCGGGAAGCGAGCAGGGTCAATCGGATCCCTACGATCAGGTAGGAGATCCCTGCAATGAATTCGCCGATCCACGCGTTGTCGAGCACTGGGCTCACCCGCCTCGGCACCCGAAAATGATGTATCCGCAGAGGGCCGATAACCAGCCGGGCGCTCTATACGGATCGGTGTTTCACCTGAGGTACTTAAGGGTGCAATAGTTCGCGAAGCGCCGTTCCAGGCCGCACACACCCGGCTTCTACCCCAGGCGCGAATTCTACAGTTTGGCTGGAGCCGCAGCGTTGATCCAACGCACGTAGATCTTGGGCGGGAAGAACGCGAGCCACATCGCAACCAGCGCAGCCAGCAGGACCCCGCTGTAGAGAAAGTCCCAGCTAGCGGAAAACACGTTCTCACGTTCGTAGGCCGCGTATTGCCCGACCACCACAAAGCTACTCGAAAACTGAATAAGGCCAAAAAGTGACCAGAGAAACACCCGGTTGCAGACCGAAGGCTCGCAGAGGCCGAGGCTCACCCTACGCCGCGCCTGGCGATATTCGCGGAACGCTTCCGCGGTCGCCCAGCCGAACGGCAGCGTGTAGCCAACCCACTCGAGCCAGAACCAGCTGTTGCCGAGTGAGAAACCCTCCCAATCGCCCCGTAGCGCGGAACCACCCACGCCGGCGACGCCCAGAACCGCAACCCCCCACACGAGCCATCTCGCCCAACGCGCATCGGGCCGGAAGACGCGCGCGGTAAAGGCCGCGATCAGCACGCTACCGGGCAGATAGACGACGCGGGCGGTGAAGTTGAGTGGCGTCCCCAGAGCACTGAAGGCCTCGAATACTGCAAGACAGTACAAGACCCCCGATGCACCGAACAGCATGAAACTGGCGCCGAGAAAACGCTCCGGGATCTCTCCCGTGCGGGCGCCGAGCAAGAGGATTCGAGCACCAGCGAGCAGGTAGATGATGCCCGCCAACAATTCGCCCAGATAGGCGTCGCCTTCCACTCGCTCTCCCTCCAAAAGTGCTCCCGCGCACACCGTCGGGCGGAAGCGAGGACGCACTCGTGAATATTCGGGCACTTCGGAGCGCAACTTGAGTCGCAACACCCAAGCTGAATCACAATTTCTGACCGGAGTGACTACCCCTAGCCTGGTCGCGACGCCAAAGCTCAGGTGTAACTCCTAACGCGAGTGGCAATTTCCGAACCGAGCCCACGAACCCTTCGAGTCGAACATGAACTAGAATCACCGGAGCGCAGAGAGGCCCTGCGCGGGGTACCGTCGACACGAGGCCAGAGGGAGAACCCCATGGCGGCGAGCAAGAAGATTGCGGTGTTTCCGGAGCCGGGCGCGATCGGCCCGGTGATGAACCTCGTAGGCATCTGTCAAGCGCTTCGCGACCTCGGCCACGAGTGCGTGTTCATCCTCGACCCCGGACTCGAAGGCAGCGTGACCGGCTACGGGTTCGAAGAACAGCTGCTCTCCTGCATGGAGCCGATGACCCCAGAAGAGTCCGCGAGATACTGGGACGAATTCATGCAGAGGTACCTGCCGAGCTTCCGGACTTCGCCCTACGAGCAGATCCCGACCTACGTCCGGGCCTGCTGGGAGGCGATCGCCTCCACGTCCAGGTGGTCGGTGCAGAACGGTCTGGGCGACCTGCTCCGCAAGATTTCACCCGATCTGATCATCAACGACAACGTGGCCCTCTATCCCGACACCGAACGAGCCGGCTGCCCGTGGGTGCGGATGATCTCGTGCAGCGAGAACGAAATTCCGGATCCGAACATCCCGCCGCATTTCTCGGGCTGTGGAGAAAACGACCGCGAGTGCTTCGAGCGTTTTCGAGTGCGCTTTCGAGAAGAGGTCGAACCCATTCACCGCGAATTCATGGATTTCATCGAATCGTGCGGGCACGAGCGCCTGCCGTTTCCGGAATTCGTACTGCCCTCACCCCATTTGAATCTCTTGCTCTACCCAAAGCCGCTGCAATTCAAACGCCAAAAACCGCTCGACCCGCAGAAGTTCGTCTATCTCGATGGGTGTGTGCGGACCGAGGTCGAGCCCTACGCGGTCCCACGTTTCGCAAAGAACGAAGACGGGGCCCTGATCTATTTTAGCTTCGGTAGCCTCGGGGTTGCCGACGTGGACCTCGTCAAGCGCATCATCGGTGTGCTCAGCGAGACGCCCTACCGAGTGCTCGTCAACGTCGGAAACTATCTCGATCAATACGCTGAACCACCCGCCAACATCCATCTCGCCGCGTGGTACCCACAGGCCGCCGTCTTGCCACACTGTGATGTCATCATCCAACACGGCGGGAACAACACCCTCAACGAGTCGCTCTATTTCGGCAAAGCGCCGCTCGTGATGCCGTTCGTATGGGACGGGCACGACAACGCGCAGCGGATGAACGACACCGGGCACGGTATCGGGATGCACCGCTACGAATGGACCGATGACGAACTACTCGGAAACATCGATCGCCTGCTGACCGATCCCTCGATCCAGGCCCGGCTGAAGCAGACCAGCGCCTACATGCAGGCACACGACGGCCGCCAGGAAGCCGCGCAGCGCATCAATGCGCTGCTCCGATCGCCGGGCTGACGGACGAAAACCGGATTCAAAACCGCGCTCGAGCATCCGCCCGAAGACGGCTCCCCACTGGCGCGGCCCACTACTCGGACGCTGCCGGTGCATCTCCGGCTTTGCCCGACTTTGCGCGAAGCCCGTCGATCCAGGCCCGCGTTTCCTCGACCTCAGGCGATCGCAGCCAGCGGGCCCACCGCACATAACCGAGACTCGCCTCGAATTCCCGCTGCTCGGCGAGGATTCGCGCGAGTCCGATGGCGGCGTCCGCCTCCCGGGGATGTGTGGTGAGAATCGCCTCGAAACGCTCCTGTGCGTCCGCGGTCCGACCCGCGCCGACCACCAGGCTCACGGCAGCGAGAGCAGCCGCCGGGTCCTTGGGGTCGAGATCGGCGGCCCGGTCGTAGAGCGCCAGTGCCGCATCGACGTCGCCGGCCTGGGCCGAAAGCTCCGCGAGACCGATCAGCGCCGCAGCGTGCTTCGGGTCGAGTTCGAAGGGCGCGATCGAACGCCTCGCGAGCCTTCTCGGGCGGCTTACCCGCAGCGCTCAGCACTCGGCCGTTGAGTTCGTGGAACACGGCGACCTCGGGGTGCGCGCCGAGCACGCTCTCGATCCGCTTTACCGCCTTCTCGTGCTCCTCCAGCTCAGCCAGGAAGGTGAGCAGTACGCGCAATGCCGCTGCATTGACGGGATCCGTGAGATCTACGTCCGACTCCTCGACGGTCTTCACGCCCGTTGTGGCTCCTTCCGGGCTGCGCTGGGCGAGTAGCGTCGCGTGTTCGGCAACAGCAGTCCCCTCGTGCCCGGGCATTTCGGCGAGCCGGTCGAGACCCTCGCTGGCAACCCCGAAGCGGCCGGCTTTGTGGGCAATGCGAACCGCCGCGATGATGCCGTCGATGTCACCCGGATGGGTCTGCATATGGCGTTTGACCGCTTCGATCGCCTCGTCGTACCTGCCTCGCAGAGCGTCGAGTTCGGCCAGCTCCAGCGCAGCTGTCGAGCGGGCGGGATTCGCCCGCATCGACTCTTTGTATTCGGAGATGGCGCGGTCGAAGTCTCCAATGCGCTCGGCGGCCTGGCCCGCGAGAAAGCGTCCCGCTGGGTTGTTCGGCCAGAGCAAGATTCCGGCCTCGAAGGAGACGAGCGCACCAGCGGGGTCGCCCTGAGCGAGGAGGATCCGCCCGATGATCAAGTCCCGGAGTGCGGACTCTTTGAATTCCATCACGATGCTGCGCGCTTTATCGAACTGCTCAGCCTGGACCAGCGTGTCCGCATACGCGAAGAGGAGCGATTCCGGGGGATCGGCGCTTCGCGCGAGCGCGTGATCAAAGGCCTCGAGAGCCTTGTCGAATTCGTCGAGACCCACGTAGAAATCGGCGAGCCGGAACCAGGAGTTGATGGAGGGTTGCTCCTCGGCCTCCGCACGCAGCAATCGCTCCTGTTCTTCGGTGTCGCCCGCCCTCTTCATCCGCTCGGCGAGCGCCATTCGGAAGGCGCTGTTCCCGCTTTCCTCCAAAGCCTTCTCGAGGATCTCGATTGCGCGCTCGCGCCGGCCGGTCATCCCATAGAAATTTGCGGCCTCTTGTACGACGAACGGATTCACGGGGAACTTCTCGAGGCACTCCGCGTACTGGGCTTCGGCGAGCTCGGAATCCCCCTTCTCGTGCGCAAACAGACCACGTGCGACACACAACATCGCCACGAACGACGGGTCCACCTCCCCCTCCGCGCTATCGAGCAGCTCACGCGCATCCTCGATCGCTTTCTCCGCCTCGTCGATCTGCTCCGTTGCGATCAGCGCCGTCACGCGGGGAACCATGACGGCAGCGTTGTCGGGTTCGAGTTCGAGGACGCGCTCGATGTCGACGAGCGCGTCCTCGTTGCGGCCGCTCGCCTGGTAGGCCTGGATGCGAAGAACGATCGCGGCAGTGTTTTCGGGCTCGATCTCGAGTATCTCAGCGATGACCGGGATGGCATCCGGAGCGGTGCGGCTCTCCAGCATGGACCGGACCAGCAGCATGCGCCCTTCGATCGCGTACTCGGGTGCTTGCGCGGCCGCTCGCAGCGGCCAGACCGCGAGGCCCCCGTTTCCGGAAAACAGCAGCGCCGCCCCGAGCAGAAATTGGGTCTCCGCACGCGAGGGATTCTGATCGACGAGGGTCCGCAGCTGATCGATCGTCGCCGCGTAGCGCCTCTCCTCGTGGAGTTTGCGAATCTCGATCAGGGGGTCTTCTGCTTGACCACACGCCAACCCGAGCAGGGCGACACTGATCGCGAGGTAGTTTCGGCTGAAGATACGCAAGGCGAACTCCTTTGATTGCTAACGCGCCACCAACCGATGTTTCGGTGGCGTCGGCAGATCGACGATACTGGAAAGCGCGATTCGGCTCATCCGCTCCGGGTCTATTCATCGGGATACTTCCCCGGCCTGATCGTCGAACTCGCCGTGAGGGATTCCGATCTCGGCCTCGGCCCGAATGCGCCGTTCTTCGCAGTCCGCTTCGCGGCAGCGATCCCAGATCTCGTCGAGGCGGTCGCGGCGGAACGGCACGACGTGATGATAATGGCGCCAAAACCGGCCCGTCAGGCGTTCCGCCTCATCGGCAGAAAACCTCTCGCTCTCGGCGGGTTCCGCCCCGCCGACCAAAAACTTCAGCGCCGCGAGGATCTGGGGAGTGAGGTAGCCGCTGGCCCCGGATCCCTTCTTTCTCGTCCTAGCGAGCGCGTCCCTTCAAAGTCGGCGATTCGGGGTAGTGGAGCGACCAGAGCGCGAAGAACGTCGCACAGTGTTCGTTTCGGTTTAAGCGACAGCTCTCTTGTGCGGCTGCCAGGATGAGCTCCTCGGGAAGCTGCTTTTTGCCCCTCGCGTGGCGGCGGAGCAACCAGTTTTTCATCGCGATCCGCGCCTGCGCGCGATTTTGATGTGGCGCCAGCGTTGCCCAGACGGCCTCGGAAGAACGCGCGCGCCGCGCGGTAGCTCAAGAGCGGATGGCGCAAGCTGTGGATCTCGCCCGGCTGCTCGAGCGCGTGAAGCGTTCCGAGCGGCAACAACTCGTGAGCGGCGAACTGCGCAAAATTTTCGATCCCGGTGCGCGCGAAACCCGCCGCGAAGTCGCTGCGCGCGAAGCGCTCCTCGAGGGCCTCGACGTCGAACGCCCGGTCCACCCGATCGAAGCCGAGCAGGAGCATGTCGGCGCCAAAGGTGTACCAGACCGAAACGTGGGGAAAGACCGACGCGTAGGTGCGCAACACGAGCGCCACGACCTCGGAGTCGGATTCATAGGAGTGGAACCACTGCGCGTAGACACCGCCCGGAGTGAGGCGCTCTCGCGCAGCTTCGAGAAACTCGCGGCTGTAGAGCATCTCGACACCGACCACCCACGGGTTGCTCGGCTCTGAAATGATGATGTCGTACTTCTCTCGGCTCTGGAGCAGCGTCCGATAGGCGTCGCCGCGGCGAATCGAAACCTTGGGGCTCGTCGAGGCTGCGAGGTTTCCATCCTCGAATAACGGCGCCGCTTGGATCACTCCGTGCGAGATTTCGGCCACGTCCACGGTCCGCATGGAGTCGAGGGCAGCGAGTTCCCCCGTCGTAACGCCGGTCCCGTAGCCGACCACGAAGCTCTTTTCGACGCGCTCGGCCATCAGGGCCGGAATCAGCGCAGTCAACGCCATGGTCGTGTAATCGCTAAACAGCGCGCCGTCTGATTTGCCGTTGACCAGGATGGCGCGATTCTCCGCCGATCCGCCCGGGGGGTCGACGACGGTTACCGTGCTCGTCGGTCCATCGGTGTAGAAAACCACCTCTCCGATGTCTCGTTCGGCGAAGAGTCTCTCGGGCCCGAGGAAACTGAGCGCTCCTTCACCGCGAGCGCGGAAGAGCCCCGCAGAAAGTTTTTCGCCAGACCACGCGGGCAGAAGCGCGATCGCCCCGAGTGTGGGAATCAAGATGACCGGAACTGCAAACCGCGACATTGGCCGCAGCACGAGGACCGTCAGGATCGAAGCGCCCACCGCAAGTGCCACCATGGCGATCCGATAGACGTGGTGAAGGTCGAGCCAGAAGAGCAACAAGTAGCCGCCCGAACAGCGCCCCGAGGAGAGAACCGAAGGTGTTCCACGCGTAGAGCCGACCCGCGACGGCCCCCAGCTCGCGCACTTCGCGCCGCAGTTCGTGGAAGAGCAGAGGGAGCAGGGCACCCGAGAGGCCGATCGGAACGAACAGCACGAGAAACACCGCTTCGAAGTTGACCAGATGATAGGCGTAGAAAGCCTGGTCGATCGGGTAGAACAGGGCGCGAATCACGTGAGCCCAGTAGCCGGCGTCTTCCATCACCAGATAGAGGGGAAAGAGCAAAAGGACCAGCAACCACTGAGAGCCCACCACGAGGCTGCGGGGAATGTTTCCGATCGCCGACACGGCGAGGCTTCCGACAGCGATACACGCCACGAAGACCGCCACGATCGACGCAAACGTAAACTGCGAGGCGCCAAACGCGAGCGCGCCGACGCGGTTGAAGGTCGTCTGGAGCACCATCATCGCAAAGCCCGCCAACAGCGAGACGCTCGCCCAGGCGGCGAATCTCGCGACCGGCTCGGCCGTGGAGGGTGCCGTCAGATCGAGTTCGATGCCGCCGGCGTGGCGGTCGAGCTGCGCGAAAATTGCGGCTGCGACGAGGTTCACACACCCCATCGCGTAGACGACCCCGTCGAGGCCCAGCAGCGGGACCAGAACGAAGCCCCCCGCCAGTGCTCCCACGAAGGCCCCGGCGGTGTTGAAGCCGTACACCAACGAATGTATTCGAGTTGCGTGCTTGAGGTCGCCCGCGAGGGACCAGCGTGAGGATCGGGATCGTGCCACCCATCAGCACCGTCGGCGGGCCGACAGCAGCGCCGAGAGGCCGACATCGAACGCGAATCCGAGGCCCGCATGACCGTGCGGAACGAACAGTGAGATCTTCTGAAAGACACCAAACAGAGTCGGAAACAGCAGCGCGTAGAGCCCGATCCCGGCCTCGACGATCGCGTAGAAGTAGAGGAGCCGCGCGGGGCGCGAACGCTGGCGGGAGCGCTCCACCAACCACCGCGACACCCGACCGAAGAGTGCGTAGCCCAGCGAGAGCCCGCCGAGAAAGATCGCCAGCACGGCCGCCGTGGCCTCGCCATGCGATCCGAGGAGCGCGGCCAGATACTTCTGCCAGGCCACCTCGTAGACGAGGCCCGCAAACCCGGTAAGCACGGTGAGCAGCAGGGCCGCGACACGAATCATCGCTTTCGCTTAGCCACCCGATATTTGCCAATTGGAGCTACAGCCCACTAAGGCTTTCCGACTGCTGCCGGCTTGGGGTTCCGCTTCATTCGGGCGCCCCGCTGCTGCTGCGGCGGCGGTGCCGCCGCCAGGATCTTCTGCCGAGTCTCCTCGGGGAGATCGCTCTCCTTTAGCCATTTGTCGAAGGCCTCCGGATCCTTACCTCTCCACCGCTTGCCCACGCGAACCGACTCCGAGTGGCGCCTCGCTTCATCGTCTAGCCGTTGCACCCACACCATTGACGCGCCGGGATCTATTGGCAAAAGCCTCTTGATTGTTTCCCCGATGGCGGGGTCGAGTTCGGGGTTGGGGAGCACGGAGAGCAGCCATTCCTGGGCGCTCTTGGGGTCGATTTGGATCCAGCTGCGGAAGCCCATGGAAATCGCTTTGTCACGCTCTCCGGCTTGCATTTCGTCGGGGTTCAATGCCAGCAGCCACTCGAAGGCCGCCGGACGATCGTGCTGCTGCACCCACCTCCGCATGACCCCGCTAAACGCCTTTTTGCTATAGGAATTCGCGCCGTGCGCGAGGACCCATTCCGCGGCGCGTAACGGATCGTCGTCGGCCACTGATTTCGCGATGACGTTGAAGAGGCCCCCCTTCAAATTGTGGGGGGCGTCATCGGGAAGACTCTCGACCCAGCGCATGGCCGCTTCCTCTCCCTCCTTCATCACGACCTCGCCCCCAAGCTGGAAGTAGAACCGGCCGCGCCGCTTCATGTCAGGGATGGTCGAGAGGTACTCGGCAACGAGTAGCTTGTCGTCACTGCGCATCCAGCCCTCGATTGCCGACTGCCTCAGCCTGACCATGCGATCGGGAGCCTCGGTCTCGTCCACGACAGCCATCGCTGCGGGGCCGTCGCGATAGGCCCAGGCGAAGATGGCCGCGTCGGTCAACGTCGATCGCCAGCGCGGCGGTCCTTCGTTCGCCCACGCGTATGCCCCGGGTGCGTCGAAGCGCGCCCACGCGAGCATGAACAGCCGCACCTCCTCGGGCACGATCCCCCGCCTCCGATCTACGAGCACTCTCATCAGTTCGGGCAGGTCGTCGGGGCCGAAATCCTGGAGGGAATCGCTGATCAGATAGGCGCGCCGGAGCGGATCGTATTCGCCGAATGCCTCGTCGAGTGAAGGACTAGGCTCGGAGCCCGCTCGATCCGGACCCGCGAGACGGGTGAGACCGATTGCCACAGCGATGCTGAGAATCCAAAGGACTGCAATAGCGGGTTTCACCCTACTTCCTCCTGCGCGCCTGCAACAGCTCCAGCGGTCCGCCGCAGCCATTCAGCCCCGTAGCAAAACGCGAACCGCCTCCAAAAAATCTGAGCGGCTTAGTATACCTATCGGTCGGCTGAATGTCGGAATTGCGTGCAAAAACCACGAAATTTTCGTATACCACTCGGACGTTCGACGGCTCAGGCAAAGATCAGGTACGGATCAGCTTCCGATCAGGCGGCAGCGCTCGGAGTCGCTTACTCTCGAATAAGTCAGATCCGCAGCTTACGATGGGGAATTGCATGCTCGCTCTGAGATTTTGGCGCTGCAGATGCACGCTCGTGATCGCCGCCCTGTTACTGGTCATTCCCGCCTCGGCGCAGGATCCCGCCGACCCCAACCAAGACACCGCGTCGGCGGAGACGGACGAACCCACCGATCCGACGGACCTCGAAAACGACCTCGAAGAATCCGAATCCGAGAAACCCGATTCCGACCTCGAAGAACCTGATCCCGCGGACCTCGAAGAAGCCCTCCGGGCGGATATGCGCGAGCAGGCCAGCGACATCGAGGAGATCCTCGTCACCGGCGAGAAGCAGAACAGCCTGCAGGATGCTCCCACCTCGAGCACGTCGTTCAGCGCTGGCGATCTGCAGGCACTGCGAATCGAAGACATCGCCGACCTCGCCGATTACACGCCGAACCTCGAGATCAACACCGCCTTCGCGGCGTCGAACCCGACCATCTTCATCCGCGGGATCGGTCTGAAGGACTACAATGCGAACGCGGCGGGAGCGGTCGCCGTCTACCAGGATGGCATCAACATCAATGCGCCGGCGATCCAGCTCGGCCAGCTCTTCGACATCGACGGGATCGACGTGCTGCGCGGACCCCAGGGGAGCATCAACGGCCGCAACGCCACCGCGGGCGCGATCCTGATCCGCTCGGCGATGCCGGACGGCGAGTTCGGCGTCTCGACCAGTCTCACCTACGGCAACTACGACGACAAAGAGGTCGAGGCCGCGATCAACATCCCGCTGATCGAAGACATGCTCTCAATGCGCGTGTCGGGCACCGCGCAGTTTAGGGACGGCTACACGAAGAACCAGTGCGCGGGCTGGA
>PVMK01172142.1_pt1 | contig 11673 bp, 9 predicted proteins | sample 1853481 | NCBI WGS metagenome assembly PVMK01 (sample SAMN08533507, study PRJNA380276) | Marine sediment metagenome, whole genome shotgun sequencing project. | reverse complement strand
ATAGACCTTCGGGCCCTAACGCTCAACGAGCTTCTTCGCCCCCTTCACCGTCTCCCCATCACCACGCTTTTCGAGCTCGTGGATGATAAACGGCTTGAACAATTCGACCGCCATGACCTTCGGAAGGCCGCACTGGTGCAGTTTCAACTCCGGACCGACCACGATGACGGACCGACCCGAGTAGTCTACGCGCTTGCCGAGCAGATTCTGCCTGAACCGGCCCTGCTTGCCCTTGAGCATGTCTGACAGAGACTTCAGTGGCCGCTTGCCCCGGCCACGAATCGCTTTGCCTCGACGCCCATTGTCGAACAGAGCATCGACCGATTCCTGCAACATGCGCTTTTCGTTGCGCAGGATGACTTCGGGCGCACGCATCTCCAGGAGCTTCTTCAACCGGTTGTTCCGATTGATGACGCGCCTGTACAGATCGTTCAGATCCGACGTGGCGAATCGACCTCCGTCCAGCGGGACCAACGGCCGCAAGTTGGGCGGAATCACGGGAATGACATCCATGATCATGTGCTCGGGATCATTCCGCTTGGCGACATCTTCGTCACTGTTACGGATTGCATCGAGCACTTTGAGCCGCTTCAGCTTGCGCTGCTTGCGTTGCTTGCTTGTTTCGTTCGCTACCTCGACCCGCAATTCCTCGCTCAGCTTGTCAACGTTCAGCTGGCTCAACATCGTGCGCGCCGCTTCCGCACCGATTTCAGCCCGGAATTTCGTGTCGCCTTCCTCACGAGCCTTCTCGGTCAAGTCCCAGAATTCGTCTTCCGTGAGGATCTGCTTGTCTTCTACCTCCTGCTTGCCAACCTGCGTTACGACATATGCCGCGTAGTAAATGACGCTTTCCAGGTCACGCAGCTTCATGCCCAACAGGTAACCCATCTGGGATGGCAGGGTCTTGAAGAACCAGATGTGCGCGACCGGTACGGCCAGTTCGATATGTCCCATGCGCTCGCGTCGCACCTTGGACAGAGTGACTTCCACGCCACACTTGTCACAGATGTGTCCGCGGTACCGGATTCTCTTGAACTTCCCGCAATGGCATTCCCAGTCCTTTACTGGACCGAAGATGCGCTCGCAAAACAGTCCGTCCCGCTCTGGCTTGAACGACCGGTAGTTAATCGTCTCGGGCTTGGTGACCTCTCCATAGCTCCAGGCACGGATCTCGTCCGGAGACGCGATCTTAATCTGGATCCAGTCAAAGTCCGCTGAGCTCGGGCCGCGGTGTCGGGGAAAGTCGATCATATCTGGGTGACCCCTGTCGTAGCTTGTTCCATCAATCTTCGAAAATCGAATCAGACTCGTCGCTGCCGAGCGTCACACTGAGACCCAACGCCTGGAGTTCCTTAACCAGGACATTGAAACTCTCAGGCACACCCGGCTTGGGCAGATTCTCACCCTTCACGATGGCCTCATACGTGCGGCTGCGGCCGGACACGTCATCCGACTTCACAGTAAGCATTTCCTGCAACGTGTAAGCAGCTCCATACGCCTCGAGCGCCCACACTTCCATTTCGCCGAACCGCTGCCCACCGAACTGCGCCTTACCGGCCAGCGGCTGCTGCGTAACCAGGCTGTACGGACCGATCGAGCGGGCGTGGATCTTGTCGTCCACCAGATGAGACAGTTTCATCATGTAGATCTCACCCACGGTGACGTCGGCCTCGAAGGGCTGGCCAGTGCGACCGTCCCGCAGGCGCATCTTGCCGCCCGGCTTGATGCCGCTCTTGAGCATCAACTCGACGACAGCTGCGTCAAATCCGCTCTTTACTGCACCCCTGCCGGAGATAGCCGCAGCCGCCGGCCAGCCAGCCTTCTTCAGCTTCGGCCCGCTCGATGCTGACGACGTCGCTTTGGCAACATCCACCACATAGGTGCGGAGCGCGCTGATCAGTGCGCTCGCCTTCTTGTCTTTCAAGCCGAGATAGGCATCCAGACTGCGGCCGAGTCCGACCGGATGGCCGTTCTTGGAAGGCTCAAACGAACCATCCACTGTCGGGATGGCCGATACCAGACTTTGCACATCCGTCGAGTCGAAATCGGGTACATCCACTCCAGGGGCCAGGAATCGGCCTGCCCACAGGGCTCCTCCAAGTTTAAGCAGTGCGCCGATCTCATGCTCCGTCGCACCGTGGAATACGGGCGTTTGAGCGCGAAATCCGAGCTGCGAAGCCGCCCATCCAAGATGCGTTTCCAGCACCTGGCCGACGTTCATCCGACTCGGTACGCCGAGAGGATTGAGTACGATGTCCACCGGGTCGCCATTGGGTAGCATCGGAAGATCTTCTTCCGGAACGACGCGGGCGATGATGCCCTTGTTGCCGTGTCGGCCTGCCATCTTATCCCCGACCGAGATCTTTCTTTTTTCCGCCAGGTATACCTTTACAAGCTGCACAACACCGGGCGACAATTCGTCGGCCTGGAATACTCTGTCGATGGCCTCCTCAGTTCGCTCACGAATTCGCTCGACCCGGTTCCTCCCCTCCTCAATGATGGCCCGAGCTTTCTCGTTGGCGGCGGCGTTCTTGACCTTCCTGGTACTCAGGTCGAGCTCGCCGAAATCCAGATCGTTCAGGGCCGTCTGGCTGAGTTTCTTGCCTTCCTTAAGCAAGGCCTCGATCGTTCCACGCTTGAGGAACAACGCAACAGTCTGCCCCTCAAGGACGGTTCGCAATTCCTCGTCGCGGGCTTCAACGATGCGAGCGATTTCCTCCCGCTCCGATTCTCGTAGCTTCCCGATTCGATCTCCATGCTCACGTTCGAGCAGCGGATCGTCGATATGCCTCGAGAAAATCTTCACGTCGATCACCGTGCCTTCGACACCAGGCGAAACACGCAACGAGCTGTCCTTCACGTCTTTGGCTTTCTCACCAAAGATCGCCGTCAGCAGTTTTTCCTCGGGTGAAAGCTCGGTCTCGCCTTTCGGCGTGATCTTTCCGACGAGAATATCGCCGGTCTTCACCGATGCTCCGATCCGGATAATGCCCCGTTCGTCGAGGTTTACGAGGGCCTCTTCTGACACATTCGGGATTTCCGCGGTGACTTCTTCCGTACCCCGCTTCGTGTCTCGGACGTGAAGTTCCATCTCCTGGATATGGACCGAGGTAAAAGCATCGCTCTTGACGAGAGATTCACTGATCACGATCGCGTCTTCAAAGTTATGACCGTACCAGGGCATAAACGCCACCGTCACATTCCGACCCAGCGCGAGCGCACCGTGGTCGGTCGCTGCTCCGTCGGCCAACACCTGACCCTCGTGGACTTTCTGTCCAGTCTCGACAATCGGGCGCTGGTTGATTGCCGTGTCCTGGTTCGTGCGCCAGAATTTCTTGAGCGTATACCGGTCGTACTGTGACAGGCGGGCCAGTGGCGCGTCGGCCGCTTTGCCACGGACGGCACCGGTATCAATGATGATCTCCTCCGCCGTCACCTTGTGCACTGTACCAGAACGCGTCGCTGTGACAACAGCACCGGAGTCGGCCGCCGCTTTTTCCTCCAGTCCGGTACCCGCAAGCGGTGCGTCGGGAAACAGCAGCGGAACAGCTTGCCGCTGCATGTTCGATCCCATCAGTGCACGGTTCGCATCGTCATGTTCCAGGAACGGAATCAGGGCCGGCGACACGGCCACAAGCTGGGCCGGCGCTACGTCCATGAGCTCAATGTCTTCGGCTGGAAGAAGCGGGTAATCGTCCCGATGCCGGCACAGCACAAGATCCTTTACGAAGCTACCATCCGGATTCAACGGTGCGTTTGCCTGGGCAACCGAATAGTCCTCCTCGTCGGACGCCGACAGCCAAACGACCTCATCGGTCACCTTGCCCTCGACTACGCGTCGATAGGGCGTCTCCAGGAAGCCCAGCTCATTGAGACGTGAAAAGGTCGTCATCGACGTAATAAGGCCGATGTTCGGACCCTCGGGTGTCTCAATCGGGCACATCCGGCCGTAATGCGAATAGTGAACGTCCCGAACCTCGAATCCCGCTCGCTCGCGGCTCAGTCCTCCGGGTCCGAGTGCGCTCAGTCTCCGCTTGTGAGTCAATTCGGCAAGCGGATTCGTCTGATCCATGAACTGGCTCAGCTGCGAACTTCCGAAGAAGGCCTGAATTACGGCACTCACCGTACGAGCATTGACCAGGTCATCGATCGACATCTTGTCGGGATCGCTGTTGATCGACATCCGCTCCCGGACCAGCCGTGCCATGCGCGACAATCCGATGGAGAACTGATTCGCAATCAGCTCGCCAATTGATCGCACACGTCGGTTTCCGAGATGATCGATGTCATCCGTGTATCCGCGACCCTCATGCAGCTCGATAAGGCAACGAACGATCGCTACAAAATCGGAAGGCGCCAGAACGGTCGTATCAGCAGTCGGAACGTCAAACTGCAGTAGCCGATAAATATCACGGAGCCGGTGATTTACTTTGTGTCGCCCAACGCGACCCAGATCGTAGCGATTGGCCTTAAAGAACAGTCGGTCAAGCGCTTCACGCGCCGTCTCGATGTTAGGGGCTTCGCCGGGTCGGACGAGTGAGTAGATGTTGTTCAGCGCGTCCCGCTCGCCCTTGGTCGGATCTTTGGCGAGTGTATTCTTGATCAGCGGAGACTCGCCTCGCGGTCCACCTGTGAACACGAGCGCATCGCGCACCCGACGCTCTTTCAACGTGTTGAACAGAGCTGGCGTGAACTCGTCCCCTTTTTCGGCGAGAACTTCGCCGGTCTTCGGATCGACCACGTCACCGGCCAGCGTAGGCTGGACACTCCAGTCACGACGGTTCGTCAGATCTTCATACGTACCCTTGACCCCGATAAATGCGGCGCTGGAGTAGACCTCGATACCTGACACTCCCGCCCGGATCAACCTGTCGAGCAACTCTTCTGTTACTTCTTCGCTGCAACGTCCAAGAAAGACCTCGGGGTCGCTGAAGACACTGATCTTGTCTACGCCAGCTTCGATGAACCTGCGTTGCAGGGTATCATCAAGTTGCTCACCCATCAGGGCCAGAAATTCTCCGGACTCCGGATGTTTAACATCGGTGGCCAGGAACGCCGGATTCTCGACGTCTTTTGGATCGAAGCTGGCGACCTTCATCGAGGCAGCCTTACCGAACTCCCCTTCGTAAGCATCGTCGGGAACCGATCGGACCAGCATCGTCCCGATGACCTCACGTCGAGCTGCACGGTTCTCTTCTTCAAGCCCGGCCAGGTTCACATTCCGCCGTTCGTAAAACAAGTCCAGAATGTCTGAGTCCGTCCCATAGCCGAAGGCGCGCAGCAACGCAGTCGCAGGGAACTTCTTCCGCTTATCGATGTGGACGTGGATCACATCATGGATATCAAGTGTGAACTCCACCCAGGATCCTCGGAATGGGATGATACGCGCAGAAAACAGCCGCGTCCCATTCGGATGTGTCTTTTCTTCGAATACTACGCCTGGCGAACGGTGAAGCTGACTGACGATCACGCGCTCGGCACCGTTTACAACAAACGTCCCCTGATGCGTAATCAACGGCAGGTCGCCAAGGTAGACTTCCTTCTCGAGAATGTCTGCCGGGCGCTTTTCGCCGTCCTCTCCTATGCGTTCGAACACGACGAGACGTAGCGTCGCCTTGAGAGGCGCCGCATAAGTCATGTCGCGCTCCATGCACTCTTCGACCGAATACTTCGGCTCCCCAAGCATGTAGGAGACAAATTCAAGCGAGAAATTCTCGTTCACATCGGTGATCGGGAAAATCTCATTAAACACACGCTCGAGCCCGACGTCCGGGCGCTCCTCTTTCGTGCTCGGCTTCAGAAGCCGGTCGAAAGCCTCCAACTGCACTTCGAGGAAGTGCGGCATCGACTTGCTCTCGCCGAGCTTGGCAAAGGAGACTATGGAGCCGTTCTTGTTCGATGTAGCCAAGGCTAAATCACTCCTGCGGATGCGATAAGGCTTGCCCGCGACCGGGACCTGGATGATCCGAGCCGATTGGGACACGCCGGATACGAAGCGCACGAAGCCCCGACCCTGGCGAACGCAATCTGCTCGCTATGGGAATCGGGGCGCCCTGCAAGCGCTGACTTCTTTGTTTGTGCTAATCTCTGCATTCCAGCCGCCGTCCAAGTTGAAAAAGTGACACGGGAGCCGCCCACCTGGCGGACCCGTGCGTCACTACTTCACCTCGACGGTGGCTCCCTGCTCCTCCAGCTGAGCCTTAATCTGCTCGGCCTCTTCCTTGGATACGCCTTCCTTGACAGTCTTAGGAGCGCTGTCCACGAGATCCTTGGCCTCCTTGAGGCCCAGAGTCGTGACTGCCCGGACGACCTTGATCACCTGGATCTTCTTGTCGCCGATACCGGTCAGAACAACGTCGAACTCGGTCTGCTCTTCGGCCGCATCAGCGCCGCCTGCCGCGCCGCCAGCAACCGCTACCGCCATGGGAGCCGCCGCTGTCACGCCAAACGTCTCTTCCATTTTCGTCTTCAACTCGGCCGCTTCCAGTACCGTCAGCGATCCGATGTCGTCAAGAAGCTTGTCTACTTTGCTCATTCTCTCGAGTACTCCCTGCATCGATGTAACGTTTCCACGAGCCGGCCCCGGCATTGCCGGTCCGCTCCCAACTCCCGATCCGAAGGCTCAGTCCTGCTGTTCGCCCTTCTTTGCAACTTCTTCCACCAGCAACGCGATGTCCCTGATGACCGCGTTCAGTGAACCGACGATGCCAGCGACAGAAGCCGTCAGGCTCCCGGCAATGCTACCAAGCAACACATCGCGTGGTGGCAGATCCGCCAGCAACTTGATTTCTTCTGGTCCAACCTTGCGCCGATCCACGATGCCAACTTTCACGACCGGTCGCTGGTCGTGCTCCTTGGCGAAATCGCGCATCACTTTCGCAGGCGCAGCCGGGTCGGCACCGGCAAGGACAAGACCCGTAGGACCCGTCAAGTGTTCCTTCAGGTCCGGCAGATCAAGGCCGTCCAGCGCTCGAATCGTCAAAGTGTTCTTGACGATTCGCAGGCTTGCACCGGATTCACGCAGACGGCCACGTAGCTCGCCCAGCGCCATAACGTCAAGCCCGGTGAAGTCCGTAAGATATATCGTGTCAGCACCGCCAAGACTTGCGGCGATCTCCTGAGTTATCTGCTTCTTTTCTCAATTCGCATCGTGAAGTGTCCCGTCGGTTACCGATAGATGGACGGGTCGATCGGGACACCTGGTCCCATCGTGCTGCTCACCGTCACGCTTTTGATGTAGCCACCCTTGGCCGCCGATGGCCTGGCCCGTATCACGGCATCCATCAGCGCCGCGAGGTTCGCTTCGAGCTTAGAGAGATCGAAGCTGATTTTTCCGATCGGGGCATGGAGGTTCCCAAACTTGTCAACGCGGAATTCGATTCGACCCGCCTTCGCCTCCGAAACCGCGCGCCCCACATCCGCCGTTACCGTACCGGCCTTCGGGGTGGGCATCAGCCCACGCGGACCAAGGATTCTCCCGAGCTTCCCGACCTCACGCATCAGGTCTGGCGTTGCAATCGCAACGTCAAAGTCGAGCCAGCCACCCTCAATCTTTTCTACGTACTCGGTACCGACGTAATCAGCACCGGCTTCTTCCGCCTCTCGCGCCTTGTCTCCCTGTGCAAGCACAAGAATGCGCATTTTTCGTCCGGTACCAGCCGGAAGAATAACGGTACCCCGGACGATTTGATCGGCATGCTTCGGATCCACACCCAGCCGGACCGCGACCTCAACCGTTTCGTCAAACTTCGCAAACGCCGCTGCCTTTACCTGCTCCAAGGCATCCGAAGGCGCCGCTGGAATCGTACGATCGATCGTCGCAGCGGCATCTGAATAACTCTTGCCGTGTCTCGCCATCAGTCCACCACCTCAACACCCATCGAACGCGCAGTACCGGCAATCATGCGGGCCGCAGCGAGCTCGTCGTTTGCATTTAAATCTTCCATCTTGATTCGCGCGATCTTAAGCAGCTGCTCCTGCGTGACCTTGCCGACTTTCTCGCGGTTGGGTTCCGCAGACCCGGAGTCAAGACCAAGCTCCTTCTTCAGCAGGATAGCCGCAGGCGGCGTCTTGGTGATGAAGGTGAAGCTGCGGTCCACATAGACCGTGATAACAACCGGAATGATCATGCCTGGTTGATTCGACGTCTGCATATTGAACTGCTTGCAGAAGTCCATGATGTTCGCCCCGTGCTGTCCAAGCGCCGGGCCTACCGGAGGCGCCGGCGTTGCCTGACCTGCCGGGATCTGCAACTTGATGAGAGCCATCACCTTTTTAGTCTTCGTCTTCGCCATGATCGCTCGCTAATATCCCTTCAACTGCGTGTAATCCAATTCCACGGCGGTTGGCCGCCCGAACAGACTGACATGGACACGTACTTTGCCCTTGTCCGGGAACACTTCCTCTACGGTTCCACTGAAATCGCTGAAGGGACCCTCCATAACTTCCACCACCTGACCCGGATGGAACGGGATCTCTTCTTTTGGCCCCTGATCCTCAAGCTCTTCGGCAAGTCCAAGCACCTTGTTCACTTCATCCTGGCGGAGTGGCTGAGGTTTCGTACCGCCGCCGAGAAACTTGATCACGCTTGGAGTATTCGAAACCAGGAACATGGTGTCCTGATTCAACTCCATGCGAATAAGCACGTAGCCGGGATAAAGCCTCTTTGTCAGGTGGACTTTCTTGCCACCCCTTATCTCTACGACCTCCCGAGTCGGAACAATGACTTCCCTGACAGCCTTTTCACCGGGCTCACCAGGAAGGTCTTGAATCTTCCGCTCAAGAAGCGTCTTAACCTTGTTCTCATGTCCGGAGTAGGTCTGGATCGCAAACCAGTGCGCCCCATCCTTCGACTCGACGATTTCAGCCACCAAAGACTCCTACGACTCCACGCACCGTAGCTGAGAACACAGCATCCATAGCTCCGATAATGATCGCGAGGATAAACACGAAGACCAGGATGACAGCGGTCGCATTGCGCACCTGTACCTGGTCGGGCCAGGTAACGCGCTTCACCTCCGCCTGAACATCCTCAATGAAGAGCTGAAAGTCCTTCATCCGCCCCATCAGCGCGTCTCTTTATGCGGCGTATGACAATTACACCGTGGGCAGTACTTCTTGTACTCCACACGCTGCGGATGCGTACGCTTGTTCTTCGTCGTCGAATAATTTCGCTCTTTGCACTCCGTGCACTCGAGCGTGATCAGATCTCGCATTTATTCCGTGATTTCCGTGACGACGCCGGCGCCGACGGTCCGGCCGCCTTCGCGAATCGCGAAGCGCAGCTCTGTTTCCATCGCGATCGGCGCAATCAACTCTACGTCCATGTTCACGTTGTCGCCCGGCATCACCATCTCCACGCCTTCCGGCAGTGTGGCGGATCCCGTCACGTCCGTCGTCCGGAAGTAGAACTGCGGACGATAGCCGTTGAAGAACGGCGTATGCCGCCCTCCCTCGTCCTTCGTCAGCACGTACACTTCCGCCTTGAACTTCGTGTGCGGCTTGATCGAGCCCGGCTTCGCCATCACCATCCCGCGCTCTACCTCTTCCTTGCCCACACCCCGCAGCAGGAGCCCGACGTTGTCGCCGGCCTGACCCTCGTCCAGGATCTTCCGGAACATCTCCACGCCCGTCACCACGGCCTTCTTCTCGGACCCGAGCCCCACCATCTCAAGCTCTTCGCCCGTCTTCACCATTCCGCGCTCCACACGACCCGTCACCACCGTCCCGCGGCCCGTAATCGTGAACACGTCTTCCACAGGCATCAGGAACGGCTTATCGATCTCACGCTCCGGCCCCGGGATGTACGAGTCCAGCGCTTCCATCAACTCATCAATGCACTGTGTCGCATCTGTGTCCGCGGCCTCCAGCGCCTTCAGCGCGCTGCCACGGATCATCGGAATATCATCACCAGGATAGTCGTATTCGCTCAACAGCTCCCGGACCTCCAGCTCCACCAGGTCCAGCAGCTCCTCATCGTCCACCATGTCTACTTTGTTCAGGAAGACCACGATGTACGGTACGTTTACCTGGCGGGCGAGAAGGATGTGCTCTCTTGTCTGAGGCATCGGTCCGTCTGCTGCCGACACTACCAGGATCGCCCCGTCCATCTGTGCCGCACCCGTGATCATGTTCTTCACGTAGTCGGCATGCCCCGGACAGTCCACGTGCGCATAGTGACGGTTCTCCGTCTCATACTCCACGTGCGCCGTCGCAATCGTGATCCCACGAGCGCGCTCTTCCGGTGCCTTGTCAATCTGATCGAACGCTACGAATTCACCCAGGCCTTTTGCCGCCTGGTTCTGTGTGATCGCGGCTGTTAACGTCGTCTTTCCATGGTCCACATGACCAATCGTTCCCACGTTTACATGCGGCTTTGTGCGCTCAAACTTTTGCTTCGCCATCTCGACGTCGCTCCTGATTCTGCGTGGCCGGTGCCACGGAGTTGCCGTTCCTAACGGGTGATGCGGATGGTGGGGGGAGGATTCGAACCTCCGTAGGCATACGCCGGCAGATTTACAGTCTGCTCCGTTTGGCCGCTTCGGTACCCCACCCGCATTCGGACGGCCCTCGCCGAACGGGGGCGATGGGCCGTTGGTACCAAGTCCTAATGTCTCTTCACATCGGCGCGGCCACGTTGCTGCCCCGGTCATCATCTGAGCTGACGGTGGGACTCGAACCCACAACCTTCGGATTACAAATCCGATGCTCTTCCAGTTGAGCTACGTCAGCAGTTCAGCAAAATAGACCGCCAACATAGGGGCCAGTTCAGGTCTCGTCAACTCTGTTCGACAGCCCGACCAGAAGCGTCGAGATCCCCATCCTGACGGAGTTTCCACCGCGTTTCTGCTGCGGTGTCTTCCAACACAATTCCGCGTTCATCCAGCTCACCCCGGATCGCATCGGCCGCGGCGAAATCCCGGTCGATCCTCGCTTGCGCCCGCGCCTGAATCCGCTCTTCTACCCAGGCCGAAAAATCCGGGTCTACTTCCCGATTTTCACGGTCCCGCAAGACCAGCACTCCGAACACCGCATCAAACTGATCCAGTGCACCCAGAAACAGCTCCGCGCCGGGAACATCGAGTCGGCCCTCGTCCATGGCCGCATTTCCTTCGCGTACCAGATCGAATGTGGCGCCGAGTGCTCCGCTGACGCCAAGGTCCTCATCCATCGCGTTGCGAAATGCCACCGCCCATGCATCCACGGCTGGCCGTGCCTTGCACCCGTCTTCCGTACTGGAAGGGACCGTGGTCACATCATGCAGACGTTTCTTGAATTCCGACAGTCGCTCTACCGCCCTGTCCGCAGCCGCCAGTCCTTCGAGCGTAAAGTTGAGTTGAGTCCGATAATGCGCGCTCAAAAGCAAGTAACGGATTGCCGACGGGCGCGCCCCACGCTCGACTAACGAGGCAACCGTATGGAAGTTCCCCAGCGACTTGGACATCTTTCCGCCATCAACGAGCAGATGGGCGGCATGCAGCCAGTAGCGGGCGAACGACTTTCCCGTAACGGCCTCGGATTGGGCCATCTCATTGACATGGTGGGGAAAGATATTGTCTACGCCCCCGGTATGGATGTCCAGCTGTTCACCGAGAAACTCCATGGCCATAGCTGAGCATTCGAGGTGCCAACCTGGTCGGCCTTCGCCCCACGGAGAATCCCAAACCGCCACCA
>PVMK01118402.1_pt1 | contig 11675 bp, 12 predicted proteins | sample 1853481 | NCBI WGS metagenome assembly PVMK01 (sample SAMN08533507, study PRJNA380276) | Marine sediment metagenome, whole genome shotgun sequencing project. | reverse complement strand
AAGCCATTGCTGGTGAGAATGTTCATAAAAATATCTGGCAAGCCGGCCTTCTGTGCAGCCTTTTTGTCGTGATGCACCGTGGTGAAATCGCGAGAGACGAGGGCGCCTCCTACAATCAGGCTGGAAGTGATGGGTATTTCTTTGGGGGGCAGTTTGTCGCCGACATTGATATTTTCAAAGCTTAAGGTTGGTGTAGTCATAATCTATTCTCCTGCCTGTGCCGGGTAGAATTGAGGCAGCATGGTTTTCTCATCGACCTGCTCAATTTTGCCTTTTACCTTCATGCCGATTGTTACTGCTTCGTGATCAATGCCAACGACATTCGACACAATCCGGGTGCCCTCGCTCAGGCTGATCACAGCGCAGCACAGGGGGTAGTCGTAGCCGGGGATTTTGGGGTAGTGCAGGGTGGTGAAACTGAACACTTCACCTTCCATGCTCGACTCGATTGAGTCCCACTCGGTGGACTGACACTCGCCGCACATGGGGCGGGGAGGGTGGCGCAGGGTCTGGCAGTCTTTACAGCGCTGGATCAACATTTTTCCTGCATCGACCGCATCCCACCACCAGCCATTGTCGTGGCCGCGTGGCGATGCAATGCGGGTTGGAGCTGCGGGGGTGTCATTGTCGGATTCGCCGGCCGCCGCACTGTCGCTCTCGGCGGGGATGAACTTCAATACCCGAAAGACCTGCTTGCCGACTTCCTCACCGTCCTGGTCGGTAAAGCTGGTAACTGTTTCGATAAAGTAGCCTATGCCCCTGGCCGTTGCTTTTTGCTCGGAGATGTTATCGATGATGGTGTGGGCTGTTACCTCATCGCCCGGCTTCAAATCCCGGTAAAACTCGGTGGATGTATTGGTGCCCAGCACACCGCTATAGCCGTGTGCATCAAATACATCGTGCAAACCGCGTTGCACGTCCTGCACAAAGTCACCCGCCATGGAGTAACCCTCCATACTCCAGGCCTGCAGCATGGAAGGCGGCGCGATAATGCCACCCTTGCTACTGTTTTTTGCCGCCTCGGGGTCAGTGTAGACCGGGGACTCATCACCCATGATTTCAACCCAGTGGCGAATCATTGGTTCGTTAACATTGTCGTGGCCCTTTTTCGGTGGTCCGTTTTCACGACCGACAAAGGCGTAGATCTCTTGCTCAAAGGCTTTTGTTTCTTCGGGAGTCATTTGGCTATCCTGGTTTTCTGACAGTGATTAATTCAGGTAGGCGCAAAGTGATTTAAATTGCGCGAACGGTGTAGCTACTGCTTTCTCATGTGCTGCAAATTGGTGGTGTAGCGTAGTTTTTCAGTGGGAGGGTTCTCCAGGAACAGTCCCCGGTAGAACATGACGGTTATCAACTCGGCCATTTCATCTGCCGACAGGTCTTCATTGATTAATACACCCTCGCGATTGATATAGTAATCGCGCAATATGGTCTCGCCTGTGCCCGCCAGTGTATAAGCCACCATCATCGCCTGGTGCTCCGACATTTTCGCAGCGGGAAATAACCTGGGCATCTGCCGTGTCAACCAGCGCAGCTGATATACGAAGTTGCGGCGCAGCATGCGGGAAAAATCCTCGTCCGAATCCGCCAGCTGTAACAGGCAGCGCATGATTCCCGGTCGTTCGGCATAGGCCTGTACGGCCAACAGGTTGTGGGCCAGAATGCGCTCATACCAGTCGCCTCTGGGAACGTCTTTTTCAATATCCTCCACACGCAGGGAGTGGGAGACAAAATCCTCCAGCACTTCCAGGGTGAGGGACTTCAAATCACTGTAGTAGTGATAAAACAGGCCGGAGGCCACACCGGCCTTGCCGGTCACGTCGGTTATGCGCATCTTGTGGTAGCCCACATCCTCCATGACCAGCAGGGCAGCGGTTTTCAGCTTGGCCCGGGCTTTTGCACCCTTGGGGCTCATGCCTTTGCCGCCGGCCTTGCTATTACTGGCTTTCCTGGTCGCCGCTTTGGCCATACCCACTCTCGATTTGCCGTATTTTGATGCTCTAGCGTAGTGTCCAGGGACACTATGCTGAACCCAATGAAAAATAATCCGTGCATTTGGTGAATTATTCTTGAAATTGAATTCAAATTCAATATTATATGATCCCTGTTAGGTATGCAATGCGCGATTGCCTATTCACTCTCTATTTTTCAAGGACGCAGGCGCTGAGATGATTATCGACTACACCGACGAACAAAAGGCACTACGCAAAACACTCCGGGAGTACTTTTCCAGGCTGATAAAGCCGGAGTATCATGAGGACCTACGAGGCAATGAAGGTGGCGATCTCTACAAAGGGCTGATTCGCCAGATGGGCAAGGATGGCTGGCTGGCCCTGGGTTGGCCGAAAGAGTATGGCGGCCAGGGTGCCACAACCACGGAGCAACTGATCTTTTTTGAAGAGGCCTTGTTGGCGGGCGCGCCGATCCCCTTTGTAACCCTCAATACGGTGGGGCCGGCGCTGATAGACTACGGCACCGAGGAGATGAAAAAGAAGTTTTTGCCGGGGATTGCCGCTGGTGAAACGCATTTTTGCATCGGCTACTCCGAGTCCGGCGCGGGCACCGATCTGGCCGCCCTCACCACCAGCGCGATAGTAGACCCCGACGATCCCGACTATTACATCATCAATGGCACCAAGGTGTTCACCTCCTCGGCTGAGGCGGCGGACTACGTCTGGCTGGCCGTTCGCACAACGCCGGACGTGCGTCACAAGGGTATTAGCATGATCGTGGTCGACACCACGCTGGAGGGGTTTTCCTATGCGCCCATCCATACCGTGGGCGGTGTGCGCACCAATATGAGTTACTACGAGAATGTTCGGGTGCACAAGTCCATGATGATAGGCGAGCCCAACAGGGGCTGGGGCCTGATCATGTCGCAGCTTAACCATGAGCGGGTAGGGCTGGCCGCCTGGGGCATACAGGGCTGGAAACTATTTGACCGGGCCTTGACCTGGGCTCGCACCGAGAGCACCCAGAAGCACAATAAGGGCCAACGACCCATAGATGAGCCATGGATTCAGGCCAATATGGCCGAGGCGCTGGCCAGGTTGGAGGCGATGCGGGTGATGAATGCGCGTATGGCCTGGGATCTGGACAAGGGCAATATGAACCCCGCCCTGGCCTCCGCGCTTAAGGTTTTCTCCACCGAGGGGCTAATCGAAATCTGCAGGCTGCTGATGGAATCCATCGGCCCGAGCAGCCTGATCCGCGCTGAATCAACTGCCGCCGTGCTGTTGGGCGACCTGGAACACGAATACCGTCGCTGCCAGATCAATACCTTTGGCGGCGGCATCAATGAACTTCAGCGGGGCATCGTCGCCAATTTTGGCCTGAACATGCCCCGTCACCGTTAATCAAGCAGGCACATCATGGATTTTTCATTCAGCGAAGACCAAACAGCAATCCGGGATCTGGCAAACCAGATCTTCAGCGACCGCACTACCGATGAGTTTCTGTTGAAATTTGACCGTGGCGAAGATGTCTACGACGACGCACTGTGGACCACACTGGCCGGACAGGGCTTACTCGGTATAACCATCGCCGAGGAGTTCGGTGGCACCGACCTGGGTTTTACCGAGCTCTGCCTGATACTGGAGGAGCAGGGTCGGCGTCTCTCGCCTGTCCCCCTTTACTCCAGCCTGGTTCTGGGTGCATTGCCCATTGGCGAGTTTGGTACTGTGGCGCAAAAGCACAAATACCTGGCGGCCCTGGTCGCCGGCGACTTGAAGTTGACGGCCGCCATTGCCGAGATGGGCATGGCCGGTGCAGTGGCAGGGCAGGTCGTTGCAGTTAAAAGCGGTGACAACTGGAGCCTTAACGGCAACCTGGAATGCGTTCCCGACGGCGCTACTGCCAGTGCCATTATAGTGCCTGCAACCCATGATGGTGTGCAAACGATGTTTATTGTCGACACCGATAAGACGGGCGTCAATGTCGAAGCCCAGCGCAGCTCACTGGGTATGAACGAGGCTAGCTTATCCCTGGAAAATGTTGAGCTGGCCGGCGACGCGATATTGGGCGAGGTGGGCGCGGGTGCTGAGGTGCTGGCATGGCTGGAGCTGCGGGCCGAGACGGCGATTTGCGCCCTGCAAGTGGGCGTGACGGAAGAGGCTCTGAAGCGGACCGCTGAGTTCACCTGCGAGCGCAAGCAGTTTGGCGCGCCTATAGGTTCATTTCAAGCCGTTGCCATGCAGGCGGCAGACGCCTTTATCGATGTAGAGGCCATTCGCTCCGTTTACTGGTTGGCACTGTATAGACTGACCAGCGGTAAGGATGCGCGCGCCGAAGTTCACTGCGCCAAGTGGTGGGCGGTCGATGCGGGGCACCGTATTGTTCACCGCACCCAGCATTTACACGGGGGCATGGGCTCTGATGTGGAGTTCCCGATTCACCGATTCTTCCTATGGGCCAAGCATTTGGGAATGATGCTGGGTGGTCGCAGTGTGCAAATTACAAAATTGGGAAAACTGCTGGCCAGTGACGAGACCATTGGCATAGCGGCACTGCGAGTTTAGTTTCAGCTTGAAGCGTTATGATTTTTTCAGATCCTTCTTGAATCGGCTCGCCACATATGTACAATGTACATATGAAATATCTCGAATTCGAATGGAGCAAGCAAAAAGAGAAAGCTAACATTAAAAAGCATGGCATTTCTTTTGAGGACGCCAGAACCTCTTTCTATGACGAAAATGCAGTTCAATTCTATGACCCGGATCACTCAGATGAAGAAGATCGTTTCTTGCTATTAGGCACTAATCATAAATTGGACACTTTGGTTGTTTGTCATTTTTTTAGAAAATCTGAAACGCTTATTCGAATTATTTCCGCAAGAAAGGCGGATGAAGATGAACTTGACGCGTACTGGAGGTTTAGAAAATGAGAGCGCATTACGATTTTTCAAAAATGAAAGGGAAGAAAAACCCCTATATTAAATATTTAAAACAACCAGTTACTATGCGGATAGATAGGGACTCTATCGAGTATTTTAAGTCGCTGTCTGAGGATTCAGGAATTCCGTACCAGACACTAATAAACCTGTATTTGAGGGACTGTGTGTCAAACGAGCGAAAGCTGGACTTGGCGTGGAAGTAGAAAATCAAAACAAACGGCTAAAGCGCATCAAACTGTAATCGTCTAGCCTGCTGTCACCGGACGTTTACCCCATAAGGCAACTCCCTCACCTTTAGTAGTCGTACAGCCAAATTCAACCGGGCGGAACAGAATAACCACCCCACACCGGCATGTGGTCATCATTGAAGTACTCTGACAGTTTGGTGTGCATATCATCCAGTTCCCACTTGCCGCCGGCAGAGCTGTTAAATGTGGCCCCAAGGGACGGGCGCTGCAATACGGTGATTTCACTCCCCCAGACCACCATGACTTCACCGGAAATATGGCCCGCTTCCTGCGATGCCAGGTAACCTACCAGGGGCGCGACATTTTCCGGGTTGAACACATCGAAGCCCTCGTCCGGCGCGGCGAACATGGCCGCGGTTTGGCCCATATCAGTCATGGCCGTGCGCGCCCGGGGCATAATGACGTTGCAGGTAATACCGTATTTGGTCAACAGTTGGGCGGCGCCCATGGTCATGGCGATAATGCCCGCTTTTGCCGCCGCATAGTTGGGCTGGCCGGCTGAACCGTAAATCGCTGCCTCGGACGAGGTACTGATAAGACGTCCGTATACAGCATCCCCCGCCTTGGCCTTGTCGCGCCAGTATTTTGTGACGTTGCGCATATTGACGAAATGGCCGCGCAGGTGAACGCGCACCACTGAATCGAATTCCTCGTCGCTCATGCCGAATATGGTTTTATCGCGGCAAAATCCCGCGTTATTTACCATGATGTTGACATCGCCATAGGTATCCAGGGCGGTCTTGAACAGTGCTTCGGAATCCGCCGAATTGGCGCAATCGCCAAATACCGCAATGGCTTCTCCGCCTGCGGCTTTGATTTCTTCCACGGTTTCATTGGCGGCTTTTTCCGCATCGGGCAAATTGATATCGTTGATGACGACACTCGCACCCTGCCTGGCCAGCTGCATCGCTTCTTCGCGACCCAGGCCGCGGCCCGCACCGGTAACAATGGCTACTTTTCCGCTGAGATCACTCACTATTTTTTACTCCTTTTTTGGGGACGGATTTAACCCTGTCCCTCCTATATGCGCTCAATAATCGTACCAGTACCAATCGATGCGCCGCAGCACATGGTGATTAGTGCAGTCGTTTTGTCCTGCCGCTCCAGCTCATGCAGGGCGGTAGTAATCAGTCGGGCGCCGGTAGAGCCAACCGGATGACCGATGGCGATGGCGCCGCCATTGACATTGACCTTGCTCATGTCGGCATCGTAAACGCGCTGCCACGACAGTGCCACGGCGGCGAATGCCTCATTGATCTCCACCAGGTCGATGTCGTTCAGGTTCATCCCGGTTTTTTCAAACAACAAACGGGTGGCATCTACAGGCCCATCCAGCAAGTAGTAGGGATCGGTGCCGGTTACCACGCCGGTAATTATTCTGGCGCGGGGTTTCAAGCCGCGCGCCTTGGCTTCATCCGCGCTCATCCACAGCACTGCCGCGGAGCCATCGGAAATTTGTGAGGCATTGCCGGGGGTGTGTATGCCGCCCTCGATCACCGGCTTTAAGCCAGCCAGAGCGTCCATGGTGGTGTCGCGTAGCCCCTGGTCTTTGCACACGGTGCGCATCTCTCCGGTGGGTTCGCCATCTTCACCCAGGATGGGTGCCTGCACCTGTAATACCTCTCGATCAAAGCGACCTTCATCCCAGGCAATTTTGGCCCGGCGCTGGGATTCACAGGCAAACTCGTCGACATCCGCGCGGGTCAGGCCGCGGTTCTTGACGATGCGCTCCACCGCGGAAAACTGATCGGGCGTGCTGTCCCAGGGCCAGTCGCTGGGTTGGAAAAATCCGGGGCCATTGTAAGCATTGGCGCCCAGGCCAACGCGGCTCATGGCTTCAACTCCCGCAGCGATGCCTATATTGATTTGCCCGGCACTGATCAGTGCCGACACCAGGTGATTGGCCGCCTGGGCTGAGCCACACTGGGTATCAACGGATGTCGCACCGGTAGAGTAGTTCTCACCCATGGACAGCCAGGCATTTCTGGCAATGTTGTTGGACTGTTCGCCGGCCTGGGTGACGCAACCGCTGTAAACCTGCTCGATGTCTCTATAATCAAGACCGGCTTTTTCAATCACGCCTCTGTAGGCCATGGCCAATAAGTGCGTTGCATGGACACCGCTGAGCTCGCCGACAATCTGCTTGCCGCGGGAAATAGGTGTGCGAACAGCTTCAATAATGACTGCTTCTGGCATGATTATTCCTCTGTTATCTGGAAGGTTTCCATCTGCGGTGATGCAGTGGAAATAATGTCAAAGAAAGACAAACATCAGCTCGTAGACAAGAACCGGGGTATCCGTATCCACCAGGTGTATATGGGTCTCCATAACAACCCGGGTTTTGTTCTCGCTCACATCGACCTGCTTGATTCTGCTGCGAGATACGATCTCGCTATTCACCGGTACCGCGCCCAGGAAACGCAGTTTGTCAGAGCCATAATTCATCATATGGCTGAAGCCGGTGATCTGGCTGATAGCGCCGGGACCGCTGGTCATTCTGGGTATCAGCGAAAGAATCAGGAAGCCATGGGCGATAGTGCCGCCAAAGGGGCTCTCTTTCGCACAGCGCTCCTCGTCCACATGCAGCCACATTTTGTCGCCACTGAGTTCTGCGTACTGGTTAATCATCGCTTGATCGACCAGGACTTTGTTACTCCAGTCGCCAAACTCTTCGGATACCAGGGTGTTCAGGGCGTCCTGGTCTTTGTAATGCAATTCTGTCACGGAACTCTCTTTACGGTTTACGGGCAGCAGAATCGTATCTTGATGCAGCGGTAGTTGCACGCCTGGCGCCAATATTTGGCCTGCCGGTATAAAAGATTGGTGTCAGGCAGCAAGTAAGCCGGAGGGACTCCTGTCGCGGGTAAAAAATTGACCTGCATCAATATAAACTGGTCGATAAGGTTTCACAATCTAACCTGTGAATGAATGGCACTTAGTTAAGTCCTTTGTGCTTGGTTTGGGCTCCTGTAGCAGCGGCCTCTGGCCGCGACAGGCTACTCTGGCTCAGGTCCGGTCGCCCTCAGAGGCGCGTGGTAACAGAGGGCTGCTACATGGTAACCTTTGTCAAATGAGCTTAATTGGGTGCCAATCGCCTATGCATGAATAACCCTACTTTTTTTGAAAGGAAGACGATATGACCGCAGCCGAAAAACAACAACCCTACATCATCAAAACCGAGGAACGGCCAGAGCGCTATGCGCGCGGCTGGTATGTTATTGGCGGTACCGGCAGCGTCGGCTACAAGCCGCGCATGCTGTCTGTGTTCGGCACGAAACTGGTGGTCTATCGCGGTAAAGAGGATGGGGACGTGCATATTCTCGATGCCTATTGCCCCCATATGGGTGGCGACCTCAGCGGTGGGGAAGTCTGTGGTAATTCAGTGGTCTGCCCGTTCCACAAATGGAGTTGGGGCGCCGACGGCGTCTGTGACGATATTCCCTACGCCACCAAGATACCGGAAAAAGCCGTGATAAAGTCCTGGCCGACCCTGGAAAGGAACGGCCTGGTATTCGTGTGGCAGGACCCCGAAGGTGGTGAGCCGATTCCCGAGCAGGAGCCTGCCAGGATGGAAGACTGGTACTCGGACGACTGGACCGACTGGGAAATGGCGGCCATACCCATCGCTTCTTTAGGGCGCGAGTTGGTAGACAATATGTGCGACATGGCGCACTTCGGGCCTATTCACTACACCGAGGTCAAGTCCTTCAGTAACACCATGGAGGGGCATATTTTTGTGCAGGAAATGGTTGGTGGCCATGCCATATTAACCGAGGGAGATACCGGATTGATCACCAGTGTCGCTACCTATGAGGGCCCGGCCTATATGACCACGACAATGACGGGCATCATGGATGGACACCCGATGACGGTACACCTGCTGGTGAGCCACATCCCGTCGGATATGGGCAACTTCCTTATCAACTTCGGCGTGATGGTGAAAAAATCCGAGGGCGCGTCAGATGCCGAGAACAAGGCTATCGCCGAAGCCTACATGGAAAGAAACATCGAGTCATTTCAGCAGGACGTGGCCATTTGGAACAACAAATGTATCATCGATAACCCCCTGATGTGCGATGGTGACGGCCCCATCAATCTGGTGCGCAAGTGGTACAGCCAGTTTACGACTGATGTAGCCGATATCAGCAACGACCAGGTCAAGGCCCGTGAGCATGTCACGGTGGAAGGGCCCAGTGTGGAGGAGACCATTGCCAGCATGGCTTAATGTCGGGCTGGCGCACCCGGGGGCGCTGGAATCCATGCCTTGCAGTCACAGCAATGACGCGTCTCGGCAGGAGCTACTCCTGTGACTTATCAAACTCCTTGATCACGCCTATGAGTGTCAGGCGTAATCTCGCGCCTTTGGGGTAACCGACATATTGAGTCAAAAACCGGGCTGCCAGTTCAAGCTGCTCCGGTGTTAACTCACCGCGCTTCAAGGCCGAGCGGCACTGTATAGCGAAGGTCATGTCTTCGCCCTGAGCCATAATGGCTCCCAATAAAAGCAGGCGTTTCTCCTTGATGGACAGGGCGTCGTCGGCCCAGAGTTCACCGAATAGCGAATCGATCATGACATCGAAAAACTTGTCCTGCCCCTCTTCCGGGGGTTGCGGCAGGTCGCCACAATATACCTCGTTGAACATTTTGATACCTTTCTCTCGGCGACTCATTTTCGTATCCCTTTATGTAGAATTAATTAAGTAACAACTACGTCTGTAGAGTAGCTGGTACGTATCCGGAAACGCCGCACTGCCAGGTTTTCCGTCATTCCCGGGCAGGCGGGAACTCAGTAAAATAGAGGGCTTACCAGATCCCCGCCTGCGCGGGGATGACAATTACGTGTGTTTCCGGATGAGCACCAGCTACTCGTTCTTTAGCAGTGACATCAAGGTTTTTACCTCTTGTTCGCTCAACTGTAGTTTTAGTTGACGGGCTAGCTGCTGCAGATCGGTAGTATTTGTTTCCTGGAATGGTGCCTCGAGTTCAAGTGCGAGGAACAGTTCTTTACTGATGCTTTTCAACTGAGCCAGTGCACTCCTTCCCAGGATCGCCTCAAACTCACGCTCCACCTCATTAATGCTTGCAACTGAATCGGCGATTAATTGGCTGCCGCGATCTGTTAACAGCAGGAGATTCTGTCTCGGATAATCCGGGTCAGGCTTGCGCGTGACATAACCCAGTCCCTCCAGGTCTTTGACTATGGCACTGACAGCTTGCTTGGTAATGGCCTGTACTTTAGCGATTTCCCTTATGTGTGCGTTTTTTGATCCGATCAGTGTTAACACCGTACCGTGTGACATTTTTAGCCCGGGATGGCCTTTGGCAATGGTCAGGTGCATCAGGCGCCGCATTACATAATCACTGCAGCGTGGCAGAAGGGTGCCCAGTAGCGCGGGCTGAATTTCAATGGTGCTGGTCTGTTCAAAATTTGGGAGGGCCAGGCCACGGGCCAGTTGGAGCAGTAGTTCTGTCAAGGTGGAAAGTTTGTTTGTGCCGATGTGCCGATCAAATTCGGCGGTAACGGTGGTGATAACTTTGTAACCATCTTTGATCAGTGTTTTGCCTTGCCTGGTGAGTACGACTATCTTGCCTCTACCGTCCAGGGGGTCGGCTACCCGCTGGATATATCCCGCCTTTTCAATTTGATTGGCCGTCTGGTTACAGGATTGCTTACTAATCCCCAGTCGTTCGGCCAGTTCTGTCAGTCGGCAGCCCTCACCTATCATGCTGATGTAGGGCTCAAAACTCATTCGCAGATCCTGATGGTGATAAGCCTTCTGCAGTTGCTGCATGACACTGGATTGTGTATATCGGGACAGGGCGATCAGGTGGCGCGGTAGATTATCCTTATATTGGCTAAGGGTAGAAGCTTGAATAGGGTTGGCGGAGGTCATCGACATAAGGTAAATTGCAATTGTCTTGAAGTCAATATATATTGACCTATTGTGATGATCGCTATTAGTATAAATGAATTCTGCGTTGAAATTAGATTGGAGTGGCAGTGTGCCAGGTAAAAAGAATGTCGGCTTTATTGGTTTAGGTAACATTGGCAAGCCCATGGCGAAACATCTTATTGGTGATGATTTCCAGGTCTACGCCTACGATGTTTTTCCCGATGCTGTGGCCGAATTGGTAGCGTTGGGTGCGACTGCCGCGGCGTCGCCCGCTGATATTGCAACAAACTGTAACTACATCGGTATTTGTGTGCGCGATGACCGTGACGTTGAAAACCTGCTCTACGGTGACGGCGGCCTATTGAATTTAGTCCAGGCCAATACCGTGATTGTTATTCACAGCACTGTAACCCAGGCGGGTCTGCTCAAGTGGGCGGCAGATGGTAGCCAGAAAAGCATCCATGTTGTTGATGCTCCTATCTCCGGCGGTGCCAGCGGTGCCGAGGCGGGTACGCTTTGCTACATGGTCGGTGGTGAAGAGGAACAGTTGGAGGCCATTCGCCCGATGATCGCAACTTCCGCCGATAAAATTGTACACGCTGGCGCCCTGGGTACCGGCATTGCTCTCAAGCTCTGTAACAA
>PVMK01125489.1_pt1 | contig 11677 bp, 8 predicted proteins | sample 1853481 | NCBI WGS metagenome assembly PVMK01 (sample SAMN08533507, study PRJNA380276) | Marine sediment metagenome, whole genome shotgun sequencing project. | reverse complement strand
AGGACTAAGCGATGGTCCTGTATTAACCAATTAGGGGTTATCAATCTTTATGCTGAGGTAACTAAATTAACTTCCTAGGACTTATTTAAGCAAATTATATTGAACTTGAAAATTAGACCAGATTTTACCTATGCTTGGATTTTTCTAACCCTCTGTTTGGCATTGCATGTCCTGGATGAGGCTGTGAATAATTTTCTTTCCTTTTATAACCCTTTCGTCTTATCCATTAAGGAGCAGGTGCCATTTTTACCACTTCCAGTTTTCTCTTTTTCAGTATGGCTGACTGGATTGATAATCGTAATAATTATCCTTTTGATGTTAACCTATTTTGCTATAAAAAGGAAAAAATGGATACTGCGCTTTGCTTACTTTTACGGAGTTCTGATGTTTTTTAATGGTGTGGGTCATTTAGTAGCATCGGTGTTTTATTCAAAACCAATAGCTGGAGTATACTCGTCACCCTTACTGTTTTTAGGGTCGGTATACTTGATTTGGAGTTCAAATCAGGTAATAAAATCTAATGAGCTCAAATGATAAAAAGCAGAAACTGTCACTCGTGTTCATAATGTTTATCAAAAGCAAATGATAAGATGCTCTTGGTGTTTAAAACAACCCTGCTTACACGTATTTACTTCCATTAAAGAAAATAAAACCCAATAAAACTAAATTATTAAATACCACGTGAACGGCCGCTATTGGCCGAAAGCAGCCGTTCAGCAATCGCTGATTAACCGCAAGTCGGTATACTTTCACCACCCGCTCTAGGTATATCCCTGAAAGCTAGTATCGGGATGAGAAGAATTGACTTTGAGCGACTATTGCTCATAGCTTGCTTTATCTGCAGGGCTTTATTATTCATGATTATTTTCAATTATTTTCAAATAATTCTGACTTTAGTTTAGCTATTCTTTTTGCTTCAACTTTTGCCTGTTTCATATGTCCGTAATTAGTGGCAAAGTATATCACGGGGTTATACAGATTGCCTAATAATCGTTTCATAATTGATGATATGCTATAAAATTTTTTCCTTGTATTGATTTTGCCGATTTGGAGTTCGTATGCAGTCATGTTTTTTGGTTTGAATACAACCGTGTTATGATCGTAATACTTCCAGTTTGTGGTTGTCAAACGGTGCTCCTTATTAAGCTCTTCATAAATTTTTGTTCCAGGATAAGGAGTTAATACATTGAATGAAACAGTACTTACTTTATTTTTTATTAAGAATCGAACAGTATCCTTAAATACTTCTTTTGTATCGTTATCAAAACCAAAAACCATTGATGCATGGATAAGAATACCCAACTTTTTAATTTTTTTAATGGCACGTTCCAAATGTTCAATTTCATTAAATGCCTTACGCATTGATTGTAGCTGTTCCTCAGACACACTTTCTATTCCGAAGAAGAGTATTTTGCATCCGCTTTCGGCTGCAAGTTGCATAAGTTCATTATCGCTGGCCAACAATGATATAGAAGCCTGTCCTACCCATATAATATTTAGAGGTTTAATGGCCTTAAATAATGCTTTGGCATACTTTGGATGGCCGATAATATTATCATCCAGGAATATAAAGCTCTTTGCACCAGATTCCTGAATGTCCCGTACTACATTTTCTATGGGTATGTGCCTGATTTTTTTTCCAAAAAGATTTGTGACACAGCAAAAATCACAATTATAAGGGCATCCCCGGGAAGTCATTATCGGGATAAGATTGACTAGTCTTTTTGTAATAATTTTGCTGAAATCTTTTGGAACGTATTTACTTAAATCGGGTGTCGGGTTATAATATTTTCTCTTCAAATTATTATTTTGAAAATCTTTGAGTAGTGTTTCCCAAACTCCTTCCGCTTCCCCCACAACTACACTATCGGCATGTTGTAGCGCCTCATCTGGTAGTATGGTGGGATGCACTCCTCCAAGTATTACAGTTTTGCCTCTTTTTTTAAATTCTTGACAAAGTTCGTAAGCTCTCGGTGCATTTGCCGTCATGCAACTTATTCCCACCAGATCGCACTCTTGCTCTAGGTCAATGTGGTTGGTCTCTTCCTCAATAATCTTGACTTTATGCTCGGGTGGAGTTAATCCTTCCAAAATATAAAGGGCAAGTTGAGGCATCATAAGTTCTTTATTAGTTCTTTTTTCAGCATCAACGGTCGGTGAAATAAAGAGTATCTTCATAATGTTTTCTTGTAGTAAAAATCGAAAGTGGAGGATTTATTTGGCAGGAGTGGTAATCTACTACCCACTAAGATTCAATTTATTTGCGGCAAGCTCCCGAATAGATTTTGTTAATGAATTCAGATTTTTAAATGATCATGGGTCATCTTAAAATCCTCAGTATTAGATTACCTATCCATTGGCCCGGGTTTAACCAATTGCAAAGAGTTTTAACCTTCCCATACTGCTTCTCGAGTTTTCAAAATAGTTTTTTTACCCTGCTCATTTACAATTTTTACCTGCACCAGGTCGCCATATAACCTATATTCATCTAATCGACATGAATTGACCAGCTTACCATCATGGACACACATGTCAGGGCAATCATCGCACATCTCCACCCTTCCATCCGGTAAAAGGTCTGGTGCCTGAACAATCCCTATACCTAAAGCATTTATAGGACGGAAAAACCTGATAGGATTCAATAAAGCATACTTAATAAATTTTGAAAGAGCCTTTCTCATGGATTTGTCAAAAAAAGACATTAAAAAAACTATCTTCCCAAACCTATGCCTTGGGTAAACTAAGTAGGTGCCATATATAAAATGATGCATGGTTTGAGCGATTTCCAAAGTTTTTTTACCAAATGCACCAAAGGTTTTTCCCTTACTATTTAAAATGATATTCCCAATCAGCCACTTAAAAGAGGCATGGTTAATGGTACCACCCAGATAAGCACTGGCATCGTAGTCAGGAAAATGTTTCTTGACAATGGCGTAGATGTCCTTCGAGGTAATGCCAATCTCATCTATTTCATCTTTATCTACTACATATCCAAGTCCACCCGACTTCATGTCAACTTTTTTACCATTGGCATAATACTCAATCCCTTCAGTTAAGGGTAAACCTCGGTAGATTATTAGTGAAACACCGTTGATGAGTTTTATGTTTTCTATCGCCCATTGGATAAATTTGGGAACTTCCTGAAAGTTTCGTGCGCTGACAGTAATGCCAAAATGAGCATATAGATCCACCTTGTTAACCATTTTCGCGTATTTTAGTCTCAAATCATTCAGTTCTAGTTCACTTTCTAACTTCTTCTTTTTAAAATCAGGTCTGATTTGAGTGGAGTCAATATGAAAACTTAATCCTGTTAATCCTGCTTTCTTCAAATCTTTTAGTAACGGGTCGGTCAGGGCATATCCATTTGTCAGGATAATACTTTTCATATTATGGTCATTGATGAACCTTATTAAATCAAGTATGTGTGGATGTAAAATAGCCTCTCCACCTGCCAAGGTGATATTATCACAGTTTCTCCATTTTTTCAAGAACAAGATATCTTCCTTAATTTGTTCCACAGGTTTATGCCCTTCTCCCATAACCAAACGATAGCAACCTTTGCATTGAATATTGCAGATATCGGTAACTTCAACCCAGCCGATGGGGTTATCATTCATGGACCAGGGCAATCTATATAGATTCGCTTTGTCCGGATAAATCGGTGCTCCCATATTTTTTTGTAAAAATTTTACTGAAAGAGATAAACAAAAATTTGCTGGGACGCTTGGCTTTGGATTAACCAAGCGTCTCTCATGCATAAATATAAAAATAATATTAGATATTTATACCTATATATCTTTTATTAGAGCGCCATGCCTTGAATTTTTGTACTTTTAATGAGGTTCCCAGATTTAATCGTTAACATACGAGCCTGGACCGTTGGCGAACGGCCGCTTATGGCCGAAAGCAGCCGGTCACCAATCTCTGATTATCAGCAGTGTAGATCCACCTTCCTAGTATTTTTTGTACTTTGTATTCATGCCTATCCGATCCCGTCAACTTGCTGCAATCATGTTCACCGACATAGTCGGGTATACGGCTTTAATGGGTGAGGATGAGCAGAGGGTTTGAAAGACTTTAAAGAAGGGTGTTCTTTACTCTAAAACTTATAATTATGGAAACAGTAGCAATGAATAACACACAAATCGCTCAGGCAGTTTACCGCTATTTTGGCGAAGGCAATGTTCCCGCAATCCTCGATTTGCTTACCGATGATATTAAATGGACCTGTCCGGGACCGAATGACATACTCCCTTATGCCCGTATCTACAACGGGAAACAAGATGTAGCGGAATTTTTTAGGCTTATCAATGAGAACAAAGAGTTTCCCAAATTCGAGCCGAGAGAGTTTATCGCAGAAGGTGATAAGGTTGTAACGCTGGGATACTGGGATGCAAAAATCAAAGAAAACGGGTAAGCCTTATTCCGGACACTGGGCCATGGCATTTTATTTCAGAGATGGGAAAATATATGAGCACAGAGAATATTATGACTCCTATGGTGAGGCTATGGCTTCCAAGGGCTAAAATTGACTCACCTGAAATTTAATTACTAATCACGTATATCTCCGTGCTAAAATAGAAATTGTGACGCAAATCACTTAAAAGAATATCATGATAAAATCTTCGGTTGAAATCGGATTGATTCTTTCCTCCCTTTTGTTTTATGCTGATTTTGATGGCTCTTTTGATGCTGCTTTCAGCGTGGGAAACGGGAAGGCCTTTATTGAAGTGGACCAATATGAGCCATTCATCACCTCGGGAAACTCAGGCATGTTTGGCGAGGCAGCGGAGTTTGTTTACAAGGACAAACTTGAAACGATCTGGACAAAAGACGTTGTACGTTACACTGCAAAAGGAAATTTTCCTTATCTCCGTGAGGAGGCGTTTGATGGTGCAATAGGAATGTGGCTACAAGTTGACATAGAAAGTCTAAAAGAGCGATCGCTTATCTGGCTCGATCCGGTTCATCTACTTGCAGAAAGTGACGGTGACAACGGTAAAATCTGGATGGATTTTGTAATGAGCGAACTACCGGACACTCCGATTTTCAGATTCGGTACCACCGAGCGCCGCAACGTGCCAGGGAAGCAGGACAATCCGGATGATAATCATGTTGTTATCGTTCCGCATATCGATTTCAGTGGGGACAGCTGGCATCACGTTGTGGGCACATGGAAAAATCTGAACGGCACCGGAAAAAAAGGGGTAATACATGTATATTTTGACGGCGTCCTGGTTGGCGAACTTATAGGATTCGATCATACCCTGGACTGGAACATCGATGATTGGGAAATCCGTGTTGGTCTGGGATTCAAAGGTAGGATAGACGATTTTTTCATTCTCAATAGTTTCCTTTCCGAAGAAGCAACCGCAGAAATATACCGATCGGGAAAATCTCTTGGAGACTTTTTGGGACTATAGATAAATGAATACTGTAAGGTGGAGGTTTATTAAATAGCCTTAATGTAAGGCCTCATGAAGCGTTGGACATGGAAACACCAGCGAAAAATTAATGGCGCTTGTTTTTTGCCAGAGATGGTAATACGGAAAAAGCACTCCATTTTCTTGAAATTGCTTTCGAGAAAGGATATGGCAAAAGAGAGTGGATAGAAAATGTTCCTGATTATGACTCTCTCAGGGATAATCCACGTTTTAAAGCATTACTAGAGAAATTAAAGTAAAATAAATCGAAATTCGAGTACCCATGCTAAATTCAATGTATCTAAACTAGATTGAATGTCAAGAAGCACGAATGCACAAAAATGATGGGATGAGGCCAGATCATTTCTGTCATCCGGCGTATCCACTCACCGTTGGTAGCGTGTCATTGTGAATGGCCGCTATTGGCCGTAAGCGGCCGGTCAGAATTTTCAGAATAATGCATCTTGATGGTAATTTTTGTAAGTTGAATTACTATGACTCAATCCCGCCAGCTAGCTGCCATCATGTTTACTGATATTGTCGGGTATACGGCATTGATGGATGAAGATGAGCAGCGAGCATTTGAACTACTAAAGAAGAACCGCCAGGTCCAGAGACCGCTTATCAAGAAATATAATGGCAAGTGGTTAAAAGAAATGGGTGATGGCGTCCTTGCCAGTTTCTCTACCGTTACCGATGCTGTATTTTGTGCTGCAGCTATACAGAAAACCTGTGAAGATGAGCCTGACCTAAATCTGAGAATAGGTATTCATCAGGGCGAGGTTGTTTTTGAGGGAGAAGATGTATTTGGAAGTGGAGTGAACATAGCATCTCGAATTGAAGCCTTGGCTTCCCCTGGTGAGATTTGGGTTTCGGAGTCAGTTCATCAAAATATAAAGAATAAAGTAGGTATCCATTCTAAGTTCGTTAAAGAAGAAAAATTAAAGAATGTACAAGAATCCATTAGTTTATATAAACTAGAAATATCGAGTTCCAAAATTGAAGAATTAATTGATCACCTCGAGCCTAGGTCTAATGGTTCTAAAGTCATTGACACTTGGTTGAAACATCGAGTCATTTTTTTCACACTTATGCTTCTACTTATAGTAATAGGTGTTTGGTACATTCAAAGTATTTTCTTTAGTGGCAGTACTGGTCAAATTGGTGAGGTTAATAAGTCCATTGCTGTACTCCCGTTTAAGAATTTGATTAGTGAAGAGGAAAACCAATACTTTGCTGATGGGGTGATGCAGGCTATATACAGCAATTTATCTAAAGTCGGTGAATTGAATGTGGTCTCACAGTTATCAGTTGAGCAATTCAAAGGATCTACCAAACCCGCTACTGAGATAGCTAAGGAATTAGGGGTTGTCTATTTACTTACCGGAAGTGCCCAGAAATACGGTGATCAGGTTAGAGTGACTGTACAGCTCATTAATGCATCAAAAGACAAGCACCTATGGTCTGAAACTTATGACCGGGAATTAACTGATTTGTTTAAGCTACAAAGTGAAATAGCAATGGAAGTTTTAGGTCATTTAGAATCAAGATTGACTACAGCAGAGAAAAGACTAATTGATAATAAACCCACTACAAACCTGGAATCTTATCTTATTTATTTGAAAGGAACAGAATACCACAAGCTTTATGATCAAAGTCTGAGTGATACAGATCTAGATGAAGCTTTAAAGCATTACAATCAAGCTATTAAAAAGGATTCTCTATTTGCATTGGCTTATACGGCTGCTGCGAGGGCAATCTGGGATAGGGATTATGATGATAATTTCTATTCGGAAAATGTGGTTGATACCGTTAAAGGACTATGTGAAAGAGCACTGCGAATCAATGTAGATCTAGCAGAAGCATATTATATCAGGGCAATGTGTCACCGGGCTAATTCTCAATTTGCAAATCATAAAAGTGACCTACTTAGAACGATTGAGTTGAATCCCAACCACAGTTATGCATATCTCAAACTTGGTGAGCACTCTTTTAGAATCGAAGGTTTATATGAAAATAGTATTGAATATCTTAATGAAGCATTATTAAGAAGTCATGGAGAAGAATTAGCTGAAATATTCAACCAGTATTGTTGGCTTTACTTAGAAGTTGGAATGTTCGAAAAGGCAATCTATTATGGTTTAAAAGAAAAAGACATACGCAACTGGAGTGTATCTTTGTTTTGGACATTCATGCATCAAGGAAATTTCAATCACGCACTGGCTGAAGCGAATGAATATCAAAGTTTGTATCCGCAGAGAATACAAGGACTTTGGCATTTGGCAGTATCCAACCTGTATTTGGAAAGATTAAATGAATCTGAAAAATACTTCGACCAGCTTTTGCATCTGTTCGGAACAGAAGGGAAGGACCATAGATTGAATCGATATCGTCATAGACTTGGTTATTTATTATGGCGTTCAGGCAAAGAAAAAGTTGCTCTAGAGCATTTTCAAATAAGCATAAAATATTTAGAATCAGGTAATGAACTAAATCGCTATCGGGCTCGAGATAATAATGCCTATAATCTAGCTGCCATAGCTTCGTTTCTTGGAAACAAAGAGGAGGCTTATTTTTGGCTTGAGAAAATGAACAAATATGGGTGGCACTGGGGGTACCCTTACCATATAAATAATGACCCTATGTTTGCTCCTTTAAAAGAGGAAAAGAAGTTTCAAGATATTGTGGATAAAGCTTTGAATGAAAAATCTAAAATTAGGACTCAGTTACTCAAACTAGAAGCGGTGAGTTAACTGAATGACTGCTTTCGACCGAGGCCGTGTAAAAACGTCACATCAGCTTGAAGACAGGCGATATTGACGTGGTGATCCAATGTTGCGTATCACGCAATTGGCTTGCTTTGGAGCCGATAACGTGCTTTCAAGGGAGAAAGAAAAAAGGCATTAGAAAACCTCAACGAATTTGCAAAACGAGGATTTACTCAGGGATGGCACGACTTTATTTTGATCGATCCGTTTTTCGAGAGCCTCAGGAATGATCCAGAGTTCAAGGCAATTGTCAAGTTGGCACAGGATGAAAAGGCTGCGTTAAGAGCGCAAGTCAGGGAGATGGAAGAGCGTGGGGAACTCACTTTGTAATGATTCTGCGAACGGCCGCTATTGGCCGAAAGCTGCCGTTGAGTGAAGGTTCGGAATTGACCCAAAGCGTCCGGTCAGGTAATTCTATTTTTGTTACATTTACTCAGTACTATAGGGGAATAAAAAGCATTATGCTCTTTACCCGTAGTTGTGCCTCATTAAAACAAAAAAACAGAATAATATGAATTTTCAAATTAATGCACTTGATCATAAACTATTTGAATCTATGTTTAGTCTTTCCGACAAAGAACTAAGAAAAATTGGTGGATTAAGAATGATTGTAGATGACAAACCCGGATTCCCGTGTAGAGTGAGTTTGGAAGATGCCAATATTGGAGAGGAAGTAATTTTGATTCCTTTTGAACATCATAAAACCAATTCTCCTTACCAAGATAAAGGTCCAATTTTCATTAGAAAGGGAGTCAAACAAAAAGAACTTGGAATAAATGAAATGCCAAAAATGCTTAACCATAGACTTCTATCATATAGAGGTTACGATAAGGGTGGAATAATGAAATCAGCAATAACAGGAGATGGAAAAGACTTAAAAAATATTATTGAAAAAATATTTGAAAAGGAGGAAATAAAATATATTCATATTCATAATTCAAGTCCTGGATGTTTTAATTGTGAAGTAAATCGAATATGAAAATAAAAAACGAGGCACAACAATGTATATACTGAGCCGTTAGTATCGACCGGCCGCTATTGGCAGAAAGCAGTCATTCAGCAATCTCCGGTAACAACGCAAAGCGGAAGTTGGGGTTTACTTCAAAACCGTTTGTTTACTTGGAACAACCACCAGCCATTTAGATTTTCCTAATTGATGATAATTTGGTGGCACCATTGCGGCACCAGGAATAATTAATATTAACCCTAAGATCGACATCGCTCCTCTAGTATCAGGGATGGATTCTTTGGATGAAGAAGATAAATCTGCAATTGCTAAGCCGATCCCTGCTGCTAGTAAAAAACCTCCGACTCCTTGGCTCCAACTTTTTTTAGTTGATATTTTTTCAATGTCTTCCAAAGAAATCCAATTGGAATCTATCATTAAATCAAATTCACGGATTGAGGTCACATGACCCTTAGTTAACTTTGAATTGAATTGCTTAATTCTAACCTCATCACTCACGTGAATTTCTTTCAGAGTGCGGTTTTCATCGTCCCTTATTATCAGGTAGTAGTCATTATTTGAGGTAACATGATATTGAGCATTTACAAAATCTGTACTCAATAATAAGACTAGTAAGAGGATAAGATATTTCATAGTCTATAAACTAATCCACCTATTGCCAAAGCACCATGACCTGGGTCAGTGCATCGACGATTATTGTCAATTCAAACATCCCGGATTAAGTATCTATGGCAGTCTTTTGGCTGTAAGCATCCATTGACTAAACGTATACTTGGTTATAGGCCTACACCACATCCAGCAGTACTGCAGGTAATCACTAATACTATTAGAAAAACTACAGGGATGCCTAAGACGATGGTTTTGGCTGTGCTGAATTGGTAGATCTCCAATTTCTCAATTAATGAATACGGGATTATTAAGATGTCCGCCTCCTTATTGTGACACAATAAATATGTTTCTTCAATGGAATCAATTATTAAGTTCCGATAATCTTCACCGTCTTTTTTAAGTACCCAAATACGATCTTCTTCTGTGTTCAACTGCGCAATTAAATTCTCCCTTGTTAACGTCTGATTCGCCAATGGGTGGATAGAAGTACAGTTGGTAAGAAGAACAAACATGAAAAGAATAGTAGCTCTCATAGATAACAACCTAGTCAATACAGTAGTTATTTACTTTGACAATGGTCAAAACGATTTAGAACAATAATCAATGTTTGATTTTTCGAACGGCCGCTTTTGGCCGAAAGCAGCCGGTCGCTGAATGTCCGCTAACGACCCAAAAGTGAAAGTTTGGATACCTCGTTCAATAACTTCCGAAAATCTCATGATGATCAATGACTTAATAACCAGTAACAGCCTAATTCAAAATGGAATCACTTGACAAATGTGGCTCCCAGACCAGCTAATTGTAGCAAAGACGAGGCATAAAAAGGGTTGAAAGTGACAGTGATTAATAAGATCGGACGGTCACTTAAAATCAAGTTATGGCATTTTACACCCCAAATTGGTTGTAAAACCGAGTAAATTGTTCGTATATAAACAAGTTGGTGGTCATATGAAAAACTTACTTTAAGGGGGAAATGAAAATAAATTAATGCTTTCACCAAAAAATAAAAGAGATTTCTACAGGATTATTCCATTTGGATTAATATGGTTGACTTATGGATTTATTTATTTATTTCTTGAAAAAGGTTTACTCTACGACCTGGACTTTTACCCATCTACCGGAAACCCATATAAATTTGGATCAAACACTGTTGTAACATTGTTAGTTGGTGCTATTTCAGGACTACTAATGGGCACTTTCGAAATAAGAGTCATAAATAATTTATTTGTCAATCAATCATTTGGGAAGAAAATAATTAGCAAGATATTGATATATGTTTTGCTGATGATTACGTTCGTAATTGTGGTTAAAGCGATTGGTTATTCGGTTAAACTTGGGACGAGTATATTCGATCAGCAAATTTGGGGAAATACTTGGAAAGTTTTATCCAGTATCACTTTTTGGAGTTTTCAGTTATTCCTTGCTGCCACGATAGGGGTGTCTCTATTTTATTCAGAAGTTAGTGATAACCTAGGAATGTATGTACTCTACAATTTTTTTATAGGGAAGTATCACAGGCCAATTCAAGAAGATAGGATATTTATGTTTTTGGATATGAAATCCTCGACCACCATTGCTGAAAAAATCGGTCATGTAAAGTATTTTGAAATGTTAAGAGAGTATTATTCAGACTTATCTGATCCTATAATACAGTATTATGGAGAAGTTTATCAATATGTTGGAGATGAAATTATAGTATCGTGGAATCTCAAGAATGGACTCCAAGACAATAACTGCCTGAAATGCTTTTTTGATATAAAGGAATCAATAATTGATCATTCTGAAAAGTATCAATCAAAATTTGGGATTCTACCTACCTTCAAGGCAGGGTTTCATTGCGGCAAGGTCACTACAGGTGAAATTGGAGTTCTAAAAAAAGACATTTTGTTCAGCGGAGATGTACTAAATAC
>PVMK01188132.1_pt1 | contig 11678 bp, 16 predicted proteins | sample 1853481 | NCBI WGS metagenome assembly PVMK01 (sample SAMN08533507, study PRJNA380276) | Marine sediment metagenome, whole genome shotgun sequencing project. | reverse complement strand
TGCCATCCATAATATGAATGTTTTATGCCCCCGGTTTTTCAATGTTTATGGGAGAGGAGATATTCCCGGTAGGTGGCGGAGCGTAGTTCCCAATTTCTTTACTCATGCTCTGCATGGGGAGTCTATCACCGTAACAGGTGCGCGAGCATCCCGTGATTTTACTTACATCGATGATTGTATTGAGGGGATTCTTGCCGGTGTTACTTTTGCGAACGATACGCAGAGTAGAACCGATCTGGTTTATAATATTGCTAATGGAGACGAAGTCAAGATAGTTGACCTGGCTAATATGATTGTAGCTTTAACACGATCGAAGTCACTGGTTGTAATTGGGGAGAAGAGAGCATGGGATAACGCGGAACGTCGGGTGGGTTCTACCGATAGATTCAATACGTTATTTCCTGGGTTACACCCAAGAAGTATAACCAGAGGACTTGAAGACAGTAAGGATTGGTATATGTTGACCTGCAGAAATGGTTAGAATTTCGGTGGGGTGCCCAAGTGGGTGCCAGTGTAGGAGACACGGCTGGCGGTAAAGAGGCAGGATTAGACGCTGCCGATAAGAAACTGACTCCTCGGAGTCGATGTGGTTGGCCTGAATTGACAGGAGGTCGGAAAAGAATGCGGTTGTCTCCCCCGACCATATCAGTCGCCACCCTGCCCCACCGATTTAACCTAAAGGTGAAACAAATGAGGGTAATAATCGGTATAGTAATGGTAGTGGTACTTTTAGGCGGACTTTTTTATCTGGTGAAAAGTATGATAGGCTGGAGACCAGCAGTGGTAATTTTTTCAGCTGCAATTGGTGTTACCGTTTGGTTAGTAATAGCAGGTATGTTAATAGAGGGGAAATTATGAAACTTTTGGTTGTAGGCGCTCACGCGGACGATACCGTATTAAATGCTGGGGGAACGATGGCTAAATGTATACGTCGCGGGGATCAGGTACGGGATGTCACCCTCTCTGTCCACAGGGGAGTAAGTCTAAATTTCAAGCTGGAAATTAGAAACGAACATGAAGCTGCAATGAGTGTATTCTATGGCCGGGAACCATGGGAGATAAAGGCTAAGAATACTAATTTTTCATTTCGACTTGAGAACTTCCGTGCGTGTGGTGATGCATTTGAGTACGGAGAATCACGCGCGGATCTCAGACGTATATTGGAAGAGGAATGTGGCCAGTTCGAGCCGGATCTGGTAATTTCGCACAGTAGGTTGGATAGCAACCAGGATCATGCGGCGCTCGCGTCAGAAGTGCGAAGAGTGTTCAAAAAGAAATCAACAATCTATGAATTTGTATTCCCATGGAATCATACCGGGTTGTGGCCCAGTATGTTTGTAGAATTATCGATGATAGATGTCGATGATAAGATACAAGCCTTACACTGCTATTCTTCCCAGGAACGGCCGGATCATCACTATATGAAATTTGATGTCCAGATGGCCTGGGCGCAATCGTGGGGGAGTCTAAACGGTTGGGAAGCAGCTGAAGCCTTCATTGTCCAACAGGGATTATTCTAATGTTTAATGGTGATATTTACGAAAGTCTGAAAGGACGTAATCTCAAGATTGGTCCTTCGCTCGGTGGGGCTGCCCGCTATGGTAGACTTGATGGGGAGCCAGTAGTCATTAAAAACAAAAAGGTCATTCTGGATGCTCTATGGAAGGATGAACTAAAATCTGCCTTCGGATTGCAAAAGGTCGGTACCAGTTATTTTGAACGGGAGAAGATCATACTTCTGAAGTACCACAAGAATTTGGGTACCGTCCAGAAGTCAATCAGCAAGGTCAGACCGAAAGCATTTGGGGATTGGTTCTGGAAGCTCTGTGTGTTTGACTACTCTCTCTCCAACGGGGACCGGCATTCCAATAACATATTGGTATTGTCCCCTACGAAGCTGCTGGCGATCGATGAAGCAATGAAACTTCGGGAACCGTTGATGTGGTGTCCCCGGTTCGATCCAAAAGTCAAGAAGGTAATATTGCAATCAATTGCAGATATTCAGACAAGAGCACAACTCCAAGAGAAGATAGTCTCTCTTATTACAGTTGACACAGAAGAACGGATAAGGGAAGTCTATTCACGGTACCCGACTCTGGATTCATTCGTTACGTTCTACACCTGCAGTTTATTCCACCGGACGTATTCCACAATAAAATGGTTAGATGTTATGCTGGATAAGTTCAAATGGTACCATCTGATGCCTGAAAAAAAGAAAAAGCAGGCATTAGTAAAACATCTTAACAAGAGTAGGAGAAAGAAGTGAGGATAGAAAAATTTCCGAACAATAGTATTCGGGTGATAGAAGCAAATGGGAGTTTTATAGAATCTCGATCGGTTGAAGGCCATATTCTATTTGCAATTCTGAATAAACTCGAACAGATTCGATGTGGGATTATTGATGTTGAATCTGCTGTAGATAATATCAGTAGAGGTAAGGGAGGTGATTAAATTAATGAGATGTTATGCGTGTGACACGGAGATGGATGTAATAGTCAAATGGAGTCATGCGGGAGAAATGCAAATTAGGGCTGGCTGCCCTCGGTGTGATATTATCTGGGCAGGTAGTTTAAAAGAGGAAAGAGAAAATGGCGATAGAATACAAGGAAAGAGTCCCAGTTCCAAGGGTGGCCCAGTTATTGATTTCGGCGGCTGAATTAGAGTATCTACATAATGCCGAGATGTTCCAGAGTGTAGAACTAATAAAGAAGAATGTGGCTACCGTTATCGACAAGCATGGGATGGAGTATAAGATACACCGGGTCAGGGCAACTGTTCTGGATTCGCAGAGCAAATGGGCACGAAGTTTTTGTGTGGAGAAGACACCTAAGCGGTGGCCGGTATCCAATGAATTTAAATGGTTGGATGATGAACCGAAAATTGAAGATAAACTTCGTTGGGATGAGGAAGTATAATGAGACTTTTGTTAATGCCTATAATCAGTATTTCCAATACGTTAGCAGATTCGGATTGGCATGCCTACAAAGAATTGATGCTCCGGTACACGGAAAGTCACCCGGTTTTCTTCTATGTTGTGCTTCCCAAAAAACATATTGATGCGGCGGAGAAGGACTACCCCAATAACAATGCTCTATTCATAGAATCCCCCCATGATATGACAGACTACCATCGAGACAGTCTCTTTCTGGATATGGCACAATGGAGGAAGATGTTTTCTGCCAAGGCTGGGAGGTACATGGTGGATGCTATTGTTGCCTCGCGGGTTCCCATGCATGTTCCTATGGCACTGGCAATTAATGACATGAGGCGGAGAGGAAGCATTCCTGTTTTTTCCCATGATCCGTACCCGCGTAGAATAGAGCCGAATATTCCATTTGCTGAGCGCCTGGCGCGGGCTATGGCTTATGTCTACAGTTACACCTGGTGTCTGAATTCATATGAAGATGAAATGATTACAAAATTTCTACAGAAGCATGTCTCTTCGGCAATGGTAAAGGAATACCAAAAAAAACGTAGAGTTTCCGGCCGTGGACTTGACTTCGATCGACTCACCCCACTTACGAAGGCACGCAAATTCAAGAGATTTTCAATTCTTTTCGGGGCACGGATAAACACAGATAAAAATGCGGGGGAAGCATTTGAGTTCCTCGAAAAAATGGTAGCATTCGGGAGGGATCTGGATGTTTACATCACGCAACCCAAGTCAGGTGTTAATGACTCTGTTATTAGTGATTTTCGCAGACGCGCTTCTTTTCTTAAGTTCTATATGCCCAAGTGCGATAAGGAACACTATCTGGCGGTTATGCCTCACTGTCACGTTAGTGTGTGTACCTCACGTTTGGAAGGAGAACCCAAAGGGTTTTTGGAACAACTCTACGTACTTCGAGGACTTACAATCTTTCCTGACAAGCCGTGGGCTAAAGCTGTCCTACCAAAAAGATTTCCTTGGTTTTACAAGAATAAAACTGAAGGTCACGCCCTTCTCCGATACTTTTTTACCCACCGGCAAGCAGCAATAAAAAAGGTTAGCTGGATACGACCCTGGCTTGAAGAGCATAAAAATCAGGCAGGTATTATAGATGAAGAATGGGAACGGATGTATAAGGCAGTAGATCATTACTGGGCTACAGCTATTCCAAAGCCAAGTAAGGGATCAACTAAATCGGAGCACGGGTCTTTTCGCCAGCAGATCGCAGATTTGGCCGAGAAACATAAAAAGACCAGGGTGATGGATTTTTCGGTATTCCGCAATCAACTTGCCCGGATGAGTATAAGCATTAAATTCGGGCAGGAAGGAGCATTACGAGCACCTGCAATTTATGCAGTTTACGTAGATCTGATTAAGGCCGGATGGCGGGATACCTATGCGAAGTCGAGTCCTACTCTATACTGGTCAGGAGAAGCAGAGCGTTCCAAAATGGAAAAGGAGGGGATCACAAGATGATTAGTTATTTGATTGAGTGTACAGAAATTTTAGTTAAGGGTGTGATCGGGTTGATGCTTTGGCTATTTCTTGTTTGTATAGCAACAGTTTTTTTCCTTCTATTGCAGAAATGGTTTTGGGAGTGGAGGAATTATGTCAATTGTAAAAAGTTACGTACTTCAAATGTTGAAGTTAAAAGGGACAATCGAGGAGATTAAACAGAGTAGCCTACCCTTACTTTCCGACCTGAAGTTATCATTCAGTAGGTTAAATATAGCTTGTGGGAATCACCACAAAAAAGGATTTGTCAATATAGATCTGAAACCCTTCAAGGGGATTAACGCTCTGTGGGATATGACCCAGAAATTCCCGATTAGTACAGGTACGATCACGGAGATCAATTTCGGTAATTCCATCAAGCATATGAAAATGGGTCAGGTAAAAGTTGTGATGAAGGATATGGTGCGCATGCTGGTACCGGGGGGGACCATAGACATCGCCTTCTATGATTTCGCGCGCATAGCCATTCAATACAGACTTGGCAAGGTAGACATACCATATATCAATACAATGATTTACGGGAGCGCGGACCCCGTTCGCGGGGAGCAGCACCATAAGCTGATAATGGATGAGAAGTGGTTAATACTGGTTATGACAAGTCTCGGCTGTGTGTCTATCGGTAGTACGACAAAGGCATGGGTCAGGACAATTAGATTTCAAAAAGGAGTTAAACGTAATGGCAAAACGAAAAAAACAAGAAGAAGTAGATGATGGAATGCATGTAAGTAATGCTAAGTTCATGGAGGTTCCGATAGAACAGGTAGAAACAAATCCATGGAATCCCAATGAAATGGACGAGGCTACTTTCAATATGCTGGTAGATAATTTGGTAGGGGCCGGGATGAACCAAACGGTACTTTTGACACCTGTACGAGATGGTGATGGGAATCCTGTTGACAATCGGTATCGAATTATCGATGGGGAGCAGAGATTCCAAGCTCTCAAAATGACTGATGCCGCTACCATTCCTGCTATGGTAGTACAGCATTTGGATGAAGACGAGCAGCAATTTCAGACCATGAGGATGAATAAACTTCGTGGGGATCTCAACCAGAAGAAGTTTCAGAAGATGGTTGACGAACTGCTAAATAAGGGTTATTCTGTACCTGAATTGGCAGATCATATGGGCTTTACCGATGAGGATGCCTTCAATGCTCTACTGGATGATGTTTCGAGTGGTTTGGACGGCAAGGTTAAAAAGGAATTTGATAAGGTAAAGCATGAGATCAAAAGTATCGATGATCTTACCATCGTACTCAACAAACTGTTCTCCAATTATGGGGATACCATGCCCTATAACTACATGGTGTTTGACTTCGGTGGCAAGAAGCATTTATGGGTACGGATGGGAGGTCTCAAACAGTTCAAGGAATTTCGTGCCAAACTTGAACTGTGTCAGGAAAATGGTGTAACGGTAGATTCTGTAATACTGTCACTGTTCAGTCGCGGTCTTAAACAGGCATTTATTGATACTGTTCGGCCTGAGTTAAAAGCTCCTGATCTTGAGTTGGCAGAAGATCTAAATGAAGACTTCTATGCTGCACTCGGAGAATTAGAAGAGGAAGAGGAATTTGATGACTACGCAGAGTCAAGCTGAGATTATGGAACTGGCAATAGAGCTTGCTGCCAACTCTGGATTAAGTGTGAATGAAGTAATTCACGCAGTTAGCACACTTTCCAACAATGGGATATCTGCAAGCCAAGCTGGGGTGGAACTCAGAAGTGTGTTGCAATCAATTGCAGAACCTCCAATAGGAGAAATAGACCATGGTAGACAAACGGGACGGAGAATCCGTTTCAGAAAAAGACGTACAAAATCTGGCGGAGAAAGTCCAAGAGAAGTTGAAGACCGATCCAGTGGGCACAGTGGACGATGCCGTACGGGGGAAGCTATTACAAAGACTGCGCCGGGCTACTCATTATATGCCGGACGGGACAAAAGCGCAGACTCCATCCATCATTGGAAAAATGCTTGGGGATGCTCAACTCATAGAGGTTTGGGCAAGATTAGCTGCAGCTAAGAAACGGGGAAAACCAGTCTACGATCAGTTGGCATTTAAAATGCAAAAGGACTGGGGACTCTTTGCAGATTATTCTCAGTGACATGTGTCCCGCGCGGTTATGTTTTATGAGCAACGGATATTTGGTTTGTTGGGTGTGGCTGAATCGATACCGGAATTGGCGGAGTGGAGCAAAGCAAAAGCCACGGCAGTAGAGAAAATTATAGAACGGGTCGACGGGTTGGAAATGCTGTCTAATGCCCTGCAGATTCAATGGAACCGCATCAACATGGCTCACGATCGGGAGAAGTCGATGAAGACTATTCTCCCGTTTGTATATAAAGAACTGCGGACACTCAACACTCTGGCGGACACTTATCTGGAATATCAGCTTGAGCTGGGAGTACATAAACGGCAGCCCTTACCCATCGATATGACGCTACGCCGTGGGTTTGATAACGAGATGAAACATTTGGATCAAACAGTCGGCCGGAATGCCATGCTGGGTGCAACCGAGAAGATGTTAGATCGGCTGCGGACCCAGCGGGATAAATTCAAGATAGTTACGGTAGATTCTGATAAGGAGTGTGAAAGTGACCTCGGAGATCAGTCCTGAAGAGCATATTCTCTATCATTCCAATATGGAGTGGGTGAGTGCCCAATCAATAGAGGATAATCTAAGAGAGGTAGCCGACGAAGAGGCGGGCCATGATGGGGCAAAAGCAGTCGGTACTCTGCAGACCTGGATGGAGAAATTAGTCGGGGATTGCGAAAGTACTACAATTCAGGGTGCCACCTTTTTTTTGTATAGTGATGTCTACCATTGGCTTGACAACTGGCGGAGGGCAATCCATCGTGGGGACTATGATTATCTCAAGCAGCCACGGGGTCTTATCCGGCCGATTGTATCCGTAGAGGAATTTATACTCTCCAGTGAATACTTAAGGCAGGAGGGGGTAGTACGATATGCAATCATAAAGGAACTGGTCCGGCTGTTTACCACGGGACATTACATAGAAGCTGTATTGACGGGGGGCATTGGGATAGGTAAAAACTATTTTGCTGATCTGGCCCTGTCCTATATGGTATATCGGCTAAGTTGCTTCCAATCACCACAGGTAGAATTTGATCTGGCTCCCGGCTCCAACATTGTTTTTGCTCTGCAGTCGGTTACAGAAAAATTAGCGAAGAAAGTAGTCTTCTCTTCGTTTCGTGAAAAGATATTAGACTCGCCATACTTTCAACAGAACTTCCCTCCTGATTCCGGCATCAAGACTGAGCTTAAATTCCCCAATAATATTTCGGTCACACCGCTTTCATCTTCGGATACGTCAGCTCTCGGCATGAACGTATTTGGCGGCATTATTGATGAGATCAATTTCATGCCAAAGACCAAAGGCTCCCAGATGGCTAAATTGCGAGGAGAGGAAGAATACGATAAGGCCAAGAATGTCTATCTTACTATTCTTCGGCGGATGAAGTCCAGGTTTCTAATGGCCGGTGGGAAGTTGCCCGGTAAATTATTACTGGTTGCATCGTCTAACTATCCCGGAGACTTCACAGATGAAAAGAAGAAAGATGCGGAGATGGATAAAACTATCTTTGTTATGGACATGCCTCAGTGGGAAGCACACAGGCAGAAAAGTGGAAGGCTGGACCCAAAGCGGTATGTAGGGACCACCTTTCTCATAGAAATTGGGGACGAACGTAAGCCTGCCCAGATAATCGCGGAAAGATGTGATGCAGATGATATAACCAATATCATCGAGGTACCAACGGAATACAAAACAGATTTTGAAAAGAACATGGATGATGCTCTCCGGGATATCGCAGGAATGCCCCGAGCTAAACGGCATGTCTTCATTTCTAATCGGCAGGATATTTTCGATGCCGAAGAAATGTTTCGATCCATGGCCGGTGAACGGCAGCTTTTCTTACAGGATGAAGCCGATCTTAAATATTACGATGATGCTGAATTGTTTGAGTTGTTGAATTTTGAGTATATTTCAGATGTTATTAAAAATTGGAAGCAGCACGGATTTTTGGTGGAGCCTCAATTCGCAGTACACATTGATGCGGGACTCACGCAGGATAAATGCGGGATAGCTGTTGGGCGGGTGATGGGGTTATCTGCCAAGTCAGAGCTTAGGTCCTACATCCACAAGACGGATGATTGGCGTACAGTACGGGGGTTAAAAGCACCCATTATATTCATGGACGGCGTGATTCGCATAATGCCTCCACCCAATGATGAAATTGATCTGGAGAAGGTACAGGGATTAATCTTCACCATGAGAAATCACGGAATAAATATCAAGTGGTTATCCATGGATAAATTTGCCTCGCCTCAGTTACTCCAGAATGTACGCAAGCACAAAGGGATACGCACAAGCTACGTCAGTATCGACCGCACCATCGAACCCTACATGGATCTGAAGCTGTCTTATCGAGAGGGTAGGATTATCCATCCCTATCATGCTACGCTCCGCCATGAGCTTAATGAGCTTATCCTGGACAGAGAAAAAGGGAAGGTAGACCATCCGGACGGTGGGTCCAAAGATATTGCGGATGCTATTTGCGGGGTAGCCCACTTACTAACCAAGCTCAAGGAAACCTATGCCAAGAGTACTGTAGAGATAGAATTAGACAAGCTCAAGGCAGCAGAGGATCTCATAAAGGAAGATAAGAGTGAAGACTGGGTAAAGGCTTTACGTTCGGAGGAAGAAAAGAACAGGAAGCACAGAGCAGTCACAAAGCACGATCGGAGGCGGGAGGGTAGACCAGCCGGGAGTAGATCACCACGATCGTCGCGTGGGCATCGGCTACGCACTCGCGTGGTTTAAGTGAACGGCAGGGACTATCACTTGACATCCACGGTGCTTTATTATATAATACTATCATAATCCAAATAAACTTTTAAATGAAAGGAGTAAATGATGAACGAAAAAGAAGCAGCAACAAGGAGATCAATTTTACCCGGACCGTATCCCCCAGTTAGCCCAAACAAAAATGTAGAAGTAGCCATCCGGTTGCTGAAGATGGCAATAGAATTGTTGGACGAACCCGACATCTATTGGCCAATGGATGAGAAAGAATTGCCCCCGTTCCGAACGAAATAATAGTTGCCACGCCAAAGTCGTTTCTCCTGTGGCAAGCACGCCTTGAGCGTGCTGACCCGACCGGACTTGCCATCTGGTCGGGTTTTTTTATGTCCTGAAAAAGTGAGTGCGATACATCTCTCCAGAACCCAGTGGACACTATTACATGGGTTTGCGAACGCAAAGGAGCGCAGGATGGTTTCAAGGTGTGTTAGAGTGAGCCGTGCCTTGCGCGTAGGTTGGAATATCGGATCGTAGGCGAGTAGTACCAATGGAGTAGGCGCGTAGTACTTCCGACGTATCTTGTCGGAGGACCCAAGCAGTGACCAAGCTCGCCAGTGTGTTGCCACGTTTTTTTCATTCCCGGTCCCAGGCCGAGGGTGCTATACCTTATTATATACCTCTCAAATCACCCATCCCCATGACTATTGAGCGCATCAAGGTGTACACTCTCCTCACAAGGTGATCTTTTTATTTCCCTCCCCCTCCCCCTCCCAGGATGATCGAGGGTGTGTCTGAAGTAAAGCGTATCGAATGGATAACACGTTGATATCACTTGACTTTTTGCCTCATATATGTTACAATTAATCACAATGGAATATAACTTCGACATAAAAAAATCTTGGATCGCCAGCCGATCTAAAATCCACAATGAGAGGAGGTGACGCAATGGCTATAAAAATATCCTTAGCAAGCAGGAAGTCCTCAACAATCTGGATCGATTGAAGACAAACATCGATGAGGCCAAAAAGATGATTACCAATGGGGACATTGAAGAGCCGGAATTACTCATAGGGTTAATGGCTGATCTTTATGAGGGGGCTTATCTTCCAGACGACAGGCATTTGGGAGTAATTCAAGATGTTTGGGGAGCATTGGAAGATGCAAACATCTCTATAACGATCGACTAACTGAGAAGCGGGGGTTAAATATTAAAATGAAGGGAGGTGATGACAATGACACAATCATTTCAACCAACTGCACCAAGAAGAGTCGAGAAGGTCACGGGTGGCAAACTTACTCAAATGGCTATTGATCTCTTCGCGGATATGGTGAAACCAATTCCAGTTGAATATGATGCAATGCCACCATGTCCAATGTGTAATCACATACAGGAAGGACATCCCGAATCAATCACGTTTATTGAGATTGCACCAAGGGTATTCAACGTTTACATCTACCACATATGTGAAGGATGCAAGAAAAAATTCACCATAACGATCGAGGCAGATGAGTAGATGCAAAAATTTATTAAATGAAGGGAGGTGATGACTATGCCAAAGGAAAACAAAATTATGGTACCGTATACGGTAGAGGACTGGGCGGCAAATAACCCACCTGATTTCTTTAATACTTGTGGGGGATGCGCGGATGATAATCTTGCTATTGTCCAACTCCGAAAAGACGGTGATCCACTGTTGATAGACTACAAATGCTTATCATGCGGGCACACCGGGACGAAGGAAATTCCGGAGGATCTTCCGGACTACGATGAGGCAGACTAACACAAGGACACTGACTATGGCAATCAGTACTGGCAACAACTTATTAATAGGGGGGCTGCGGCCCCCCAAGGAGGCAACATGCCAAAAGACTTAGCAGAATCAGTAAAGGAAAAGATGTTGGTGCAGGGCATGATGGGAATTGGGGATCTCGTGAGACAATACGAGGATGGATTGATTACAGTAACCGAAGTCTGGGTGAAAATTCAAATCATAATTAATCTGGAGATGATTCCAATGAAGGAGGCGTAGTCTATGAAACACTGTAAGTGGACTGGGCACTCTCCAGATCAATGCGGGGCGATAGTCCTGCCGAGGGTAAATTACAAAGGGAGATTGATAATTCAAGTAGAAACGAAATGGGTGAGAGTAGAAGATGATTTAACAGTAAGGAAGCGTGTCATTCGTGCTAACTGGCCTTTAATGGACGGCGGGAAGTATTGCTATTACCACACGAAATTAGCAGCGGGTTTATTGACCCCAGTATTACAGGAGGAAAGGCAGTTTATGAAAAAGACGAGGATAATAGATAGAGCCTTTAATCAGATGGAGGGTTGATACCTATTGTGTATGGATTGGAGCCATTGCGTCTGGCAAGGTACCACCTCTTGACTCAAAGGAGCGTCCCCTATAC
>PVMK01127394.1_pt1 | contig 11680 bp, 8 predicted proteins | sample 1853481 | NCBI WGS metagenome assembly PVMK01 (sample SAMN08533507, study PRJNA380276) | Marine sediment metagenome, whole genome shotgun sequencing project. | reverse complement strand
AAGCATACCCTCCATTGCACTGAACTTCCCGACATACCGTCGAGGGAAAATGACCAAGCTGGGAGGCTATTTCTCGCACCGGCCGCGCTGAAGCTTCCCCGCGCCGCCCCAAAGGAGCGGTAGGGGGAATATCCTGACCTGCTGTCTAGCTTGTCGAGCACAAGCTATTTCACCCTCTCGAAGTCGCCCATGCTCCAACTCTTGTCGAAGTAGGCCTTGGTCGGTGCATAGAAACGCAGGTAGACCCACCAGCCTTGCCCTGGAATGGTCTTGACCCAGTTCTTCTCTTTGCCCTTCGGTGGCTTGGGGCCGTAGTAGAGGTCGATCGAACCATCTGCGTTCTTGATGAGATCCTGCCGGGACGACTGGGCCGATCTATTTTGCCCGTTGTCGATCAGCGTCCGGCTATCCCAGCTATAAACCGCAATGGACCAGAACTGCTCGGCGGGTGGATTTGCGGGGATGTGCAGGGTGTAAGACTTGCCCCCCTCCAGCCAATCTCCGTCCTTGTCGGCATAGGACGCGAGATAGATGGAGCCGACGCCCGGGGTGGTGGTCACCATGCCCGCGGAGGTCGTGACGGCCTCATACATCCATTCCGCACGTTCATCAAGCTCGTCATAGTTTTCTTGGCGCTGTGACGGTTCGAGTCCGAGGGCGCTCTTCCAATTCGCACCCTTCCAGTAGGGCTCGGTCGAGCGCTTCGCCAGATCGTTGGCCTTGGCCATCGCCTCACCGACGAACGCCGCTTCTTCGAGGATCTTTTTCTGACGCGGTGTGGGGTTGAACGGCTTGCCCTTCTCGATCCCGACGCGCTTCAGCATCGCCATGAAGAAGCGATCCCGCTCCGCCACGACTTCTCGGTTCAGGATCTCGTGGAGTCGTTCCCAGAAGGCCATCCCGCGCGGCGGCCCGAAGAAATACTTGGCGGAAGGCTGCGGATAGAGATTCTTCGGTGGGTTGGCGCGGTCCTTGTACGCGTAAGACCGAAACTTTGACTGCAGCGCAGCCGCTTTCTTCGGATCGGCTTCCAGCATTCGAGTTGCGATGAAGATGTTGTTCGTGGGGGACTCGAAGACTTTGTAGCCATTCGGCTTGGAACCTTTGTAACCCGGCGGCGTGATCAGGTATTTGGCGCCTTTGCCCTGATCCGGTCCAGGCAGGCCGATATCCGTAATAGGCCGCTGCCAGAAATCGTCAACCATTCCTGCGGTCTTGCCCGCGGGTACCTCGATGACGAACGGCCCGGTACTTTCGAGGTTCACCGTCGCGAGGATGTAAGGCGTAGTGGCGTTGCCGGTGAGAATGCCGAGCTTCTGCTCCAAGGTGGCGGCCTTCAGCAGCTCTCCCTGACGGACCTTGAATACATCGTCGATGTAGTACTGGAGGTTCGCGAAGGACGCAATCGGGATTCCCCACAGATAGGCCTGCGTAGCGCCGTGAAAATCCATGCTGTCCAGAATCGTCTCCATAGACGCCTTGGACGGATACTGGTTGCCAAACTCCAACTTGCCAATGCGCGTATCGACTTTGCCCTCGAAAGGCTGATCCGGCTGTGGCAGGTAGAACCGGTCCGGCTTCGACTGGGCGAAGGCGGTCGTGCTCATGGCGAGTGACATGACCATGACCAGCAGTGCCGCAACGATCTTCGTGATTGATTGCACGGTGTAGTTCCTCACGGTGTTGGTTCTCATTTCACTTCCTCCAAGTCGGGGAGCTGCCAGCTCTTGGTGAAGACGGCCGGCTTCGGTCCATAGAACCGGAAGTACAACCAGTATTTTTTCTTCGCAGTCGTCGGCACCCAGTTTGCCTGCTTGCCTGATGGAGCTTTGGGACCAAAGAAAATGTCAGTCGTGCCGTCGGCGTTTGCCTTGACGTCCTCGTCAGAAGAAGCAACACCCGCCTTGGGCTGGTTCTTGAACCAGGCACTGTCCGCCGAGTTGTAAGCGATGACCGACCAGAAGTGCTCGGCAGGGACATCCTTGGGCAGGCTCAACTTATAGTTCTTGCCGCCGTCGAGGAACTGCCCGGTCCCGTCCTTACCCGTCATCAGATAGAAAGTGGCACCGCCCAAGTGTTTGAAACTGGTGTAGAAGGCGTAGTAGCCCGCGCCTCGGCCATCGACATCGAGATAGCTCGGGAAATTCCAGAACATCCCCGTCGGAATAGCTCCAGGGGGGACGGCGCTTGACCACTGCCCTTTGTCATAAAACGGCGGAATGGCCCCGTTGACATACTGGTCGAGCAAGTACTCCTGCGCTTCGGCACCGGCAGCATCGAGTATCTTCTTTCGCTTAGAATCCGGTGCGTAAGGAACGCCCTTCTCAATCCCGATGGCTTTGAGCAAGCCCATCATCGCCAGGTCTTTCGACTCGATCGGCTCTTCCTGAACCATCATATTGAGCCGCTCGTAAAAGCTGGCGTCGAACTCCGTGAGGCCGTTGATGTCCTTGCCGTAGATGTCGACAAACCTGGTCTTGGGCGGGTTGTTGGCGCGCGCATAGGGATAGACCTTGATTGTCTTCACGAAGGCGGTCGCCTTCTTCAGATTCTCGTCGGAGGGATTGGCAATGATGGGGCGCATAAGCGTGTAGCCGCTGTAAGTCAGTTGCGGCAAGGTGATGTAGCCCTTGGGATACGGTCCCTGGTATCCCGGTGGTACGATCAGGTACTTTGCCCCGCGTCCCTGGTCTTTGCCCTTTGCTCCTATGTCTTCGAGGGGGCGCTGCCAGGCGTCCATCAAGGTACCGGTTAGTCCTACGTCTTTGCTCGACGCAGGGATTTCGACCACGACAGGGCCATCCTTCACGTTCCAGAAGATAAAGATGTAAGGCGTCGTGTTGTTGTTGGTGGTCGTTCTGAGTCGCCATGTCTGGACCTTCGAGTTGTAGGCGACATCGTTGTAGCCAACGCCGGCATCTTTCTTCAGCCCATCGCGCATGGCCTGGAAGTTGACGATGGGCATGCCCCAGACTGCAGCCTCGATTGCTCTGCGCTCGACCATGCGGTCTTTAACATCGGCTTGCGCCCATGTGGTCGATGCAAACAGTAGCGTAAAGAATAAAAATATCGCGGCGTTCCCGGCCGCCCTCATTGTTTTAGTCATCATGATTTTAGTCCTCATGGTTGTGACCCAAGTCGATCGCAGAATCACTTCAACTTCTCGATATCGGGCAGGACCCAGCTCTTATCGAGGAATGCCTTCTCTGGCGAGTAGAGGCGGAAGTACGTGAACCAACCCTTGCCTGGCACCGTTTGAATCCAGTTCTTCGCCTTGTCGCCAGCCGGCTTGTCTGGACCGGTATACATATCGGCGGAGCCGTCGGCATTCACCAGCAGCTTCATACGAGACGAGCGACCAGCCAAACGGGTGTCGTTTAAAATAGGGGTACGCGATGAGACATCGTACACATTGAACGCCCAAAATGTCTTGGCAGGAACCTTGGCTGGTAGGTGAAGAATATAATTTTGCCCCCCGTCAAGCCAGTCATCATCGGCATCCTTATAGGAGGCCATATAGATTTGGCCTTTCCCAGTCGTCTGGCCGTGCATGGCCATATTGTTGGTCAGAGCTTCATATAACCACTTTGCTCGGCCATCCAAATCATCGTAGTTTTCGAAGCGCTGATCTGGCTTAGCGGTGGTTGCATACTCCCAATGTGAATCTTTCACATAGAACGCAGACTCCATTCTCGGATTGGCGAAGTCGTTGGCTTTTGCCATAGCTTCACCAACAAGAACGGCTTCTTTGAGTATCTTTGTTTGACTGGCGTTTGGCTTGAATGGCTTGCCTTTCTCAATGCCCAATGGTTTTAACATGGCCATGAAAAAGCGATCACGTTCTTGCACTGGCTCACGGTTGATAATACTAGAAAGAAGCTTCCAGTATTCCATGCCCCGAGGTTGCCACATACGGTATCTTCTGCCGTCAGGGGTGATGTATCCACGAGGTTTAGGATTGTTGCGTTCAGAGTACGGGTAGATTTTAATCTGTTTGAGTATCGCTAACTGCTCTTTTGGATCTTCCGACATCAGGCGAAGCACCTGCATGACGTTATTGCTATCTGATTTAACCACGATGTATTCATCGTGGTTAGCATTAGCAGGCACCTTATTCTCTGGACCGACAAATAGATACTTGCCCGGCTCCGTCATCGGGCTTAGTCCGATTTGCCAGATGTTATGCGCTGCGCCACGGATCGTACCTTTGGGTATCTCAACAATCCACGGTTCTTTAGTTAAATCGGTCCATGAGAAGGAGTAGGGTGTGGTTGTGTTAGCGGTCAAGCCTTCGCGGAGAGCGTCGTAGCCCTTCGCATACACAATCTGGCCATTCACTGCGCCAAGGTCATGAGTGTTAGCGTATTCCCATTGTGCAAACCCTACGATAGGGATAGACCAAATATAAGCTTGAGTCGCACGTTGAAAGTCCATTTCGTCAAGCAGCTTTTGTTGTGTTTCGTCAGTTGGATATCCATTTGCGAAGTCGTGGGTGAAGCTCAGCTTGCCAATGCGCGTATCCAGGGTTTGCTCTTGGGCCATCGCTGCAGAACCAAAAACCAGCGCTGTTAATGTGGCCACCGCTACTATTGTTTTAGTTCTCATGATTTTAGTTCTCATTGTTTTAGACCTCATTGTTGTGACCTAAGTCGATCGCAGAATCACTTCACTTTCTGGATGTTGTCAGGCTTCCAGGTCTGGTCGAAAAAGGCCTGTGTCGGTGAGTACAAACGAATCGCTCCGAACCAACCTTTATCCGGGACGGTCCTAATCCAGTTGGCGTTTTTGTCCTTGGGAGCCTTCGGACCAAAATAAACGTCAACCGAACCATCCGGGTTTTTTGTCATCTTCTGATTTGAGGCGACAGAGGGAAACGGTTGGCCGTTATCGAGCAGTGCCCGCGTTTCGGCGTCATAGACAACGAACGACCAATAGTTGGCCGCCGGAATACCCGTCGGCATGTGCAGGTGGTAAGTGTTTTGACCGTAAAATAAATTTTCGTCGCTGTCACGCAGAGCCATCAGATACTGAGAGCCCTTGCCCGGCATAGCAAGCACCATCGCCTTGCTGGTGGAGTATTTGCTGTGGAAGAAGGCAACAGAGGCATCTTCATTATGGTAGGTTTTGGCTTCGAACACTGGGCTGCCGCCGATAAACGTCTGTTCCCATACGCGGTCAGGATAAATCTTATCATTGGGATAGTAATTGTAATCGATGTTGGCAGCCATCTTGAATCCTACCTTGCCTGCTTTATCTAGCAGCTCTTTAGTATTAGCATCAGGCTTAAAGGGCTTTCCTTTTACGATACCGATGCCGGCCAGCATGCCGCGCATGGCAAAATCTTCACGATCGACGGTTTCGTAGTTGATGAAGTCGGCCAGATTTTTGAAGTAGTCGATGTTTCTCGGGAAGTCTCCGGGTAGGTCGACGCCAGATAAATTTGGAAACTTCATTTTGGGTGGATTATCTGCTTTGGAGAGTGGATAAATCTTCGATTGTTCCAGCAGCGCTACGCCCTGATCGGTCTTGCCATCGACTAAAAAAGCTCGCAAAAAGATGAACACACCATGTGTTGGTGATTTAACCACATAATAACCTTTGGGAATTTTGCCTTTGTAGTCATCTGGAATGACGAGATATTTACCACCTTTGTTCTTGTCCGGCCCGGCCGCGCCGATGTCGGTTATCGGGCGGTGCCACATGTCATCCAGCAACCCCTGCAATTTTGGCGGCATATCTAACACCATTGGGCCTTCTTTCTTGAGGTCCAACCAGGCAAAGGCATAGATCACGTCCGGGTTGCCGGTGGTGAATTTGAAATGGTAGTCAATGCGATTCTTCGCGATTATCAGGATATTCGAGTTGTCGCCAAACACTTTCCTCTGCCCCTCGCGCATCGAGTACATGTTCATAGCCGGCAACGCCCAGAGATAGCTCTGCACGCCACGCTGAAACACCAGTTCGTTCTTCAGTATTTTTGCCGACTCTTTAGTTGGGTAGGCGCCAGGGAACGGCAGTTTGGCAAGTTCGTCATAGTGGGTTGATTGTGCTTGCTCCGCCGTAGCATTCCCCGCCACCAGTATGGACAGCACCGCACAGCAGCACATCGCGTATCTGATTGATTTCATTGTCCTCTCCGTTGTGTTAGTCCTCATGGTTTTGTCCCTTCCCATCATTTCATCTTTTCAAAATCAGGAATCACCCAACTGCCGTTGAAATGCTCTTGCGTTGGTCCATACAAGCGGAAGTAAGGAAACCATGCTTTTCCTGCCAGGGTTGGAACCCAGTTCTTCTCAAAACCTCTGGGTGGCTTTGGCCCAACATATACATCGATTGAACCGTCCTTATTTTTAACGAGATCATGACGAGAATTTACATCAACGTGGTCAGTGTTATTTTTAATCAGCATGCGAGTATCCACATCATAGATTGTCATCGACCAGAAGTTCTTCGCCGGTACATTTGCGGGCAGATGCAGTCGGTAGTTATTGGCACCATCCAACCAGTTGCCCTCACCATCTTTATAAGTCGACAGGTAGATCGAGCCGACACCAGGCGTTTTCGTTACCATGCCATTTGAAGCGGTTGCGGCTTCATAAAACCATGCGCCACGCTCGTCAAGTTGAGTGTAATACTTCGCTTCCTGGCTAGGGTTGAGCACCAGCGCGAACTCCCAATGCACCGCGTCGGCGTAATGAGCAAGCTCCATGTCGCGTTTGGCAAAATCGTTGACTCTGGCCATTGCCTCACCAATCAGGGTCGCTTCAGTAAGGAACTTAACTTGCCGCTCAGTGGGTTTGAACGGCTTGCCTTTTTCGATGCCGATGGAACGCAGCATGGCCATCATAATACGGTCGCGTTCGTGTACGGGTTCTTCGTCAATCCACTTAGCCAAGGCCTGCCAGAATGCCATGCCGCGCGGGGTATTGGCGACGATGGTTGACCCCTGTTTCAGGTGTCCCAGACGCACAGACTTGACAGTATCTCTTTTACTGTACGCATAGATGCGCATTTTTTCGCGCATTGCATTTTGTACTTTCACATCGGGAGACAGGAGGCGAAACAGAAACAAGTTATTGAAGTTTGGGCGACTTCACGACAATATAATCTTTGGCATCCTCGGGAGCCTTTTGACCCGGCCCCAACAGCAAGTATTTGCCGCCCTTGCCTTTATCGACCCCTGGAAGGCCCACATCCATCACCGGGCGCTGCCACAGATCATCGACAAAGCCGGCTGAGGGTCCCCGCAGGGATATCGATCACCACGGGACCCATCTCGGCTAAATTCAGCCAGGACAACATATAGGGGGTCGTCACATTGGCTGTCAGAAACCTCGATAAATCGGGGACTTTTGACAGCGGAACAAGATCGCCGTATTGGGCACCTTTGGCTTCCATAAGTACACGGCGAACTTCACCGTTCGACACCATTGGAAGAGACCATAGGTACACCTGCACCGCACGCTGAAAGTCGCGTTCGTCATAAAGCAATTTAACGGTTTCCTCGGTCGGGTAACCGTTGGCGAAGTCATGTGTAAATGTGAGCTTACCGATGCGCGTCTCGAGCGTTTGCTCCTGGGCAATGGCAGGTGAGCCCATGCTCAACGCGGTCAATGCGACACTGATTACCAGTGTCTTTAGTGGCTTGGAAAACATGATTGTTTACCTTTTGTTATCTCGATATTAATGGTGTCAACCTACGCAATTTCCCATGGCCTGCCTATTGGACTTTGGTCTCAGTTGATCAAATCGCAAGGATAGTTGACGTTACGCTGACGGTAGGCAGTGAACGCGCCACAGAAACACGCTGAAATGGTGCTATTTAGGGTCAAACCGGTACGATTTTCGGTATGGCCACTATCCCCACAGAAATCACATGGTTACTGCCCACCGATTGTTAACCCGATGTTTTCCCGCAGTATGGGCGGGGTTGCCCACGAGATACGTAGCTTCAGGTGCTGGTCTACGTAAGTAGGTGGAGGTTCAAGTCCTCTTCTGGGCACCAATCAGATTCAACTGATCTACCAAATTTTATCTTGTCCGTCTTCAAACAACTGGAACAGATCCACTTTTAGATTAAGCGAGTGCTTTGCTCATCATTTTCATGTTACGCGGCCTGACATTGTGCTCGCACCGACCTAATCGCGCTTAGCCACTCGTCAAGAATCTATGCGATCTTGCTCGCCGTTAGACACACCGCCACGATGCGTCTCAATATTGTTCACCCTAATTTCCGTCGCTCATTCGCCGCACCATAGCGACACTTGTCAGAGCAAAATCGAGCCTGGCGGACCCCGTTAAACGTCTCCCCTACTGTCTCATCAACAGTCTTTTCGCTTCCAATTCAAGGTCTACGTAAACGTCGTCACCTGAATCGATGGCTACAGCTTGAATGGTTCCACCGGTGAATCTGGCCGGTGTTTCGTACAGTTCACTAACGGCGTCACCACTGTCCCAGCCAATGCACATCCCATCGCCTGACAGCGTAAACTTGGCAGGCTGCGTTTTCATCGGACCACTGGCAACAACTTGATCATTCACGTAAAGCTTCGTAGTGCCATGAGGCTCGCCGTGTTCACCGGTGCTCTCTTTCGTAAATTCCATCCCGAGTGTGTATTTCCCCGGCGAGAGAACCTCTGATACGAATACTTGCTCAGGCTTGATACCCAGGAAGTTGTATACGTAGTGAAGCTTTTTGTCTTTTATGAACAGCGAGTGTCCGCCGAATCGGGAACCATGGGCGAAAAGAACACCAGAAGCATCAGCATCGGTGATTTCGACATTCGCCAGGATCTTGTACGAACGCCCCCGGACATTGGCCGCTACGCCTTCGGGAATAGCCGACGTTCCAGGGTAATAGATGTGTCTGTTGCTGGGCGGTTCACTGGTAGGACGTGGTGTCCCAAGGATCGCCGCATGAAGGCGATCGTCAAGAGGCAATACGAAATTCTTTTTTGCCTCTTCAAAATAGACAGCTTTCAGTTCTTTGACTTTATCCGGATATTTTATGGCCAGATTGTTGGACTGAGCGCGGTCTTCCGCCACGTGATAAAGCTCCCACTCATCCTTGTCATAATTTCCGGTATTGCTGAAGGGGTTATGCAGGGATGAAATCATCCAGCCATCCTTCCACAGCCCACGGGTACCAAACATTGTGTAGTACTGCACATGCCTGTTGGTAGGGTCATGGGGCTTGGCGTCAAATGTGTACACCATGGATTTCCCGGATAATGGATATTGCTTCACACCTTCATAGACTTCGGGCATTTCCAGTCCGGTTAATTCAAGAATTGTCGGTACGATATCAACTGAATGGTGATACTGGTGCCGGATTTCCCCGCGTGCCTTAATTCCTTTGGGCCAGGAAATAACCAGCGGGTCAACGGTGCCTCCTGCAAACTGTGAATATCGTTTGAACATCCGGAATGGCGCCGAAGTGGCCATCGCCCAACCGGTAGGGAAATGCTCATAGGTATCCGGGCTTCCCAATACATCGATTAATTTCATGTTTTCTTCAATCGTATCGGGATAACCATTGAAGAATTTGTTTTCGTTGACAGAACCATTCGGGCTGCCTTCACCGGAGGTGCCATTGTCAGCAGCAATAATAATGATGGTGTTATCAAGTTGGCCTGTTTTTTCGAGGTAGTCCACCATCCGGCCAATCTGTGCATCGGTGTAGGTAGAATGAGCAGCAAAAACCTCCATCAATCTTGAAAATAGATGTTTTTCGTCAGCACTGAGTGAATCCCATGGCCTTACCTCATCCAGAGATGAAGCCACCTCTTTCGATAAGGGGTTCATTGGCGTAAGTTGTGTGCCTTCCGGCAGAATACCCCTCTCGATCATGCGCGGCAGCACCCATTCCCGGTAGGCTTCATAGCCATCGTCAAACTTGCCCTTGTAGGCGGCAATGGCATCTTTAGGCGCATGATGGGGTGCATGGTTTGCGCCTGGATTGAACCACATATACCAAGGTCTTGATGGGTTTGAGGACCGGTGATTTTTAAGCATCTTGATGGCTTGATCAGCCAGGTCTTTGGCCAGGTGATAACCCTCTTCAGGTGTGTAAGGCGGCTCAATAAACCGGTTATCTTCCGTCAGGTCCGGATACCACTGGTTGGTTTCTCCACCGAGAAATCCATAGAATCGGTCGAAGCCCATGGCAAGTGGCCAATGGACCCGACTGGCGCCGGAAGCGACATCCTGTTCGGGTACTTGATGATCTTTTCCCAGCCAAAACGTGCTGTAGCCGGCATCCTGAAGGAGTTCGGCCACCGTCGCCGCTTCTTTCGGCATGTGACCATTCGATCCTGGGAACCCCGTAGCCACCTCGGTAATGCCCGCCATGCCGTTAAGGTGGTGGTTGCGTCCGGTAAGAAGTGTAGATCGGGTGGGCGAGCACAAAGCGGTCGTGTGCCAATTGGTATAGATCAGCCCCTGTGCAGCAATTTTGTCCAAGGTCGGCATATTGACGCCGCCACCGTAAGTTGACCAAGCAGCCAGGCCCGTATCGTCGTACAGAACAAACAGAATGTTAGGAGCGTCTGCCGGAGCGGCGTCGGGCGTGTACGGCGCCCAATCCGGTGTCGAATCCCGGATATCTGTTTTTATCACCCCTTTAAACGCGGGGGTTTTTACGTCTTCGGCCTGTGCTTGGGGGTCTGCTTGCTGTGCGCAGCCGGACATTGATAGGAAACAAATTAGGAAAGTAATTGTGACAAAAGGTTTGTTAATCATTATTTTTTCTCCAATCGAAGCCGTTCGAAAACTTCGCCCCTAATTCGGTAATGCCTACGTTACGAACCTCGTCGAGCCCGCTTTCCGGGTCCATGACGCGGCCATTCAGGATCACGAGATCGTAGTCCTTCGCCTGTGCGGGCACAACAGCAAAAACGCTGCAGACAATAATCGCAGACAACACCAGGTGCGCCGGATTAGAGACCACATACTTAAACCGGTGAGAGGCAGGAAGTCCCATACTAAATATTCCTTACTCTATGTGAAGCCTAGCCAGAATGGTGCCATCCCCCCCTCAGAAGCACCATTGGACTTTAGTCCTATACGTTCTGGCCGAAATCGTGGTCTGAGCGACTGGTTTTGTGAGATTTACGGCACCGTCTATACGCGCCGCCGCTCAGAGCGCATCGCGCAAAGCGCCATCAACATCACCATGAAAGACAGAATCGACGACACAACGAACAACCACCCCTGCAGCGAGCTGTAGAGGAGGCCTCCCATCAGCAGGCCGATGATGCTGGCAATCGCCGCGACGCTGCCCGCCAATCCCTGCACGGCACCCTGATGTTCTCCCCCCTTCGCCGACAGCAGCGCGACCAGAAGCGGCCACATCAAACCGTTACCGATGGCGATAAGCACCGCCGCTGTAAACACGGTCGTATCCTCTTGCGTGTCCAACAACAGAAAACCGCACCCGAGTACGAATCCGCCAATCGCGATCAGCACGGCATCGCTGCATACCTTGGATACATACCTCAGCACCGGGCCTTCGACGGCAACCATGACCATGCTCATGACGGCAAAGAACGCGCCCATTTTCCCGGGTGCCCAGCTGAGCGCCTGAACCACATAGACTGGCAGTGCGATGTTGAAAATGCTGAAGGCCAGGTTGATCAGAAACGAAGCGCTCAGCAACGCCGGAATTCGCGGCAGGCTCAGG
>PVMK01188754.1_pt1 | contig 11681 bp, 11 predicted proteins | sample 1853481 | NCBI WGS metagenome assembly PVMK01 (sample SAMN08533507, study PRJNA380276) | Marine sediment metagenome, whole genome shotgun sequencing project. | reverse complement strand
CCGTCGTCAGGCGCTCGCAGCCGTCGTCGGTGATCACGACCGTATCCTCCATATGCACCGAGCCCCAGCCGATTTCCGTATGCGGCATATCGACGTTGACGACCATGCCTTTTTCGAACGTCTGATCGGGTTTGTCCTGTGGTTGCACGCCAGGCGCTTTCGGGTCGTCGGTGTGTTCCAGACCGAGGCTGTGCACGATGGGGTCGCGGAAATTTCTGAACCCTTCCCCGCGCACCACCGCGCCGACGGCAGCTGAAAGTTCGCTGTAGCGCACGCCCGGTTTCAGATATTCCTGCGCCGCTTCCCAGCCGGTACAAATGTGCTGATGGCGCTGACGGTGTTCGGCGGAAGGCTCGCCGAGCACGGCGCAGCGGCCGAAGTCGCCGTGGTAATGCGCGTAACTTCCGAGCGCGTCGAACAAGACCGGTTCTCCGCGTCGGATCTGACCACCCGGTAGTTCGCCGACGCCGCAGTTCAGATAAACACCTCGTCCGCTCTGTTGCGCCATCGTAATCATGTAAACGTTTTCGAGTTCATGCCACGTGATGCCATCAGCCATTGCATCGGCGGCGGCCAGCAGCGCGGTTTCGTTGTATTGCGCCGCGGTTCTCATCAGGCTGATTTCATCCGGGGTTTTGACCAGGCGAATCTCGTTGAACAAATCGACACGGTAATCACACTGAATGTTTCGAGTCCGCATGCCCCGAGCCATCCGGCAAGCCGCGGATCATCCGTTGCGATCCGGGCTTTCTCGAGCCCGGCCGCTTTGAGCGCGCGGGCGACGGCCCAGAATGCATCGGGCGACATCTGGTCGCCGAGGCGGTCGACGATGCCGATCCAGCGCTGTTCGAGGGCACCCAGTTCCGCGCCCTCGCGCGCCGGCCAGCCGCGATATTCGACGCCCCGTGGCGTGCCATCCGGCAGTGTGCCGCTTGCACCCGGACTCGAATGCCCGAAGAGACCCGGCATCCAGGTCCCCTTGGTTTCTACCCGGCGCAATTCGAGTGCCGGGACGATCAGGCCCGCGGGCCGGGCCTCATCGCGCGGGAGCACGGCCAGGTAGGCCGCGTCGTAGCCGCCGGCCGTGTTGAACAGGCCCCAGTAATCGCTGAGGTAATAGACGTTAATCGGCAGTTGAGCGACCAGTCCGTCGAGGTTTTCCCGTTCGAGAATCTCTCTTGCGCGTGAGTCATTTAATAACATCTTGTATCCAATCGGTATATTCGTTGCCGAAATTACGTATGGCCGGGCAACCCAGGCAATAATACAGTCTCTTGTGATGTATCTAAGGTAAAACACTCACTCCTTCTTTGTCTCTTGGCACGGCCTGCACGAAGCAGACCGCGCCTCTTTTTGTTGTCAAAGACAGTTAAACTCCGCCGATGGTTGACGCGATTGCACATTTGACGGTGGGTGTGGCCGACCTTGCGCCTGTTCGCGAACTGTGGATTGATCGGTTCGGTCTGGAAGTCGCCGCTACGCGCGGCGGCGCGGACGAAGGCCTGGCGAAACTCTGGGGCGTCTCGCCGGATCGGATCGCTGATCAGTTATTGCTCAGGACGCCGGGGGCCGAGGCCGGCTGGCTGCATTTCGTTCAGTTCAGCCAACCCGATGCGCCGGTGCGCGCGGGCGCACAACCCACCGATCTCTGTCCGAAAAGTATCGACGTGAATTGCAAGGACATGCCGGCAGTTTATGCCGAGCTGGTCGCCGCCGGGTGCAGATTTCGTTCGCAGCGAATATGAAGTCGGCGGCATACGCGCGCGCGAGGTGCAGATGCCCGCTCACGACGAGACCAATATCGTCCTGATCGAGATATTGAGCGGCGGTTACGAGATGAAATACTCGCCGGCCGGCTACGCCGCGCTGACATCCTTCGTGGTCATCGTACCCAGTACGAAAATCGAGGCGAGTTTCTACGCTGATCTGTTTGACCTGGACGAGCTCATGCACCATCGCATCACCGGTCCGGAGATAGAGAAGGCGGTTGGGTTGCCCAGCGGTACAGCGCTCGATATGCGCTTGATGGGGCGCGAGGGCAATTTCTTCGGGCGGTCGAGCTTATCGAATACGAGGGTCTGGAAGGTAAGGATCGCTTCCCAATGGCAAAGCCGCCCGCCCTGGGAACGCTTCACTGCGCTTTCGCGGTCAATTCGCTGGATCGGTTCGTCGAGCGTGCAGCGAAAATGGGTGTTGAGGTGGTTTCTCACGAGAACATCGAGACGATCTTTTGTGCCGGGACCGTTTATTCCGTGTATTCGCCGGCCGGGCTGCGAATTGAAGTCTTCCAGCGAAGCTAGGACTTCTTCGTCGTGGGGCGAAATAAACCCAGCACCTTTTAAATTTACATATAGGCGAAAATAGTTATGGAATGGAAGCGAATTCTCGATGCAGCACCCTGGGGCGTGCGCGCCATGCCGCGCGGCGGGGTCATGGATGGCTATTTCTACATCATTAGCGGCCGTAGCGGCCCGATTAAGATCTATGGGGACACCTGGCGCAGTCCCGATGGTGTGAATTGGGAGCGGATGTCCGACAAAACCGGTTGGGGTAAACGGTGCTACCCGGAAGTCGAAGTCGTTCGGGGCAACCTGGTCCTGACCGCCGGTCAGGGGCTGGTCAAGTTCCATAACGACGTGTGGCGCTCCGCGGATCAGGGCCGCACCTGGGAGCAGGTCTGCGCTGACGCGCCCTGGAACGTGCGGGCCGGTCACCACACCACGACATTTGATGACGTCATTTACCTTTGGGGCGGTGCGCGCAACTCCTTTGACCGGATCTTCTACCCCGAGCTGTGGGTCAGCAAAGATATGGGGGAGACCTGGGAACTGCGCGCGGAGCTGCCCGAAGACATGGGCAGGGCCGGCATGCAGGTCGTCAAGATCGATGGCACGATTTATTTCATGGGCGGCGATCACGACAAACCGGTGTTCCAGGCCAACTGGTCCGGCCGCAGGAATGATGTCTGGAAATCGGATGACCTGGGCGAGACCTGGGAGTTGCTCGGACATGCGCCCTGGGTCCCGCGCACGGGACATCAATGTATCGCACACAATGGCAAAGTCATTTGCGTTGGCGGTCACGCGCAGGGTCAGCATAAATATAAACAGATCTTGATGAATGACCTGTGGATCTGGGATCCGAAGGACGGCATCGACGGCTGGAAATTGGTGACCGATGAGGTGTGGGTTTGCCCGGATAACCCGGACAGCCGTGGCAAGAGTGACTTTATGATCGAGGTCCGTGACGGTAAGATCTGGACGTTCGGCGGCGACCGGGAGGTCGCGTCCCCGTGGCCGCAAGACAATGATGTTTGGGTTGCAGAGTTGCCAGCCGATTAGGGAAGTAGGGGTCGAACCGAGGTTCGGAAAACTAAGGGTCGGCGCGCATGATTAGGCTATTACGGGGCCTGATTCTGCGTCCACCGTCTGAAATCACCGCCGTAAGCAGACGTTCAGAACTCTGATTTCAAACTAGCCTGGTGAAGGTCTGCTTTGCCCCCGAAAGCAGTGACTGTGGTGTCAAGTAGATATATTTAAGTGAGTTCAGGATCCCAATGCTGCCCGGTTTTTACCATCACATTCAGTATGGTAAGCAGTTTTCTCATGCAGGCAACGGTGGCGTCCAGGATACTTTGCAGTGCGTCGAGTTGTGCTTCGATCGTGACTCGGATGGACGGAATGCGGGGGTGCCGGCGATGCATTCTGGGCCTCTGGCGCAGCGTCCCTGAAAGAATTAACTGATTACGTCGGCTCTATAGCAGCTTAATTTCCACTGACTATAATTCGGGAATCGTGTCCTGGACACCAACGCATCATGCGCGTTGCACATTACCGCGTGTGATTAAAATTGTGATTCGGCTGACACGGTTCAACTCATTTCCTGGGCGTCACTTGCCGAAATCGGATCGATTTTGATGTTTTCTGTAAAGTCATCCGGCATTTACGTAGATTATTGTCCAATTCGGATTGTTAAATTGCCCTGAATATTGCATTGTCAGTATGTACTCGCAAGACGCGTTGTCGTGATGTACTGTATTTTAGGAACGCGTACGGACGGTATTCGTCCGAAAAATAAAAACTAAATACAGCATCGGTAAACGATGCGCTCCGCCCTATATTTCACAGGGGAAAGATTGTGGTCCAAACCGGTCACTTGCGTGTTGACTCGCCGCTTTGTTCCCTCAACAAAGCATTCATCCGGCTGCTTTCAGCCGCATGCTTCGGGATTCTGGCCATCGCCGTGGGCCGCACGGCACTAGCAAATAATGTAGATGGCGCCTGGTCACCCTTGACCAACTGGCCTCTGATTTCCATTCACGCCGCATTGACGCCGGACAAACGTGTTTTGACCTATGGAACAAAAGGTGACGGTACGCAAACCGGCTATTTTATCTATGACGTCTGGGACTATACCGCGGGCTTGTCCGGCGGACACATGACGCTGGATAACATGACGACGACGGACATTTTCTGCAGCTCGCAAATCATCTTGCCGCAGAGTGGTGAAATTCTGATCGCTGGGGGCGACAACTGGACTGGCACGGGCACCACCAATCAGGGCAATAACAACAGCAACATTTTTGACTATGGCAATAACACCCTGGCCGCGTCAGGCAACATGCATCGGGCTCGCTGGTATTCATCGTCGACCGTGCTCGTCAATGGTGAAATCTACATCCAGGGTGGCAACGGTGGTGGCGACCGGCCCGAGGTCCGTGAAATCGGCGGGGGGTTTCGCCTGTTGAGCGGCGCCAACACGAGCGGGTATGCGGCCGTTTTCCCACGCAATTTCCTGGCGCCCGACGGGCGCGTGTTCGGTTATGACACGAACGGTAACATGTTCTTTGTCTCGACCGGCGGCACGGGTTCAATAGCAGCGGTTGGCTCGTTCAATTCTTCGAATGCCGGCTGGACTTCCGGTGCCGCGATGTTCCAGCCTGGCAGGATTTTGCAGATCGGCGGCAACTCGAACCTTGCCGGCATCCTTGACATCACCGGACCGCAACCGATCTGGACGGCGACGGCGGCGATGTTGACTAAACGACAATGGGTCAGCGCGACGGTGCTGGCTGACGGCAAGGTGCTGGCGACCAATGGCAGCGAAGTCGCTAACCAGTTGACCAACGTCAATACGACCGCTGAAATCTGGGATCCGGACACCGGGCAGTGGCACGTCGGCGCGAGCGGCGTGCCGGCACGCCTGTATCATTCATCGGCGCTGTTATTGCCCGATGCGACCGTGCTGGTGGCGGGCGGGGGTGCCCCCGGGCCACTGGTCAACACCAATGCCGAGATTTACTCACCGCCGTACCTGTACGACGGCAACAATCAGCTGGCCACGCGGCCGCAAATTATATCCGCCCCGGCCACCGCGAACGTCGGTGACGTACTTGCCGTGCAGGTGGACTCCGATATTAGTCGAACCACGCTGGTCAAGAGCGGCTCGGTGACCCACAGCGTCAACATGGACCAGCGTTTTATCGAACTGTCATTCACGCAATCGGTGAACATGCTGAGCGTCAATTTGCCCGGCCAGGCCAGCACCATCCCGCCCGGTTACTACTTGTTGTTTACATTCGATAACGCCGGCGTGCCGTCGGTTGCGCATATGTTGCGCATTCTTATCGATCCGAGTCCGGACCTGTCGGTCGATTACACGCAGACCATCGGTGGCGGCGGCGGCGGCCCGTTCCGAATCGCCTGCGCGGTGGATGAAATCGTCGCCGGGGTGCACGGCCATGCCGGAACGTACGTCAACCAGATCGGCCCGCAATGCGTCAAAGTCGATCAACTCGGGCGGTGGATTGACAGCCCCGTCAACGGGCCGGTGACCGGCAACACCACCTCGGGCACGCCATTTCCCAAGACCTGCTTGCAGGATTTCGCCGTCAGTGGCTTCCAGGGGCGCGCCGACCAGTATGTCAATCAACTGGATTTCCAGTGCCGCGCTTTGACCGGCTTCGGCGGGCTGACCGGCCCCGAACAATACCTCGGTGCCGTGGGCGGCGGCGGCGGCAACGCCGTAGGCCCCTTCAGTTGTGGCACGAACAACCCGGTCGATGCGCTCTACGGGCGCTCGGGCGGCTGGACCGACAGTTTTGGCGTGGAATGCGAACAAGCCGTGATTACGCCGGTCAGCATCAATTCGATGCCGGTGGTGGTCAACCCAGGGCCGCAAACCGGCACGCAAGGTATCGCGGTGAACCTGCCGATCAGTGCCTCCGACGGCGACGAGGATGAGCTGACTTTCAGCGCCATTGGCTTGCCCGATGGGCTGAGTATCGATCCGTCCAGCGGCCTGATCAGCGGCAACCCCGCCACCGCTGCGCTCTACAATGTCACCGTGACCGTCACCGACGGCACCGATGATGCGACCGCGGATTTCACCTGGGACATCGCCGCAGCGCTGCCGCTGACGGTTGACCCGATGCCGCCACAACCGTCGCAGCTGGCCAACACGGTGGTCAACTACACCGCCAGCGCCCACGATGGCATCAATGTAATGTACAAGTGGAACTTCGGTGACGGCACGCCGGAGACGGCCTACTCGAGTTCACCCTCGATCGCGCACACCTTCACGCAAGGGGGCATTTACACGGTGGCCCTGACAGTCGACGACGACGTGGTGCCACTGCCGATCGTCGAGCCGTTCGTGCAAACGATCCACCTGCCGTTGACAGCCAACCAACCGGCCCGCTCGACCAAGATCGCCTATGAAGAAAGGTCGGGCGCGAACTCGCGGGTCTGGGTGGTAAACCAGGACAACGCAACGGTGACCGTGATCGATGCGGTGACCGACAGCCTGCTTATGGAGATTGGTGTGGACGCGGCGCCACGCTCGGTGGCGGTGGCCGCGGACGGGCGCATCTGGGTGACTAACAAGTCGGCGGCGACGATCAGCGTGATCGACCCGACCAGTCTGACGGTGGTCGACACAATTGCCCTGCCGCATGCCTCGCAGCCGTATGGCCTGGTGTTCTCGCCGCTCAGCGGTGACGCCTTGGTGGTGCTGGAGGCAACCGGGCAATTACTCAAACTGGACGGCACAACCGGCGCCCAGACCGGCGCGGTGGCGGTCGGTCCGCATCCCCGCGGCGTAACGATCGATGCCGCCGGCACGAAAATCTATGTGTCGCGTTTTGTGACCCCACCGCAGGTCGGTGAAGACACCGCGACGGTGGTACCAACCCCTGGCGTGGGTGGTGAAGTGGTGCTGGTGGACGCCGCCAGCCTGACCGTGCTGAACACTATTATCCTGGCCTACAGCACCGAGACGGATGCCGAGAACCAGGGCAGCGGGGTCCCCAATTACCTCGGTGCGGTGGCGATTTCACCGGATGGCAGCTTCGCTGCGGTCCCCTCCAAGCAGGACAATATTGGTCGCGGCACGTTGCGGCATATATCCAACCTCAACATCAACTTCCAGAACACCGTGCGCTCGATCGGTTCGTTTATCGACACCGGCACCGACACCGAGGTTTATGCGCAGCGGATCGATTTTGATAACAGCAGTGTGGCCAGTGCCGCGGTGTTTGAGGGCAATGGCATTTACGGGTTCTTCGCGCTGGAGACCAGCCGCGAGGTGGCGGTGGTGAATGCGCATGGCAAAGCCGAGCTGTTCCGCATCCCCACCGGGCGCACGCCACAGGGCGTGGTGGTGTCGGCGGACGGCTTGAAGCTGTTTGTGTATAACTTCATGGACCGCAGTGTCGGCATTTATGATCTGACCGACCTTAAGATTAATGGGCAACATAACGTACCGCTGCTGGCGACCGTGCCCACGGTGGGCACCGAGACCCTGAGCCCGCAGGTGCTGCTCGGCAAGCAGTTGTTTTATGACGCCTGGGATACGCGCCTGGCGCGTGACAAGTACCTCAGTTGTGCGGCCTGTCACAATGATGGTGGCCAGGATGGTCGGGTCTGGGATCTGACCGGCATGGGTGAGGGTATACGCAACACCATCAAGCTGAACGGCACCGGTGCGGCCGAGGGCATGTCGCACTGGTCACAGAACTTTGACGAGATCCAGGATTTCGAAGGCCAGATCCGCGCCCTATCCGAAGGCACCGGCCTGATGGCGGATGTCGACTTCAACGCCGGCACCACCAGTGAGCCGCTGGGTGATCCCAAGGCCGGCCTGAGTACCGACCTCGATGCGCTGGCCGCCTACGTGGCCTCGCTGAATAGCTATGCACACAGTCCGCATCGCAACAGCGATACGAGCCTGACCGCGGCCGCGGTGATCGGTATGGCGATCTTCCAGCGCGAGGACTGCGCCGCCTGTCACAGTGGCACCGAGTTCACCGACAGTGACAGCAACCTGCTGCACGACATCGGCACACTCACGTCGGCCAGCGGCACCCGGCTGGGTGGCCCCGGACCGTTGCCGGGGGTCGATACGCCGAGCTTGCGCGGCGTGTGGAATAGCGCCCCGTACCTGCACGACGGTTCGGCCCATACCCTCGCCGCGGCGGTGGCGGCGCACGATACGGTGGCGCTCAACCCATCTGATACGTCTTCGTTGATCGCCTACCTCGAGCAGATCGATGTCAACGCGGTCAGTGCACCGATGCCCGACACCGACGGCGACGGCGTTTCTGACGTGGCCGATAATTGCACGCTGGTGGCCAATGGAACTTCAATCCCGGACGCAGGCGGTAATTCACAGCTGGACACCGATGGCGACGGCTACGGCAATTGGTGCGATGCGGACCTCGACAACAGTGGATTCGTGAATTTCGGTGATCTCGCGGCGCTCAAACTGGCGTTCGGGACGAACGACGCGAACGCGGATTTCGACGGAAGTGGCCTCGTAAATTTCAGCGACCTGGCCCGGTTCAAAGCATTGTTTGGTCAGCCACCGGGGCCGAGTGGAATTGCGCCTTAACGCCCGCGCCCACGCACGAGACACCAGAAGCCCCGCCGGCAAGCGATTCGATGCCCTAAAGGCCATCGCGAAACGCTTCGAAGTCGGGGCGGACGATGGTTTTGCGCAGCGCGCGGACATAGGTCTCCGGACCCAGCGGGCATTGCGCGTATAAAATATGCCGCATAATTGCTGACGGACAGACAGGACCAATACTCAACATGCGACCAAAATATTTTGCCGTTTTTCGTGTGGCCATGCTGCGCCAAGGGACAATGAGGATATTGCTCGCTCTACTGTTTTTTCAGGCAGCGCTGATCACTAGCGCAGAAACGACGTTGCCGAGCTACGATCGCGTTCGGATATTCGAGCCGCCACGCTTGATTTCCGATTCGCAATTGGTCGACCAAGATGGTAACCCATTTAAGCTCAGCCAATTGCGTGGTCGCGTTGCGCTGATTTTATTTGGCTTTACCAACTGTCCGGACGTCTGCCCGTTAACAATGGCAAAATTCCGCCAGCTCCAGAGATCCGGCGACGTGGACGCGGAAAAGGTCGCGTTCGTTTTGGTGAGCGTGGACCCTGAACGGGATACCCCATCGAACCTCAAAGCCTATCTCAATAAATTTTCACCTGAGTTCATCGGACTGACCGGAGACCTGGCCACAATTAGCGCGATTACAAGAGATTTTTCGGCTTCGGCTTTTCAAGGCAACCCATCCGAAGGTGGTAGCTATACCGTTGCGCATTCGACGCAGTCCTTTGTACTGGATCCCCAGGGCCGATTGCGGGCAGAATTTTATAATCCGTCGATTGAAGCTATGGCGGGCATTACACTGGCGTTGCTCGCAGAGAAAAGTGATACACCGACCGTCAATATGAATTGACCTTTATTTGTTTGTGTATTTCTGATAACAATTTTTCCGCTGGCACAGGTGCTGGTCTACGGGGGTACGGTTTCGTCTCAGACAATCTCCGGTCAAGCGATATTTGTATTCTCCGAGTGATTCCATAGTGTCGAGATACTTGCGGATGTTGTCTGTTTCGGTGTAAAAGTTTCTCGCTCTGTACTTCATTTACAACATCCTCCTCTCTATAGTTAGAGGTTAGGTGTTGCGTCGACCGGTTGAAATCGCAGCCGTAAGCAGACGTTCGAGCCCTTCCTTTTTGGCGGTAGAATAGGCGAATCGCTTTGATCCCGGAGGCGCATTTTGCCCCGTAACCAGTACAAGCAGTTTGCTCGCTACGCTCGCCGGACCAGCCTGGCGGCCGGCCGCTGTTGCAGGCGTTATAAGGCTCTGGCGCGCTACGGTAACTTGACGTTATAACGTTAAGTCGCTATGATCCGATGATGGCTGATTCGCCCCACAAACGAGCGACCGTTTATTTCGAGCCCTATCTCCATCGTGCACTGCGCCTAAAAGCTGCGGAAACCGATAGCAGTGTTTCCGAGCTAGTGAATGAAGCGGTTCGAGAAGCCCTGGGAGAAGATGCAGAAGATCTGGCCGCATTTGAAGATCGCAAGAAAGAGTCGGAGCTGATGTTTGAGGATGTCGTAAAAGATTTGAAGCGACGTGGCAAAATATAAGCTGCGGATCAAAAAATCAGCTGCGAAAGAACTAGAGGCGATTCCTCGTAAATCCGATCGACGCAGGATTGTCTCACGCATCGAGGCATTGGCGGAGAACCCGCGGCCCAAAGGATGTAGGAAGCTTTCTGGATCTGAGCGGTATCGCATCCGGCAGGGGCCATATCGCGTTGTGTATGCGATTGAGGATGATCAGCTTGTTGTCTATGTTGTCAAAATTGGCGATCGCAAGAGCGTATATCGAGCCCTATAACCAGTTGAAGCAGCCAACCGTGAATCAGCCACTTTCTTTTCCAACGTTCGCGCGCGGCGGCTGTTCAAGGCGTTAGGTGCCATGGAGAGATTGCTGATCTTAGTTTTTCTGGCCATCCCGGCAATCGGCTGGGCCAACGACAATTGCGAAAAATTAACGGACGGCCAGGAGGAAAGTAAACGCGATGTCGTAGAGGGAAAACCCGTAGCAATTTATCGGCAAATCCCGGGGTCGAAGTTCGTCGCCGTCATTATCCCTGAAGCAGGTCGAGTTGAATCAACATCGGGGCGCGTTCAGTTTAATAGCACGGGTGAGGGCTGGTTAAAACTGCCGGTTGGCTACATCATCGGGGACAAGCAAAAAATCCTGATCGGAGCCGGAGCAGAATTGACCCTGCGTTTCTCGGAGTGCGAAGTGCTCGATCTTGAGCCCGCGCCTGTGGATCGCTTTATTGAACTTCAACTGAACCGCAGTGGCGATGACACATAACTCGTGCAAGCAGTCCACTCGCCGGACCGGTCTGGCGGCCGTCCGTTGTTGCAGGCGTTAGAAGGCATGGTTCCCGAGACACAGACATGCCCGTCCTGTTCAGCGGCCCTTGAACCGGGTCACCTGTACGTTCGAGGTCTGGGGTCGTCCTTACTCTGGTCAAAACGCGGCGACATAAAACTGCTCTCACGCAAGAATCTGGAGCAGATCGATCTGCGTCGCATCAGTTCGACGAATGTGGGTGGCCAGGCAATAATCGATGCATGGTTGTGTCCAAGCTGTGACATGGTTTGTTTCCGGCGCAAGTAACCCTGCCTTGAGGTTTTCGCAGATGCCTTGTTACCGATGCCTGATCACCACCTTGCCGATATGGCTCGCCCTCGATGACGGCGAGGCCATAAACTCAAACGCCTCCACCGCCTGATCGAAATCGAACACCTTATCTATTACGGCTTCGATCCGGTTCTGAGCCACGGCGTTGAC
>PVMK01188561.1_pt1 | contig 11681 bp, 10 predicted proteins | sample 1853481 | NCBI WGS metagenome assembly PVMK01 (sample SAMN08533507, study PRJNA380276) | Marine sediment metagenome, whole genome shotgun sequencing project. | reverse complement strand
TCAACCACCTGTGTAAGCACAGTCAGAATGCGGGTATTATCCACACAGCTGCCCATATGCAAAACTGGTGGCATTCCAGTAGTTTCACAGATTTCCCTTAGACCCGGTCCAACCTGGTCCAAACCTGCCTGACCCATCAGCAATCCCTCTTTTGCACTGGCAATCGCTGAACAGCCAGTCTCAACCACCAGAACATCTTGTTTGAGGAGTTCCTTGGTGACCATAGTGTGCAGGTAATCATGTTGAGAGCGGGGATTGTTGCATCCCACGATTGCAGCCACGCCCCGAATTCGTCCGGATATGATGGCGTCATTCAATGGCCGGAAAGATGATCGGTAAGATCCTCCGAGGGTGTAGTTAATGTACTCATGTGAAAATCCCGGAATCAATTCTGATTTGTAATCCGGAATTTGCACCTCGCCCCGATTCTTGTAATTGTCTATTGCTTCCTTTAAAATGTTTTTGGCTATTGTCAAGGCGTGTTTTTCATCAAACTCAATATGGGTTGCCCCTGTGATTTTCACTTTCGGGAGAGGTGGTGATGATCTTGGTATGGAAATTCTCAGCCAGGCCAACCAGGGCCTGCATAATGCACTGCACGTCCACCACCATGGCCTCAACGGAGCCGGTCAGAATGGCCAATTCCTGCTGCAGGAAGTTACCAGCCGCAGGCACTCCCTGGCGCATCAAGACTTCATTGGCAGTGCAGCAAATTCCAGATAAACTTACTCCTTCAGCTCCAGCTTCTTTGGCATAGGCAATGATCTCGGGATGTTGCGATGCTGCCACAATCATCTGACTTAAAGTTGGTTCGTGACCGTGAACAACCACATTAACCCAGTCTTTCTTAAGTACACCAAGATTGGCCTCGCCCAGAACAGGAGCAGGTGTACCAAATAGAATGTCGGAAACATCCGTCGCGATCAGGCTTCCGCCCCATCCGTCTGCCAGCGAGGTCTTTATGGCCTGCTGGAGAATGTTATTGGCATCCTGATCATCCCCGATGTGAGTTCTATGCAGAGCTTCCACGACCTCTCGATCGATTCCACGGGGAATAACTTTTTGTTCTTTCCAGATTTCCTGTCTTTTCTTTGGAGCCCGAACTATAGGTGCAACCTGTCCGGTTTGTTGACCAAATTGAGCGATATACAGATCAGCCAGGTCATTGGCAATCTCATTGGGGGATCGGTCTTCAATCGGAATATTGTAATAGCGAGCAACTGTCCTCAACTTAGCGACATCCCGGATGACATAACCTTCAGTTTCTTCATTGGCAACAGCTTTTAGCGTAAATGCCATATCCCGGCCGTGATCTGAGTGGGCTGATGTGCCAACGCTAACCGCCCGTAAGAAGTTGCGGGCCTGAATCGTATCAATGGTGGCACCACAAACACCAACCTGTCCGTCTTTCGTCAGCCGGCAGGGGACCCATGCCGCAGTTTTTGCAGCACATTCCTGCAGCGCCAATATTGCAGGGAGCCATTGCATCTGCCCTGGTAAAAGCAGTTTCAATACCCAGCTCTTCTGCTCGCTGGAGCATTTCCTGGGTCGCTGGATCAATACTAAATTCTTCGATGGTTCGCTTTTTCTTAGCCATTTTATTTCTCCTTGTCCACTTCTAAAGTTGCCGGCTTTAACGGACCCATTCCTGGGCAGGGCCAGAGGGGTGATTTCTGAGCTCGAACAGCCTGTTCAAAACTCACAATATTCCCTGTCTGTTCACTGGCTTCGGAATGCCGGAAATATGCGCCCTCTTTATTTTCATTGGCTGGGATAGACTGTTCCACGGAAAAGTTAAAATCACCAGTATAACCAGCTTTTTCAAGAGCCGCAACCAGGTCCTTTTTGGGAGTTTTTTTCCCGTTATACTCTACTTCTAATGCCCGGAACCCACTGCTGGCATAAACTTCACTCACACCCTCAAATTCAAGCAAGATCCGCCTGACTTCAAGAACGTGATGGTCTCCATACATTAATGGAAGTTCAAGAGATAAGTTTGCCATTATTTTCTCCTTTCGCAATAATCACAGTTAAAAAATTAAGAGGAGCATCCAAGTCGCCTCATTACGCCTTGGGAGCTGCTCCTCTGCGAAATCCCGTATACATTAATCCCCTGATATCCGGTTTACCTTTAATATACATCTGATACCGATAAATAATGGGTGCATTTGATTACAGCTTGGGCGCTGCTTAAGCAACATATTATATTGTTATTTATCATTATGCGCTGGATAACTTCAGTAGGGCTAAAGTTGGTTAAAACTTTCACAGCAAGTATACCAGTATTCAAGTCATTTTCACCGCCCATCCCCGTTGATTCGGTTGACAAAACTCACACATTTTAGGTGACATTCATTAAATATCCGCGCCTCAGGCGAAAAAATCACCTTCATTACTTGGAAAATCTATGATTCTGGTAAGAACAATCTATCTATTGGAATCTAAATAGTACAATTACAATCAACTCGGCACCCCTTATTTGGGGCGCTGTTGAATTAGGAGCAGGCCGATGACAAAAAAATCAAAGACAACCAATTATCTTCCCTTTATACTGGGAGGGATAGGCTTGATTATCATAAGCGCCGTATCCTTGATCTTACAATCAAAGGGGAGAGGGTCCCTCAACGGCAATTAATTTGTTCACATTTCCTCCAGTTGAAATCGATCAACCCGCCCCTGAACTTACCCTGTTCGATCTTCAGGGAAACCCGGTTTCCCTTTCCGATTTTCACGGGGAGGTGCTCCTAGTTAATAATTGGGCAACCTGGTGTCCTCCTTGTCGTCAGGAAATGCCGGAATTCCAGGCCTATTTTGACGAACACCGGGACGAAGGCTTTCAAATCGTTGCTATTGAGGCCGGTCAACCCGCACAAGAAGTCCAGAACTTTGTTGATGATTTTGGGTCTGAGTTTTATTATCTTGCTTGACCCGGAAAATGAATCCCTGACAACTTTCCAAAACTCATCACTTCCTAATACCTGGATAATTGATAGAAAGGGTCATTTGCGTCTTGCCTGGTTGGGATCGATAAACCTCGACACACTCGAAAAATATGTCACCCCGCTATTAAAGGAGTAATGGATGAATGCTGAAGTCCAGTGGAAAGGAAGATTGACGTTTACTGGAAGCGCAGATTCGGGTTTTGAAGTCCCCCTGGGGATCGCATCCTGAAGTCGGTGGGGATGACGATGGATTTCGACCCATGGAGTTGATGGCTCTCAGCCTGGCCGGGTGTACAGCCATGGATGTGATTTCCATACTGACCAAAAAACGGCAGCAGATATCCGATTACAAAGTAAGAGTGGAAACAGAAAGATCTGACAAACACCCCTAAATCCTTCACCAGGGCAAGTATCGAATACCATGTAGCAGGAAAAGATATTCAAGAAAGTGCCCTGACACGGGCAATGGAGCTGTCAGCTGATACTTATTGTCCTGCCCAGGCTATGCTGGGGAAAGTCATACCCTTGGAGCTGAAATATTTTATCTACGAGGGCGAGGCACTGGACAGCGCAGAACTGGTTCTGGAAGGCAAGTTACGATAGGGTATTCAGCTGTATGAAATAATACTCAATAAATCCAAAATATGAATCCAGGAGCTTTACAAGCCGTAAACCTGCTGGATTTCTTTTATCTGCTCTGAAGTAAAGGGTTTTACTTCACCGAGTAAACTGGTTTTGTAATATACCTCCAGGCCGGTTTCCGCATTTATTGCCATAGTGTAAGCCTGGTCCATACTGTTCCCAATTGTTAACAAACCATGCTGCCTGAGCAGCATGACCTGGAGATTCTCTCTGGATTGGAATGTTTTTACAGCAACTTCACCCGCTCGATTGGTGCCGGGAGTGGCCCAGGGAGCCACCGGGATTGGTGCCCCACAAACCATCAATTCAATACTCATAAGAGGGATCTCATCACCCAACATGGCGCAAACCATAGCATATGTGGAGGGTGTATGGCAAATGCTTGATGCCCTGGTAATCTCGCGATAAATTGCCAAATGCATGGGTGTTTCCGAAGAAGGAGGAGGTCCTGCCACAGTTTCTCCTTCCAGATCGACAATGGAAATATCATCAATCTCCATGGACTGGTATAGAATACCGCTGGGCGTGATGGCTGCCCTATTTTCAGAGATCCGGGTGCTAAAATTTCCCGCGGAAAGGCGAATTAAACCATCCTGACAGCCTTGACGGACATACTTTAGCAGGGTTTCTCGCTCATGAAAAAATTCCTTCATGTTCACTCCTTGATCCGCTCTAGAAAATCAGGGGCTGTTTAAATGCCTTTCCAGGGTGTGGGTCAGGTAGTACCGGATAATATTCTCAATCTCTTCTAAAATTTCTGATTGAATATTCAGAACTAACAGGCTTTGCAAGCTGGACCGCTGGAAGTGTCTCAGGTATTTTAATGTTCTAGCTGATATGGGTCTGACTGCCCCTCCCTTCACACCAGTAATACAATCCGGACAGATAACTCCACCCAATTCACCTGAGAAGAATTGGTTTTGTTCAATAATTATTCCTCCGCATTCCACGCAGTTGAACAACTCCGGGCGGAATCCAACCAGGTCCAGCAGATGGAGTTCATAATAATGGATCACAATGGAAGGATTATCACCCCGATTAAGGGATTCCAGGGTCGTTAAAAGAAGATTAAAAAGTTTGAGATTGCTTCCCTCTTCATAGGTGAAAGCATCAACCAATTCGACCACATAAGACCCCCTGCCAATCCCGGGAAGGCTCTTTCTTAAGTCATCGTAAGACTCAATATTTTCAGCCTGGGTTATTATATGTAAATTTCTCCCGCGGGAGATCAAGAAAGAGGAGCGCATGAATAGTTCAATATGGCCTGAAATTTTGGAGCTCGGCTTGCGTGATCCTTTGGCAATACAGGAAATTCGGCCCAGTTTTCTGGAAAACAAGACTAGGATGCGGTCTGCTTCTCCAAAATCCTTGCGCCGCAGAATAAAACCTTCAGTGCGGATTGAACGTTCCCGGCTTGACATATGAGAGGGGCAATCATTTCCGAGATATTTATTAACTCCCGGTTGATGTGAATTAAAAGTACCTGATGGTACTCAGGAATAGACTTCTTTTTTCAGTTCTGCGATGTATGGCAGGGTCCGGTGAGTATCTGCATAATCCAACCCATATCCAACCACCCAGACATCCGGCAAGTCAAACCCCACATAGTCCAGGGGGACTTCAAGGCTGTCCTTGTTCTTTTTGAAAAGAGAACAGGTTTTGAGGGATGCCGGGTTGCGTCCTTTCAAAGTCTGGTAAAGATAGTTCATAGTGTACCCGCTGTCCACGATATCCTCTATCACAATAACATGCTGGTTGATGATTGGTTTCCTTAAATCCATGATCAACCGGACAGCACCTTCAGAAACGGCCGTGTCCCCATAACTTGAGATGGACATGAAATCCACGCTGTGGGGTATAGTTAATTTTCGGGAAAGATCTGCTGCGAATATGAAAGCCCCTTTCAGTATGCCAACTAACACAACTTGACCAGCGTCCTTATAATCCTGATCAATTTCTACTGCTAATTCAGCTACCCGTTTTTTGATCTCATCTTCCGAAATCAATATGCGTTCAATGTCTGGGTGGAGCTTTGCCATCCGGTATCCTCCTGGATTGTTTAATTTCCAGTTATTATTATACCTTTGGAATTAAATTAGGCGGTTTTTCCACTCGGAGAGCGATCCAGTTTTCTTCCTGGATTTGTTTCCTGACGATTAATGATTTATTTTTAAGCAAGTCCAACATTCCCGGAAGCTGTTCCTTTAATATGCCAGAGAGCAGCAGGGTTCCTCCCGGGCTGATAACATCAGCCAACCCCTTATCGAACAATCTGCTCAGGACAGGAGCAATGATATTGGCAGTCACCAGGGGAGCTTGGGTCAATCCATATTTACCGTTTAAGATTTCTTCCACTGAACCCAATTGAAAGTCAACCTGGTTGATGACTTGATTCTGATCGGCGTTGGCAATTGATACCCTGACAGCCTCGGGGTCATTGTCCACCCCCAATACTCGATTGACACCCAGTTTGCAGCCGGCAATAGACAAAATACCAGAGCCAGAGCCAATATCTATCATTTTTTGAACCGGCACCTCAGCCAATAAGCTTTCCAGGAGAATCAGGGATAGCTGTGTCGTGGGATGTGTACCGGAACCAAAAGCCATACCGGGGTCCATATTAATTTCCAGACGTTCAGGTTGAGGATTTTCTAACCAGGTAGGAACTATGATCAATCTCGAACCAAGCGGAATAGGAACATATCTTTCCTGCCAGGCTGTGGCCCAAGATCGATTTTTCAGGGGCTTAAAAACTGGAGCTGGAAGGGATATTTCAGATGAAAGTTCCAGAAGGGCCGAGATAATAGAAGCTCGCAAGTTATCTATTTGATCATTTATTGGCAAATAGCCATAGATCCTGACAGGAACCATCACAAGATCCAGCTCATGGGGGAACACCCCGTCATAAATGCGCTCAGTAACCAGACCAGAAGGCATAATCCCTGTCAGTTGGTTAATTACTTTTTCAACCTGATCTTGTTCTACAATCAAGCTGAACTCCAGCCATTGTTTTTCTTGGTTCTTGTTTGCCATAAGATATTAAAAAGTGCAAATCATGGCCAGAGCTGGCAGAATTGCACTTGAATATTCCTGCATAGAATGATTGGTTCTATCCACCCAGGACATTTTTTAACCTGTCCAAAAAACCTTTTTCCTGGGGAAGGACTTTACTGTCCATCTTGTCAGCCAGTTTTTCAAACAGCTCCCGCTCTTCAACATCCAACCTCTTGGGAATAGTCACATTAACGATCACCAGTTGATCACCTCTGGAATTACTTCTCAGATGGGGCACTCCCCTGGCTCTCATGCGGATAATCTTGCCAGGCTGGGTTCCTGCAGGGATTTTTAGTTTTACATCTCCATCTACTGTGGGCACCTGGACTTCAGCTCCCAGAGTAGCCTGGGCGATATTTATATTCAAATCGAGCAATATATCATTATCTCTTCGGCGGAAATATTTATGCGGCCTGACTCGCACGAAGAGGTATAAATCTCCAGGGGGACCATTATTTACTCCTGGCTGCCCCTCCCCTGCCAACCTGATTCGTGTTCCATCATCAACACCGGCCGGGATACTTATTTTCTTTCTGCGGGTATTCCTCTTCAGCCCCCGGCCCTGGCAGGTTGGACAGTGCGATTCAATCACTTTGCCCTTCCCGCCGCAAACTGGACAGGAAGTTACCTGGACCATAGCTCCCAGAAGCGTCTGGCGGGTTTGTCTGACTTCTCCGCGTCCCTGGCATTCAGGGCATGTCTTGGGAGATGTCCCTGGTTTTGCGCCACTGCCGGAACAAGTGTCACAGGTTTCATCTTTTGTGACATCAATTTCTTTATCAGCCCCAAAGACCGCTTCTTTAAATGTGATCGTTGCCTGGTACTGTAGATCAGCGCCCCTCCGGGGAGCGTTTCTACTTGCGGTTCTGGATCGCCCGCCAATACCTCCAAAACCGAACATATCACTGAAGATATCCGCAAAATCAGTGAAATCGACAGTCTCAAATCCGGGTCCTCCACCAGGACCTCTTACACCTTGATGGCCAAAACGGTCATAGGCAGCTCTTTTATCAACATCAGAAAGAACACCGTAAGCCTCATTGATCTCTTTAAATTTTTCTTCAGCATCAGGAGCATCGCTGACATCCGGGTGATACTTACGAGCTAGATTTCTGAACGCTGATTTCAGGTCACTCTCGGATGCGTCCCGGGAGACCCCCAGTACCTCATAATAATCTCGTTTTGCCATAGTCGTTTCCGTTTTTCCTCTGCTAGCGAGGACATACTTACCAGATACTCAAAATCCGGGGAGTTGATAAAAAACCCGCTCCCCGGTTTTGGTTTTTCGTAATTAGGGCAAATTATACGTCTTCAAATTCGCCTTCAACTACATCTCCATCATCTCCACCTTCTTCGCCATCAGTATCCGGAGCAGCTCCGGGCATGCCTTGACCGGCATCATCTGATGCCTGGTAGGCAGCTTCACCGACTTTCTGGAGTGACATGGATAACGAGTCTGTCAATTCTTTCAAGTGGGCAGTGTCAATGGTATCTTTCTCCATTTCAGTTTTGATTTCTGCCACTTTAGCTTCAACTTCTGTTTTGATATCTGCCGGGACTTTGTCACCCAGGTCCTGGAGAGTTTTATCGGCCGTGTAGGCCAGAGTATCAGCGTTGTTGCGGGTTTCAATCTTTTCTTTATTAGTTCGATCTTCATCCGCATGCTGTTCTGCTTCTCGCCGCATGCTCTCAATTTCATCATCACTTAATCCTGAACTAGCTGTGATCGTGATGTTCTGGGTCTTTCCAGTAGCTTTATCTTTTGCTGTGACTTTAAGGATGCCGTTGGCATCAATGTCAAAAGTTACCTCGACCTGGGGAATTCCCCGCGGTGAGGGAGGAATGCCATCTAGGATGAATCTTCCGAGGGACTTATTATCAGGTGCCATGGACCGTTCTCCCTGAAGCACATGGATCTCGACCTGGGATTGATTATCGCTGGCCGTTGAAAAAGTCTGTGCTTCCCTGGCTGGAATGGTTGTATTGCGCTCAATCAAGGGCGTTGCAACACCACCAAGAGTCTCTACTGAAAGAGTCAGGGGGGTCACATCCAAGAGCAATAGATCATCAACTTCACCGCCCAGAACACCAGCTTGAATGGCAGCGCCGATAGCGACCACTTCATCGGGATTCACTCCCCGGTGAGGTGGTTTTCCAAAGAGTTTGGCAACAGCTTCCTGTACAGCGGGCATGCGGGTCATACCGCCTACCAGCACGACTTCATCGATATCTGAGGGGGAAAGCCCGGCATCATCTAATGCTTGTTTTACCGGCTTCATCGATTTTTCAATCAGGTCTCCGGTCAGCTGTTCAAGTTTTGAGCGTGTAAATTTCTTTACCAGGTGTTTCGGGCCTGAAGCATCAGCTGTGATGTAAGGTAAATTAATCTCTGTTTGCTGCATAGTTGAAAGTTCGATTTTTGCCTTTTCTGCAGCTTCTCTTAGTCGTTGAAGAGCCTGGCGCTGTTCCCGCAGATCAATGCCTTCATCTTTCTTAAATTCATCTGCCAGAAAATCAATGATCCGCTGATCAAAATCGTCACCACCCAGGAAAGTATCACCGCTTGTCGAGCGTACCTGGAATACTCCTTCTCCTACATCAAGGACAGAAATATCAAAGGTTCCCCCGCCCAGGTCATAAACCGCGATGACCTCATTTTGTTTTTTATCCAAACCATAGGCCAGGGATGAGGCAGTAGGTTCATTGATGATTCTCAGTACTTCCAAGCCGGCAATTTTCCCTGCGTCTTTGGTAGCGTTCCTCTGGCTATCATTAAAATAAGCTGGGACTGTGATCACAGCTTGAGTGACTGGTTCGCCCAGATAATCTTCAGCATCTGCCTTGATTTTGGCAAGGATCATAGCAGAGATTTCTGGCGGAGAATATTCTTTTTCATCCATTACAACCCGTACATCACCATTGGGAGCTTCCTTCATCTCGTAGGAAACCATTTTTCTGGCTCGCTCAATTTGAGGAGAGGAAAATTTTCCTCCCATGAACCGCTTAATAGAGGTTATAGTGTTCTCTGGGTTTACGACAGCCTGGTTCCTGGCTGGTCGCCCTACCAAACGTTCATGATTTTTGTTCATCGCCACAACAGATGGAATTAAGCGGTCCCCTTCAGCAGATGGAATAATTGTGGGTTCTCCGCCTTCCATTACTGCTACAGCAGAATTTGTTGTTCCTAAGTCAATTCCTATTATTTTCGACATTATTTTCCTCCATATTTTCTTGATTCTGTTTAGTCAGATAATTTCAATTTTAGGCAGCTACTCTTACTTGGGCAGGTCGCAGCACTTTGTCACCAATCCAATATCCTTCTTGCATGACTTCAATGATTTGTCCGCTTTCATGCTCTTCGCTTTCTTCTTTCATTATTGCTTCATGAATGTTTGGGTCAAATTCCTGGCCAAGAGCATCCATCGGTCTTATTCCTTCTGCTTCGAATCTGCTAATTAGTTTTTGGAAAATAATCTCAATTCCAGTTGCCCAAATATCACCCTCACCGCCAGCGGGCTTTTTTTCAAGAGCTCGTTCTAGATCATCCGCGATGTCAAGATATAGTTTGATCACTTCCCCCCGGGCTGCCTGATGGATCTGAGCTTGTTCACGTAATATCCTTTTTTTATAGTTGGCAAATTCTGCCCTTGATCTTTGCCAACCATCCAGGTATTCTTCCGTTTTTGCTTCCATTTCCTCCAGCGATATCTTAAGATCTTCCAGCTGATCAACCAGATCCAAATCTTCACCGATTTCTTGCGGGTCACCACTCAAATCCTGATCTCCCTGCACGGTTTCGTCTTTGGGATCAGTGATTTCTTGCTCGCTGGACATGACCTCTTCATCTCTGGTTTCCAGGTTTTCTTTGGGTTCCTTTTTGTTTTTCATTCCTGTTATATCTCCCTCACTATCAAATTCAACTGATCATGGATTCTGAGATCAATTCGCTGATTAAGTCCGATACAAAACGCACTGTTGAAACTCCCCGACCGTAGGACATTCGCAAAGGTCCCAGAATTCCAACGGCTCCCATTGCATGATCCTTGGAACCATAACTGGCAATAATTAACGAACAATCACCCAGCTGCTCCCAGGTATCTTCACCACCAATAATCACATGAACGCCCGGGGCATCACTCTCAAAAACTGTTCTCGAAAGTAAATCGTCCAACATCACCCGGTCTTCAAATATTTCCAGGGTTTGTTTGGCTTTCTCCGGTTCCGAAAACTCCGGCTCCGAGAGCATATTTGCCAATCCATCCCGATATACATCTCCTGACGATACCATTTCTGTGCTCTTGATAATTTGAGTTATCGCCCCAAATATTTCTTTGTCGGGGTTCTCTTTTATCCCGGGCTGTATTTCTTCCAACTCGCTGGCATCCATGCCTCCTGCCAGATCATTAATTCTCTCTGCAAGGCCAGATAGATCTATCTGGCTGAGTATTTCTTCCAGGACCAGCGTTTGTTGATGGACTTCTCCACTGACCAATACCACCACCAGGAGAACCTGCCTCCCCCGTGTTGATAAAAGAGCTATGTGTTTAAACCGGGCCTGTTCAGTGTGAAGGGGAGTGACCAATGAAGCCGCATGACTGTGCTGCGCCAGCACTGAAGCTGATAATGTCAACCATTCATCCACGTCATTCCGGGCTTGGTAAAACTGGTGCCGGATCATTTCCTGAATATGCTGAGGCAGCTGGTCTTCACCCATTAATCTCTGAACATAATATCGATAACCGTTTTTAGTGGGGATCCGCCCCGCAGATGTGTAGGGTTGATATAAAAATCCTTTCTCCTCCAGGACTGCCATCTCGTTTCTGGCGGTTGCCGGACTGAAATCAAGCTGAAAATGGCTGACCAAACGACCTGAACTGATTGGTTCAGCAGTTTCAACATAATCACGAACCAGGAGGGCCAAAATTAGTTTTTGCCTTTCAGATAATCTCGCCATATTTACTTTTAGCACTCTCAATACGAGACTGCTAAATCGAAATAAGTCTAACATGGTGGTTATTAGCAGTCAAGAAAAGAGAATGCTAA
>PVMK01137828.1_pt1 | contig 11681 bp, 12 predicted proteins | sample 1853481 | NCBI WGS metagenome assembly PVMK01 (sample SAMN08533507, study PRJNA380276) | Marine sediment metagenome, whole genome shotgun sequencing project. | reverse complement strand
TAACCCAGATATCGAACTTGATCGTAATAAACTTAGGCTAGGTGATTTTCGTGCAAAATTCAGGAGATAATATAGTTTTTGATGCCGCTTGAACCCTTCTTCTTGGGTTTCATGCCCTTATTTGAACCATTCTGCCCCACATTTACCTTCCGTATTGACCAGGTTAATGGAAGTCTTCCTTTTTCTACAATGATCTTGTGGAGATGACCCTTGAGTTTTAAACAGATGGATTCGCTGATCTTTTCCCTAACGGGCTCTGCCGCCTGTCCCGATGCACGCAAAAGAAAGTCTGCCAAAGGCGTGCATCTGTGCTCCGCTGTGAGTATCGGTAGTTATAATTGGGGGCGTAAATCCTATACTCTGGTGCCTACGAAATGTCAATACCCCGTGAGTCCGGCAAAGATGCGCTTTCGGCCTGTCCAATTTGAGGGCAAGACATGCTCAACCAGGCACCCAGTTTTCATCCACGTGTAATCACAAATCTTGTTAGGATATTTCGCCATCGGGGGAAGCCGACTTTCTTTTCTCCGGCTCGATGAACATATCCCCCTCCTCGGGAAATCTGCCGTTGTGTTCCCTCAACATCCTCTCAACTGACTCCATTACGGCCTGGCGGTTGGCCTCGGTATCCCCGGGCCGTATTCTCCATACAAAACCAGAGCCGATCGCTTTTCTGATTATCTCCTCGAATTGTTCCCATGTGCAATCGCGTATCTTTTCCATTAACATGCGGTTCCTATCGTTCTCTATTTGCTGCTATTTTAGCCCGAAATAAATAGAGCTAATTACCATAAATGGCCACCATCAGTTTCGGGTCAGATGAAGAAAAGTTTCAACTTTTCTCGACATGCAGTTTTCTCCCTGAAAAGAAACTGACTTCTTGGTCATCCAGGCCATACTTCTTGACGATCTCAGGATCGATGTAATATTTTGGTAACGTTCAAAAGTGTTTACATAGTCTAAAAATTGATTAAATCACGATCTCTCTCTATGGTTAGAGTTTGCCAACAAAAACCAGGAGAAAGAGACCGTGATAGAACAGGAAATACATATAACACTTCGATTCAATCTGGCAACCGGGAAAGTAGGATTAAATGAAATCGTCTATAAGTTGAAGGAACTCAGAGATCCTCTAATGCTAAAGATCTTAGAGAAGGTACTCATGAGCTATGATGATCTCATTTCAGAATGTTTAAGTCGCACAGATATATACCCGAGCAAAGCCAGAAAAGGGCTGGGGCGCCACATCAGGAAAGGCGATTCCGAGGGTCGATTCTGCCGTGGCCGAAAAATACGGAAGCGTGGCCACCGTGGAAAACCCAGGAAATTCTCCACTGTGTTTGGAAAACTGGAATTGCCCTTAAGGGTAGCTGAATGCCGCAATTGTGGTGCATTTTATTCTCCTCTATTAAGCGCCTTGAAAGTAGGCCGTTATGACCGGAGGGAAACGAATTTTGAACATGAGGTAATCGAATCAGTCATTGATACCAATTATAGAAGGCTCATTGATGGAAGGTCCATCGACATATCATTAGGCGGTATCCATAATATCGTTATTGGCAGTGATATTGACGATACCTTTCAAGGGCCTGTATCCGTAGAAGACTTATCAGCTATAATGGCCGATGGCACAGGGGTCAAACAGCAAAAAGGTCGTAAAGGAGAGCTCAGAGCTGTTATAGGGATTACCAAAGCAGGCCGAGTCGAACCCCTTGGTTCCTTTACCAATACCACCTGGCCGGAGATAGAGCGTAATATCAAAGAACGTATTAAAGAAGCTGAACCCTATAACATCCCCTTTATTTATGACGGAGAGCCAGGGCTTGACGATTTCTTAGCTGATGTCGCTGAAAGCCAACGTTGCACATGGCATGGCCCCAGAGGACTTTACCATTCCCTCTGGCAAGACGGATTAAAGAAAACAGATAGCCAACCTGAAACCGACAAAATAAAGCAGTTAATAGGCATAGAACTTCCCGAAGGAGACTTCGAAATCCTCAAAGAAGAAGATAAGGAACCAGTAAAATCCAAATACGAAAGCAGCAAAACAGAAATCAAAGAACTCATAAAGACCTTTCGTGAAAGGGGTTATAAGAATGGGGCATCCTATCTTGAAAACATCTCAGATCGGTTATTTACCAACATAGAAATTTGGTTGAAAACTGGTGTAATTGCTCCAAAGACGACCTCTCTACTTGAACGGCTGTTTAGGGAAGTCGGTCGACGACTGAAGAGAATAGCTTGGGGATGGTCCGATAAGGCGGTAACAAATATCTCTAAAATGATCATGATCAGACAATACTCCAGGGATAAATGGGAACAATATTGGAAAGACAAACTTGGTATAAAAGGGTGCTTCGACATTGAGATTTTGTCCGTTAATTTGCCACTATGTAAACACTTTTGAACGTTACCAATATTTTTCATCGTTTATGATTACGTAAGCTTTCATACGAATTAATTCATTTCCCCTTTTTTCATCCTCGTAATAATTCACCATAAGTAACGTCAACCTCCTTATTTTGCTGAGTTTTCCATAGACTCCCAAGACCCCCTATGAAGCCATCAGGAAAAATGCCTCCAAACAGAGATTTTCATAATTCACATCTATCCTAATCATCTTAAGGCGTTTTTCAAATCTTTTCCAGAAATAAACTTGTGGACCCATTTTGCTTTGATCGTGATCTCTTCTCCTACTCGTGGCTTTCTTCCTTTTCTCGCCTTCCCTTTTCCACCCTGAATGTCCCGAATCCAGCTAGCACAATCCTACCCTTGTTTTTCAATGTCTCTGTAATGCATGAGAAAACGCAATCCACCACCGCATGGACCTCACTTCTGGGCCTTGGCGCCCGAAAGCTGTTGCCTTTGAGGACGACAGTGTAGGCGCCATGGCGAAGCCTGTATTAGCAGATCCCAGGAGTTTGTTTGGGAAAGCGTCCGTCCACTCTGGAATATCGAGGATAGCGGTGGGTCACAAATTTGGCGGCGGCATTATCTGAAATAGATTTTCCTTTCCCGAGCCATAAATCCTGGAGGGGAGTGACCACAACACCTTGTGGGTGCGCCCTTCTTAGACTGTTGATCCAAATGTGAGGCTTACCTATATGATAGTTGAATTCAATTTTTGATAGAATTATTTTGTATACTAACAAAACTGCACGACTTTTCTTCCAGGTAGCTTCTGTACACCGAAAATACTCATTGTTATAGTTGAAATGCCTGGCAAAAAAGCCTTGGTAGAATCCAGCGAAGGGAGGATAGAAGGTGAAGTTCACCGGATTTTTCGTGTTGGAAAAGATTACCCCAAGCTGATTTAAGTGCCTAAAGTTAAGGAACTTCGTGAGTTTTTAGGAGGCAGTAATTTACGCCGGTTAATCAGTTGAATCTGCTTAGCTCGTTTGCTAACTCCATGAACCAGTCGATCTTTTCCGGTGGAGCAATGCCGGGGACCTCGCAGCCGGACGCCAAGACATAACCGCTATCCCGGGGAGCCACATCAAGACAGTTTTTCATGGCCTGCCTCATATCCTCCCTGGTTCCGGAGAAGAAGAGATTGGTATCCACGTTGCCTATCAGCACCGCCTTTCCCCTCGCCGCCGCCGCAGCTTTGGCCAGATCAGTAGGTGCGTCAACACTGATATTGGTTACCCCCGTATTGACCATGTCTTCGAGAATCGGATCTGTAAAGCCACAGATATGAAGCCCGACACCGACCTTTTTTTTCTTAAAGTGGTCTACAATCTCTTTATGGTAAGGGAAGATGAGCTTTCGGTATATCCCGGGAGATATGAGACTGCATGAAGCAGGGGCCTCTGAGTAGTTGGGGCCTATGTTTAGATCAACAAGGGCCTCCCCGAATCTTATGGACTGCTGAGTGCAAAACCTCATCAGCTCATGCACATAATCAGGGTCTTTCATGGCATCCCTGAGCAGATTATTGGCATCTCTCAGGCCAATGGCAATGGTCCAGGGTCCTGCAATAACGGGAGATACAGCGGTATCGGTGACTATTTTTCTTGTTTCCACCATGGCCTCAAGATAACCGGGTAGACGCCCGTCCTTTGTGGGATCGGCAAGTTTGAGACTGCTCAGCTTCCCTTTGTCTTCGAGGGCCAGTTTCTTTGAGATACATAAGCTGTCTTCAGGAAATTTCAGTTCATTCCCCAATGCCTCCGCGTCCATGAGCAGATCCCATTGCATCAGCAGGATATCGGGTTTATAACGTTCATAAGCGGCCACCTGTGCCTTCACGAATACCATAGGGTCCAGCAAGAATTCCCTGATGGATGCGCCTATGAGCTGAGCATTGCACTGGCCCATAAAAGGATAGGCCGGGACCCGGTCGGTGACCGGGTCCTTATCCGTAAATGTCTTCTTGAATGCTGCAGAAACACGCTGCTTACCCGAACAGGTCTCCATATTACAGATCTCCTTCTTCCTCCCAGATCTTCATCTGTTCCTGGTAGGATGGTGGAAATGCCGCCTGAAAATTGAAGAAACTGGTGATTGGATACCGGATACCTCCCTTATGCGTCTTAGCCAGTCCATCCAGAACAGTATCGATCTTTGACGCTGGGATGAGAAATGACATTTCATAATCCTGGGTCATCCCGAAAATCCTGTCACCGTTCCCCGGGAGGAGATAGCGGCATTCATCTTTTTTCATGGCCGTGATAATCGTCGCGCACCCTAACCGTCCCATAGCTGAAGACTGAACCACACCGCCCTGGTTATACAGCGCACCATGAACGAGCCGCATAATCTGCGCGGGATTGCCGTACATCATGAGCATATCCGGTTCAAAACCGGCCCTGTTCAGCGGTGCGACCAGGATATGACTATATAGACCATAATCAAAACGGTCAATAAGGTCTTCTTCCGTTTTTCCTATCTCCTTGGAGGCCGTAAACATACCCGCAGCCAGATTCCCCTCGTTATAAAAGTCGATATTTTTGAAAAACCCAAACGGTGCCGCACCAAGTGAACATTGCATGTCCTCTTTGCCCATGGCAATGGTCCAACCCAGTTTCCTTGCCATCCCTATTCCCTGACATATGGCCACTTTTTTCTTCATCTGCTGAAAGGGACGTCGGGTCCTGTCCGGAATTTCATCTTCAGATTTCAACATCTTAAGAGCCAATGGGAAGGTAAGGGGACGTACATACGTGTTCAACGCCTGTTCCACTTCTTTTAAATCAACCATAACAACCTCCTTGTATTTGGGTATCGTATTTAAAGACATCGTCAAATAGTTGAGTGGTTCAGTCGTTGAGTAGGAAAACATTCCAGTTACTGCAACATGTTAGGACTTCAACCATTTTGAATGTCCACTTTCCAGCCAGACAATACAAACTTACGCTACTGCAACCACTTAACACTTAACAACTCAACTACTCAACCACTTAACGAAGTCTGATTTAATATAAGGACCTTATTTTCTTGGATACTCAGGAGACAGGATATAAACCTTTGAACCCTGAGACCGTAAACAGCGAAAATTATTTTTTCAGTCTCGCCCGGATCTCGTCGATTAACTTGGGAACGACTTTTCTGAAATCTTCCACAACTATTACGTCAGATGTATCAAAAATCTCAGCGTCCGGATCTGAATTGATGGTTATGATATGTTCTGATTGGTCCATCCCCACCACATGATGCATAACTCCCGAGATACCGATACCGATATAAAGTTTCGGGCGGACGGTCTTCCCGCTCTGACCGATCATCTGCCCCTCTTCGGCCCAACCCTCATCAATCGGCGGCCGGGTGGCCCCAACAGCCCCTCCCAACAGTTCGGCCAACGATTCAATCATCTTCCAGTCTTCCTGCCTTCCGATACCCCAGCCGCCCGCAACAACGACCTCGGCCTTTTCTAATGGGAGTTGGTCCGGCTTTTCTCGCTTTACTTCAAGTACCTCCGGTCCCAGTCCTTTGTCAGGAAGATCAATTTCCACCTCTTTGACCTCGCCCTCCCTCTCGGTAGCCGGAAGCGCCTTCATGATCCCCGGCATGACCGTTGCCATCTGTGGCCGGTGATCAGGACAGACTATGGTGGCGATAACACCGCCCCCCCATCCGGGAACCACCTGCAGGAGCTGCCCTTTCTCATCCAGTCTGAGGTCAATACAGTGTGCTGAAAGACCGGTGCGCACTTTCGCAGCGACCCTGGGCGCCAGTTCAACCCCCATGTAGGTAGCACCCATCAACAGGGTCTCCGGATCATAGGCATGGACCAACGAAGCCATCGCCACGGCGTACGGGATCAAACGGTAGGTCTTTAACCTTGGATCATCACCTACCAGAACCGAGTCCGCCCCATGGTTCAGAAGGAGCTGTGAAAGCGGCCGGATGTCGTGACCCAGAAGGACTGCCGTCACCTTTTTTCCGGCCTCATCCGCAAGTTCTCTGGCCTTGCCCAAAAGTTCCAGGCTAACCTCATGGAGTTCGCCGCCCCGCTGTTCCGCAAAAACCCAGATACCGTTCATATCACCGCTCATGGATGCTCCTCTCTGGATTGACGATTGACGATTGTCGATTGTCGAAGATCCCGTCGTTAGCGGGGATGATTTAAAAACCCGCAACCCTCACTGAAAAAAAACGGGAGGGCCTATCAGATGATGCCATACTGGTATATTCTCCCCGCAAGTGATTCAACAATTTCGTCAACAGATCCATCCAGTTTTTCTCTTGCCCTTTGAAAACGGCGAAGTTCAATCCCTGCCATCTTGGTGGGAGAGCCCTCAATCCCGATAGCCTCCGATGAGATGTTCAGGTCTTCGTTGGAGAGAGTTTTTATCTCTCTGGATTCAGCGGCTAAAATCCCGGTAAAGGAGGTGTATCTAGGCTTGTTAAGCTCTTTACGGACAGATATCACGAGAGGCAATGCACCCGCAAGCCGGGCAAAACCGTGTTCGATCTTCCGGGTGACGACCATAGAGCCGTCCTCCCTAAGATCAAGATCGATCACATGCATGATATTCGGCAGGTCGAGCAGTTCTGCCAGCTGGGAGCCTACCTGGGCAGTTGAACCGTCAATACTCATGTTCCCGCAAAGGATAAGATCAATATCACCGAGCCACCTGCATCCGGCAGCAAGAACATGTGCGGTTGCCAAGGTATCAGAACCTGCAAACGCCCGGTCAGACAGTAAAACCGCTCTGTCCGCACCCATTGCCAGGCCCTCCTGAAGGGTTGACGCAGCAGAAGGGGGGGCCATGGACAACAAGACGACCTCCCCCCCCATGCACGTCCCTCATCGACAGGGCTGCCTCTATGGCATGTTTATCGAGCGGGTTAATGACGCTGGCAATCCCTTCCCGGATCAAGGTCTGTGTTTCGGGGTCCATAGATACCTCGCCCCACTGTTTGGGGTCGGGGACCGGCTTTAGACAGACGATTATTCTTTCCATTCTACTCCCTTTTCTATCCTACTTCTTAAAAGGAGCCAGTGCGGTCCTCGCAAGCACGACCTTGGCAATTTCTCCGGTTCCCCCTGCCGGAACCGTAACCATGGCATCCCTGAAAAGACGCTGAATCGCATATTCCTTCATGATTCCATAGGAACCATGTATTTCGATCCCGGTCTTTGCCGCATTTACTGCCGCTTCACAGGTGTAGTACTTGGCCAGGGTCCCTTCATTGTCACACCGCATCCCATGATCCTTGAGCCACGTAGCCCGGTAGCAGAGCAGGCGGCAGATTTCGAGCTGCGAATAGATCTCCGCCATGTAGAATTGAATGGCCTGGAGCGTGCTGATCGGTTTGCCATAAAGAACACGTTCAGTGGCAAACTTACCTGTCTCTTCATAAACTGCGGTCAGAATACCTAACGCTACCGCAGCCATACCCGTTCTCCCGGTCTCGCTGATGGTCTTGATGGCCACACTGAGTCCACCGCCTTCCTTTCCTAAGAGGTTTTCTTTGGGCACCTCGCAATTATCAAATGCCAGTTCTCCCGTATTGGCGCCGCGAAGGCCGAACTTGTTCTCTTTCCGAGCCGCCTTGGCTCCAGGTGCGTCCTTGTCCACGATAAAGGCGCTGATGCCTTTGGGGCCCTCACCTGTTTTTGCAATAACGACCCAATAATCAGCGGTATGTGAGTTTGTGATAAAGCATTTTCGGCCGTTCAGGATGTATTTATCCCCCTTTAACTCGGCAGTGGTCTTCATGCCTAATAAGTCCGATCCGCCGCTGGGATCGGTGACCGCCACACACCCCATGGTTTCGCCCTTGGCCAACGGAGTGAGATATTTCTCTTTCTGGGCATCCGTTCCAAAATCATTAATCACCGCGCACCCCATATGATGGACCTGCATGGCCATCGGTATTGCCCCGCAAACCCTCCCGAGTTCCTCCAAGACAATTGTGCGGGCCACATATCCCAGATCCACACCACCATATTCCGCGGGTGTAATGACGCCTGCAATCCCTACTTCAGCCATTGGCTTTAGGAGTTCTTCGGGGAATTCTCCTGTTTCTTCCATGGCCTCCATCTTCGGGGGAATTTCATTTTCAGCAAATTCCCTCACGGCCTTCCTCAACATGTCTTCTCTTTCCGAAAAAGTAAAATCCATAACATCTCCTCCCTTAGTTGGTATTTAATGGTCTCTAATCCAAAAACCTATACAAATTTCTAACTTGTGTCCTTGTCAGACGCAAACCGATCCTGTTCGCTGCCACCGGGGTCTCTCAATCGGCCAGTTTGTCAAGATACTCGATCAAAGATCCGATCGCCTGATGCAAACAGGCCTCTGATTTTTCCATTCCGTAGATGACAGACGCACCTAACATCCCTGCAAAGATCATCTCTGTAACAGCCGCTGTATCTACATCTTTTCGGACCTCACCAGATCCCTTTCCCTCATCCAGCAATCGATTGAGCATGGCCCTCAGACCGGCAAATCCCTTATTCAATTCACTGGATAGAACAGGTCTTTGATCATCCAGTTCTACTGAGAGGGTTACAAAGATACAGCCGCCTGGAAAGTTACTCCGGTCTTTCAGGTATCGATCCCGGTAGTTTTCCAAGAATCTTTTCATCTTTTCCACAGGCTTTGACACTTGATCCAGGTCTGCAAGGGTCGCCACCCGCCAGATTCGCGTGGCCTCGTTCAACACCGAAAAAAAAAGGCTCTCTTTGCTTTCAAAATGATTGTATAGCCCTCCCTTTGAGGTATTTGCCGCCTCTAATATGTCATTAATGGACGTACTCAAAAAACCTTTCAGAGAGAATAATTTGAGGGACTCAGTAACAATTTTTTCCTTGAGGTCCATATTATAATCTTGCCACTCCTGATACGAGGGGGAGACCGGTCGGTCCCCGTTTTTTGTATTTATAAATCATCATTTTTTTGAAGGCAAGAAGATTCTTCACAAAATTTCGTAATATGGGCTTGGAGCCTTTTTGCGAGACCATAAGATTGCAAAAACGATTGCCGTCTTGACTATTTCAGATATTCACTATAAGCTAAACGCTATTTATAGATTTCTTTTTTGATATTCTGGTGCCATAAACCCAAATACCAACATCAGGGAGGACTTACAGCTATGGGCAGCAATGAGATTTTGAAAGGGAAAAAGATACTTGCGGTGGACGACGAACAAGACATCCTTGATACTCTTCAAGAGATCCTCAGCGAGTGCAATGTGCAAACCGCCACATCTTTTGAATCGGCCAAGGAACTATTAGAAACTGAAGCTTATGATGCCGCTATTTTGGATATCATGGGGGTTCGGGGATTTGATTTGCTGGAGATCGCAACCGATAAAAAGGTTCCCGCATTAATGCTTACAGCCCACGGCTTAAACCCTGACAACCTGGTGGGTTCAATAAAAATTGGAGCTAAATCCTACATCCCCAAAGACAAGATCAGCGATATCGACATATTTCTGAAAGAGGTGTTCCTGGCTCAAGAAAAAGGGATTGAAAGACCGGGGAACTGGTTCTCCAATTTGGGCTCCTATTTTGATAATCGATTCGGCCACGGATGGAAAAATAAAGACAAAAAGTTCTGGAAAGAGTACGACAAAACCTTCGAGGTTTCAAAAGAAGAGCTTCAAGGCCTGCTGTAGGCAGAGAAAGCGGGTTGCGGGTTTACGGGTTACGGGTTTGGTATCGGGTACTGGGTATTGGTTATTTGTCATTCAGTGGTGATTCAGGTGTTTTTTCAATAGTCAATAGTCAATGACAAGGGGTTGCGGGTTCTCAATTATCTCCGAATGAGCCATGACGTCCCGCCCCACCTGCAAAGCGGGTCGCCCCCTCAAATGTTTCACCGCTTTCAATGGTCTTGAGCCCGAGTAGGAATTCGTTTTTCATGGCCTCGGTAAAGGAAAAGTCGAATTGCTCATAGGCTGATCGTCTATCGCTCAAGAGACATTGTTGTGGAAATCGAATGATCTGTTGAGCCAGGGTCTCTGCCTCTGCCCTCGCAGTCCCGGGCTCCACGACCCGGTTGGCTAATCCCATACCGAGAGCCTCCTCTGCCTCGACCGGTCTACCGGTCAGGATCATATCCAGGGCGTGGGAGAGCCCGATCAGACGCGGCAGACGTACTGTCCCTCCGTCAATCAACGGTACTCCCCAGCGTCGACAAAACACCCCAAAAACCGCGTCACTCCCCACAACACGCATATCGCACCAGAGCGCAAGCTCAAGGCCCCCTGCAACGGCATAACCTTCCACAGCCGCAATAACAGGCTTTTTCATCTGCATCCGTGACGGCCCCATGGGCCCATCGCCATCTTCATCTACCCGGTTAGCCCGACCTTCTGCAAAACCTTTGAGATCTGCACCCGCGCAAAAGAATCCCCCTGTTCCCGTAAGTACCGCTGCATACGCTTCGTCGTCAGACTCGAATAGCCCGGAAGGCCTCAGCCAACTCGTCGGCTGTTGGGCGATCCACTGCATTTCTAACCCCTGGACGATTTATTATAACAGTTGTAATGCCCCCATTCTTCTCTGTAATGACTCGCATTTTTTCCTCCATATTTGGCTCAGAAGTTGAAAAGTCAAACGCCCCTCCCACCTGTTTTCCATTGACGATCAACCGATTTTATCCTAAAAACAATAGCAGATAAATTTTCTTATGACCAGCTTCTTCAAGTTTTGTAACTGAACATCTTAACATACTCTGAAGAGAGGAAGGGGTGATAGTTTGAAAAAGCAGCAAATGATGAATGTCCTTGTTGTTTCGGGTTTCCTCGGCGCCGGAAAAACCACTCTCATAAATCATCTATTATCATCCCGGACAGGAGAAACAGGGAAGATAGCGATTATTGTAAACGAGGTAGGCGAACTGGGTGTTGATGGGGAACTCCTTTCCGGCCAGAACGTGGACATGATAGAACTGGCAGGGGGGTGCATTTGCTGTACTATCAAGACCGGTTTTTTAAACGCAGTTCAGGAGATATATGAGAAGGTTCGCCCAGATTTCCTGGTGGTAGAGGCAACCGGTGTGGCACAGCCAGGGGAAATCCTTGACATAATTTTTGAACTTCCCCAGAACGAATTCATACGCCTCGGAAACCTTATTACAGTTGTGGATGCTGGTTTTTTCGAGGCCAGAAAAGTCCTTGCATCTTTTTATGACAACCAGATCCGTTTTGCAGACATCCTCATCCTGAACAAAGCGGATGAGGTGGAAACCAACACCCTTGAGGAGATCCGCTCCCTGCTTCGA
>PVMK01188050.1_pt1 | contig 11682 bp, 15 predicted proteins | sample 1853481 | NCBI WGS metagenome assembly PVMK01 (sample SAMN08533507, study PRJNA380276) | Marine sediment metagenome, whole genome shotgun sequencing project. | reverse complement strand
GATATCGAGACTGATAATTTGCTTCACTTTTCTTTCCCAGTCATAGATGCCAATGACGGTTTCGATCTGTAAATCGCGAATAAAAACTATATCCATTAATGCTTTACCTGGGCCTGAAATACCATCCCGCATCTTAGCCCGCGAACAGTTGAAAGGGAATCTGCAAATAGCCCACTATCCCGTGTTATTCGGCCCCCATATGCTTGAATACTGGTATTGCTTCTGGTAGAGTTCGCGCCCTCGAAAGCAATCATGCTTCATTCACGGAGTTAACCATGTCCCGGGTATGTCAAGTTACAGGTAAAAAACCTGTTAGCGGAAACAATGTATCGCACGCTAATAACAGGACGCGTCGCCGTTTTTTGCCTAACCTGCAGAGCCATAAATTCTGGGTAGAATCAGAAAATCGCTGGGTCAAACTGCGTGTATCTACCAAGGGAATGCGCATCATCGACAAGAATGGCATTGATACCGTCATTGCCGACATGCGCAAACGCGGCGAAAAGTTTTAGGAGAATTATGATGAGAGAATTAATCAAACTGGTTTCCAGCGCCGGCACCGGTCACTACTATACGACTGATAAGAACAAGAAGAATACACCCGACAAACTGGTGTTTAAAAAATACGATCCGGTAATACGTAAGCACGTCGAATACAAGGAAGCCAAGATCAAGTAGCCAGCTATGGCCAATAGATTAAAAGAAACCGGCTCATGCCGGTTTTTTTGTGCCCGGCTCAAATTGCGATCATCGAAAAAGTCGACTTTTAAAGGCAGTCAGCTTTAATATCGCAGATATATCGGTATCATGAAGCAGCCAATTTAATAAGACTCAATTATGGATTCGACAGCTTTAATCAAAGTTGAAAACCTGTCTCGTTTTTATCAGAAGCATTGTGCAGTTAACCAGCTAAGTTTTTCCCTCGACCCAGGGGAGGTACTGGGCTTCCTGGGCCCCAATGGTGCCGGCAAGTCGACCACGATGCAGATTATCACCGGCAACCTCGCGCCCAGTGAAGGCCAGGTGAGTATCGGCGGTTTCGATATTATCGAGTCACCCAGGCAGGCTAAACAACTAATCGGCTACCTGCCCGAGCATCCGCCGGTCTATAGAGAGGCAACGGTTGACGAATTTTTGAAGTATTGTGCAAAATTACGCCGCCTGAAGCGCCCCGCAATCGCCTCGGCAATGGAACAGGCTAAATTACATTGCGGCCTCAACGAAGTCGGCCATCGACTGATCGGTAACCTGTCGAAGGGTTACCAACAACGCGTTGGTATCGCCCAGGCTATCATCCATAACCCCCCAGTGGTAATCCTCGACGAACCCACTGTTGGACTCGATCCAATCCAGATACGCGAAATACGCGGCCTGATCAAGACCCTGGGATCCGAGCGTAGCGTTATACTTTCGACCCATATATTGTCCGAGGTACAGGCCACCTGCGACCGCGTGCAAATAATTCGCGAGGGGAAGCTGGTTTATAAGGCTTCTATTGAAATGCTTGAGGATCAGCGTAGCGAGCACAGTATCGTCGTCGCCCTGAAGCAACCGCCAGCGCTTAAACACCTGTTGCAACTGGAATCGGTTGAAAGGGTTGAAGCCATCGACAGCAACCGGTTTCGACTGTATTTCAATACTAGTTCACCGGTCGAATCCCTGATTCAGGAATCAGTAGCACGGCAATGGGGCCTGTTCGAGCTAATTCCCGACCACAGATCACTAGAGGACCTGTTTATTGAACTAACACAGGAAGACAGGACTGACTACGAAAGTAAGGAGCCAAACTCATGATCCTTACCATCGCCAGGCGAGAATTCACCACCATGTTCCTGTCTCCACTGGCATGGGTAATTTTGGGTATATTGCAGATTATTCTTGGCTACATGTTCCTCGCTCAGCTAGACAATTACTTTACCCTCCAGCCCCAGTTGCTAAATCTCAAAAATGCACCTGGCGTCACCGACATAGTAGTTACTTCGATGTTCCAGTTAGCCGCAATCATTCTGCTAATGATTATGCCGCTGATCACGATGCGTACTATCGCCGAAGAAAAGCGCAATAAAACACTTAGTCTATTGATATCGTCGCCCATTAGTATGACCGAAATAGTACTGGGTAAATTCCTCGGCCTGTTCCTGTTTGTGGTTGTTCTCGTCAGCCTGTTAATGTTAATGCCCTTATCGCTTTACATGGGTACAGAGCTTGATGCTGGCAAGCTATTTTCAATTTACCTGGCAATGCTATTATTACTCGGTTCCTTCGCTGCGATTGGCCTTTACCTGTCGAGCCTGACTGACAATCAGACCATAGCGGCTGTCAGTACTTTTGGCGCCCTGTTACTGTTATGGATAATCGACTGGTTCGGTGAATCAGTTGCGGATAGCGGCAGCGTGGTAAGCTATTTATCACTGCTTCAACATCACCAGAGCATGCTGCAAGGTGTTTTTGACTCCAGTGATATCGCCTATTACCTGATATTGATTAGCGCATTTTTAATATTGACTATCCGTCAGCTGGACCGGGAGCGCATGCTGTGATGATCAATGCACGTATTCGCAACCATCTACGCTTCCAGTCGGGATTGTTTATGCTGCTGCTGCTTGCCGCGCTGGGTTTTCTCGCCTGGCTCAGTCAGCTCAACCCCCTGGTAATCGACCTCACGGCCAATCAACGCAATAGTCTGTCCCCGGAAAGCGTTCGCCTGATCAGTTCACTCCAGTATCCGCTCGAGATAACCGTGTTTGTTTCACCTGCTAATGAAAAACGCGAACTACTGAAGCAACTCTTCGCACGCTACCATCGCGAACAGCCTCTGATCAATATTAGCAGTATAAACCCCGATCTAAGGCCTGATTTATTACGCAAACACGACATCCGTCTCGATGGTGAAACAGTGATCGAATATCAGGGACGCAGCGAAAAAGTCAGTCCCGTGACAGAAACTAATATTACCAATTCAATTCAGCGATTAATGCGGGAAGGAGAACGTTGGCTGGTTTTTTTGCAAGGCCACGGCGAGCGCAACCCCTATAGCGAAGCCAATCACGACCTCAGTTTATTTGCCACTCAACTGGCCAGCAAGGGTTACACCATAGAAAATTTAGCCTTAACCCAGACCAATAGCATCCCCACCAATACCGACGTACTGGTAATTGCCAGTCCACAAGTACCTCTTTTGCCAGGCGAGGTGGATTTAATCCTGGATTACCTGGAGCGAGGCGGCAATCTGTTATGGCTGGCTGACCCGGAGCAGGCGATCGAAGGCCTCGAATCGCTCTCGGATATGCTCGCGATTGAATTCCTGCCGGGTGTAATCGTTGACCCCAATAGCCAATTGCTCGGATTAGATCGGGTCGATTTTGCCCTGGTAAACAGTTATCCACGACACCCGATAACCCAGAGTCTCGACAGCCTGACATTATTTCCGCAGGCACAGGCACTTGAATTTCATGGTGAAGCCGGTATCTGGCAGCGCCTCAATTTTTTACGCAGCGGCGATTCCAGCTGGAGCGAAACCGGAAAAATGGCCGGCGAAATATTCAACGGCGATAACGATGACGAACTCAGTGGGCCTCTCACTATTGGTCTGACCCTGGTGGCCGATTACGAGAATGACGAGAATGTAGTATCTAAACAACGGATCGCTGTCGTTGGCGACGCCGATTTCCTTTCCAATCGCTACCTGGGCACAGGTGGCAATCTGGAAATTGGCGTAAATCTGGTCAACTGGTTAAGCCACGATGATAATCTGATTGCGATTAGCCCGCGCGCGGCACCCGATACGCAACTAGATTTGTCGCAAACCCAGGCCAATTGCTCGGATTAGATCGGGTAGATTTTGCCCTGGTAAACAGTTATCCACGACACCCGATAACCCAGAGTCTCGACAGCCCGACATTATTTCCGCAGGCACAGGCACTTGAATATCATGGTGAAGCCGGTATCTGGCAGCGCCTCAATTTTTTACGCAGCGGCGATTCCAGCTGGAGCGAAACCGGAAAAAATGGCCGGCAAAATATTCAATGGCGATAACGATGACGAACTCGGTGGGCCTCTCACTATTGGTCTGACCCTGGCGGCCGATTACGAGAATGACGAGAATGTAGTATCTAAACAACGGATCGCTGTCGTTGGCGACGCCGATTTCCTTTCCAATCGCTACCTGGGCACAGGTGGCAATCTGGAAATTGGCGTCAATCTGGTCAACTGGTTAAGCCACGATGATAATCTGATTGCGATTAGCCCGCGCGCGGCACCCGATACGCAACTAGATTTGTCGCAAACCCAGCAAATTATCATCTTTTTAAGCTTCCTGCTAATTTTGCCAATCGTACTATTTGGTGCCGGACTGACAATCTGGTTAAAGCGCCGCAAACGGTAACTAGAATGAAGTCAATGCTAAGCAAACGTTGGCTTGTTAACGGTTTACTGGCCCTCGTGATCGGCGTATCCCTACTGCTCGGCTACAGGGATCAGTCCGGCAGCGAGGCCAGAAACCCAATTACCAGCTTAAAGCCGGCTGATGTAATGAGTGTAACCATTCAACTCGGGGATGAGCACATCGTATTACGTAGGTCGGCAGACCAGTGGCTAATCGAATCACCCGTACAGTGGCCTGCCCGCAGTATCACCATCGAACGAATCCTTGGAATCACTGTGAGCGAATCAGAAGCTTCAATGGCAGCCACAGGCATCGACCTGTCGGCCCTGGGTCTACAGGATCCGAAGGTTACATTATCACTTAACGACACCCGAATTTTTTTCGGCACCACTAATAATATCGATAATCGCCGGTATTTGATGATTGGGACAACTATATATTTACTCGCCGACGTACATCTACCGTTTTTTTCACAGGGTATTATCGGCTTAATCGACAAACGCCTGTTACCTCCATCTATACCGCTGCAAACGTTCGAGCTAGCCGAAAGGAAGCTAAGCAGGGACGGCACCGATAACTGGCAATCCAGCCCAGCGACAGATATCCCTGCAGATCGGTTAAACCAGTTCGTTAATAACTGGCAAACCCTGGAAGCGCCTGCGGTTAAGATATTTAAGCAATCCGGTAAGCCATTAGAAAAAATGATCGCGGGACTGGAAGACGGTTCTGAAATCGAGTTTCTGTTAATGTCTATCTATCCCGAACTAGTTATCGCGCGCCCCGATCTCGGGGTCGAGTATCATTTTCACGAAAGACAGCAGCAGGAATTGCTCTCATTCACCAAGCCGAAATCCTAACCTCTGCTATGACTGCTGCCGCGAAGATCGCTGACTGATGTAACCAGACGATGCCTGAGTTACCCGAAGTCGAAACAACAATGCGCGGCATTGAGCCCTATGTTCTCGGCCAGGTGATAAACCGTTTCATCGTTCGCAACAATCAATTACGTTGGCCTGTTGCCAAAGAAACTGCCGATTTGCAGGGCCAGCGTATAGAAAACCTGTGCCGGCGCGGCAAATACATATTGATGCAACTCGGCAGTGGCACGCTTATCTGGCACCTGGGTATGTCGGGCAGTATGAAAATTCGGCCGGTGGGCAGTTCGATCGAGAAACATGAACACATCGAGATAGAATTCGCATCGGGTCAGGCACTCAGGTTTCGCGATCCCAGGCGGTTTGGCGCCCTGCTTTACACCGAGTCTGATCCGCTCGCCCATCCGCTGCTGGCAAAGCTCGGTCCCGAACCCCTGTCCGCCGAATTCGACGCCGACTATCTTTTTGCCGCCTGCCGTAAGCGTACCGCGCCAATAAAATCCGTGATTATGGACAGTCATCGAGTCGTCGGCGTCGGCAATATTTATGCCTGCGAAGCGTTATTTTGCGCCGGCATCGCCCCTGCCCGCGCCGCGGGCAGGATCAGCAAGAAACGCCTCGAAGGCCTGGTCCTGGCGATTAAGGAAACCCTGCAGGCCGCTATCCTGCAGGGTGGTACCACCTTGAGGGATTTTACCCAGGTCGACGGCAATCCGGGCTACTTCCGCCATCAACTCAAGGTTTACGGCGTAAAGGGTCCCTGCCCAGTCTGTACCAGGCCGGTTAAACGAATCAAGCAAGCACAAAGATCCACCTATTTTTGCCCCAAATGTCAAACATGAAAGCGCCTGTTGAGAATTTGCATCAAGCTCTCGAGCCGCTGTTCTTCAATAGCTGGGTGCTAGATGAGGTAGCGGGATTCATCCCTTTTGTATCACCATCGATGAGCAGGCCCGCGACTATCTGCCGCATATGTACGGTGACGCGAACTACGTGGTGATTGATGATATCAGCAAGTTGCCGTATCGAATTTCCGATATTTATCGAGGGTTGAGTTATTCTCCTTCTCCCCTCGGGGGGAGAAGGCAGGGATGAGGGGGGTGCTTTTAGACTGACCCCCTCACCCTCTCCCCTGAGGGGAGAGGGAGCACATAAATCGAAGCAGCGTGAAAAAGCAACAAGGAAACTATTACTGTGCGAAACTTCCCGTATGCCAAAACCACACAACATCGTCAATGACCCAGATTATCGTCCTAATGTAGGCATCATGATAATTAACCAGGGTCGCCAGGTATTGGCCGGTGAAGCCTTCCATTACCCTGGGGAGTGGATGATGCCGCAGGGCGGGATCGATACTGAAGAATCTCCCTTTCAGGCTATGCAACGCGAGCTGGTGGAAGAAACCAGCATCGTATTTGACAATACTCGCTTAATCAGGGAACACGATGAATGGCTGAGTTACCTGTTTCGCCAGCCGCTCGAGAAAGAAGGCCGAGTTTATATCGGACAACGGCAAAAATGGTTCCTGCTCGAATACGATGGTCCACTACCCGACGCCACACAAACCCTGGATAAAGAATTCACCCGCTTTAACTGGGTCGAACCGGCATGGCTAATGGAGCATACAACGAAATTTAAAGTCGATCTTTACAAGGAAATTTTCACCGCATTCGATTTCGGCAATTTTTAAACAGGTCACTAGCCCGCATTAATCTGAATCGATTGCGGCCGCACCAATGCCCCGTGGATCGGAAGCTGCATCCAGTTTACCGCTCGCGTGATCGACGATAATGGTTTGCATATTGCCGTATCGATACGAAGACAGTTTCAATTCGTGGCCGAGATTTTTCAGGGCCTGCCGGGTGGCTTCATCGAAAGTATTGTCTTCGTGGTAGATGTTATCCGGGAAATACTGATGGTGAAATCGCGGCAGCGAGACAATCTCGCTTGCACTTCCTCCCCGCAGGAATTCGAGCATACCCAGGAGCTGCATGGTAATGATTCGACTGCCGCCAGGGGTGCCGGATATCAGGCTTTTCTCGGCGGTGTGCACAAACGCCGGGGTCATACTGGAAAGCATACGCTTACCAGGCTGAATCGCGTTTGCGGTACTGCCGAGTAGCCCGTATGCATTGGGCTCGCCCGGCTTGGCCGAAAAATCGTCCATTTCATCATTCAGTAAAACACCGGTGCCTTCGGCGACCAGCCCCGATCCGAACGGGTAGTTAACCGACAGGGTTGCCGCCACCATGTTTCCCTGTTGATCGATAATAGAGAAGTGAGTAGTGTCGGTACCCGCAGCCTGATCGGAAAATTCACCAATATCCGCACTTCGGCTCGCTGCTTCCAGCGAAATACCACTGGCGAGCTCTTTCGCATAGGCGTCACTGGTTAAGCGCTGCAGGGGTATATCGACATAATCGACGTCGCCCAGGTAAGTCGCTCGATCACGGTAAGCCCTGCGCATCGCCTCGACGAGTATATGAATCTGCTGGGTCGGCTGCGCCTGGCTGTATTTTAATTCTTCGAGCATATTAAATATGCTGGCCAACACCATCCCGCCCGAGGATGGCAGGCTGGCGGTCACAAAATCTGCCGAACCGAAACTAAATCGAACGGGTTCACGCTCTAGCAACTGGTATTGATTCAAATCCTGTAATGACCAGACTCCGCCATTAGCGATCACGCTATCGACCAGTTGTTGTGCAATCTTTCCCTGGTAGAACCCATCGGCACCCTGCTCCACGATAGCCTGAAGCGTGCCGGCGAGGTCCGCCTGCTTCAACAAACTACCCACTACCAAAATCTCACCAATATCCAGCAATAATTACCACGACGACTCAAACCGCTGTAAAACAGGCAAACGCCATTTGGCTAATCGACGATATTTCTCGTCGACTTCGAATCCATTCCGGGCGAGGCTAATCGAATTCGCCATCGATTCGGCTAATGGCAATACGCCGTAGTTTCGCTGTAAATGCTCAAGCGCGGCAGGTATCCCAGGAATACCCGCGGAAGTAGCACCATTCATCGAACGATCGTGATCGACCTCTCCATTTGCATCGAGGTAGAAATCGCGTGTCGCTTTCAGGGGTGCGCGCTCGCGCGCATCGATCATGATTTGCCGATTTTCTTTTTGTTGATGCAATAGATAAAATCCACCACCCCCAATACCTGACGAGTAAGGTTCCACCACAGCCAGGGTACTGGTTACCGCTATCGCTGCATCAAACGCGTTGCCACCATTCGCGAGCACTTCCATGCCCGCTTTTGTCGCCAGCGGATGAGCCGATGCGATAGCATATTCGGCGGCGTTTAAAGGATTCACCAACAGTATCAGGCACAAAAAAGCCCCAAATACATGAGGCCTGATTAATTGATCGATTTTAATATCTATCTCCTTAAGCCGCAATATTGAGGGTTAAGCGTCGGCGGTCAATCGCAAATACTTGACCATCAATTCATCTTGAGTTTCGGCATGATTCGGATCGAGTGGAATACAATCGACCGGACATACCTCGACACATTGCGAAGTTTCGAAATGACCGACACACTCGGTGCATAAATCCGGGTTGATTTCGTATATTTCTTCACCCGGGTAAATGGCGTCGTTCGGACATTCGGGTTCACATACGTCACAATTGATACATTCATCTGTAATTATCAAGGCCATACTAGATAGCTACCGGTACGTGGGCTGTGGGGGACTGGTTTGTCATCTGGATTTACTTAGCTTGGTAGATAGTCGATCCAGCACTTCAGGGTGTAAAAATTCGGACACGTCTCCGCCCAGCCGCGCGATTTCACGCACCAGGCTGGAAGATACAAAAGCATATCGTTGCGCGGCGGTAAGAAACACGGTTTCGATCTCACTTGCGAGCGAGCGATTCATCCCTGCCAACTGCACTTCATACTCGAAATCAGAAATCGCGCGTAATCCACGGATAATAACTCCAGCGTTACACTCGCGTGCAAAATCTATTGCCAGACTGGAAAAAGGCCTGATCGATATTCGAGGACTATCTTTAAATACCGTCTCCAGCATCGATACCCGTTCGTCGATATCGAAGAATGGTTCTTTCGCGAGGCTATCGGCAACACCGATCACTACTTGATCGAACATTTTTATTGCGCGCTCGCATATATCAGTATGCCCCCTGGTAACTGGATCGAAGGTTCCCGGGTAGATCGCGATTTTCGTCATTAATTTAGTCCCGTCTCGTTCAACTGGCCTGGGCAGGCCTTTGAACCGGCCCTGTAAATAGCCCGTCAGTTTAGCGAGTTAGGCGCCATTCGGCTATACCAAAATTGACCAGCCCGGCCTTTTTCTGCTTTAGCCAGGACAGTTCAGGAACCGGCAGATCAAACTGCTCTGCTACCGGCCATTCAATAAAAATCTTTGCGCCATCGATCAGACGTTGATGCTCTAGAAGGCTGTTAATAACCTGGTACCGCAGTTGCGGCAAAGCATACGGCGGATCGACAAAGACCAGATCGAACTGATTCTTCATCTCGGGAATTAATTTTATTATATCCCCGCACATCAGGGTAATCGCATCGCATTCAAAACGTTCAAGCTGTTGCCGGAGTCTATCATGGGCCTGGTTGTCTTTTTCGACTATAGTGAGCCGCTTCGCCGCGCGCGAAATCGCTTCAAATCCGAGCACGCCACTACCGGCAAAACAGTCGAGAACACTGGCTCCCGGACAATCCATTGCCAGCCAGTTAAACAGCGTTTCGCGGATTCGATCAGGCGTCGGCCGCAATCCATCAATATTAGCTACGGGTATTTTACGACCACGCCATATGCCGCCGATAATCCTTACCTGCTGTGGTTTTACCCTGCTCAATTGAATTGACGTCCTCGCTCGCCGGTGATTACCCGGTCGCAAACGATTTGTGCTAGCTGCCGGAGACCGGAGAATACAATTAGAAACTACCCTTACAGTAAGCGACAAACAGTAATGAGTGTGCACGGAATCGGCCGCTTTCTGTTAGCATATTGTGCCTGAAATTTCGATCCCGGGAAAAGCAATGTTTGGCTTAAAATCAAGTCAGAAAAATAATGATGCGGCGGAGCAAAAGCCGCAGGGCCTATTTGCCAGCCTGAAACAAAAATTATCGAAAACCCGGGCCAGCCTGTCCTCGGGAATCGCTTCAATCCTACTCGGAAAGAAGGCGATCGACGACGACCTGCTCGAACAACTGGAAGACCAGTTGCTAATGGCGGATGTTGGCATACAGGCCACCCAGAAAATTACCGCCAACCTGGTTGAGGCCGCCAGCCGCGATGCGCTTAAAGACGGTAAGAGTCTCGTCTCAGTACTAAAGCAGTCGATGGTGGATATCCTGTTGCCGAGTTCCAGGCCGTTAACTATCGATAAGCAACATCGCCCTTTCGTAATATTGATGGTCGGTGTTAACGGCGCCGGTAAAACCACCACGGTCGGCAAACTCGCACACCAATTTAAGAACCAGGGGCATCGTGTAATGCTGGCCGCCGGCGATACCTTTCGTGCCGCCGCGGTAGAACAACTGCAGAGTTGGGGTGAGCGTCTCGATATTCCAGTGATCAAGCAGGGGCAAGGCGCCGATTCGGCCTCGGTCATATTTGACGCCCTCAAATCTGCGCAGGCAAAGGATATCGATATATTAATCGCCGACACCGCGGGCCGCCTGCACACACAGAATGATTTAATGGCTGAACTGGAAAAAATAAAGCGCGTTATCGGCAAGCTCGACCCTAGCGCACCGCACGAAACCATGCTTGTACTTGACGCGGGCACCGGTCAAAATGCGCTTTCGCAGGCGACTAATTTTAATCAGTCTATCGGCATTACCGGTATCACCCTGACCAAGCTTGACGGCACCGCAAAAGGCGGCATGATATTTAGTGTCTCAGAACAATTGCAATTGCCCATACGCTATATTGGTATTGGTGAGTCAGTCGATGATCTCCGCGTGTTTGACGACAAGGAGTTTGTCGATGCACTGCTATCAGAACTAGATGAGCAAAACGCCTAATACTATAATGATCGAGTTTCAACACGTTACGAAAAGATACCCTGGTGGCCACGAGGCACTCAGTAACGTGTCTATGCAGCTGGGGGCAGGTGAAATGGCGTTTCTCACCGGTCATTCCGGCGCCGGTAAAAGCACCCTGCTTAAAATTATTTCATTGATCGAAAAGCCGACACGCGGACACGCGTTGCTGAACAGGATTAATCTGAAAACCATAGCCAGGCATCGGGTTCCTTATGTTCGGCGTAACATCGGCATTATTTTTCAGGACCATCAGCTTCTGTTTGATCGACCTGTATTCGACAATGTCGCATTGCCTTTAATCATTCAGGGATATCGCCACCAGGAGATCGCAAAGAGAACTCGCGCCGCGCTCGACAAGGTAGGCTTACTCAACAAGGA
>PVMK01175367.1_pt1 | contig 11684 bp, 13 predicted proteins | sample 1853481 | NCBI WGS metagenome assembly PVMK01 (sample SAMN08533507, study PRJNA380276) | Marine sediment metagenome, whole genome shotgun sequencing project. | reverse complement strand
GATTGTGTTGATTCTTTATTATCCCACCTTTGCTTAACCCTGCTTAAATTAGAACCCTCCAAATTATGAAGTCAATTACATAATTCTTGAGAAATTTCTTACAGTATTTAATTATTATCTTTTGTTATGTTTTAAGTAAGCGTTTGAAATTATATTTAAATATTCATTTTTTTACGCATGCAGATATTTTGCATGATCTTTGCATTATTCGAATTCAGAGTTAATAATAGTCTCTTATAAGACTCAATTTCCGCCTAAGGAATTCAATTAATTAATCTAATATCTTCACAAAATCAAACCCGCCAACATTTTACCTTAACACTTTAATTTTTAAGCTGTGCAAAGATTAGACTTCAACGACACTTTTATCGGTGATTTAGGTATCAACATTAATAACATCATCATTACTGGTAAACATCGATTCAGCTTAGAACAACGATGGTGCTGACTCAATCTTAAAACTATTAGATACTCCGAGTACAGATTTCGGAGGTGCCATATGAACGAGAAGGAGAGGTTTGCTCTTGCTGAGAGGGTTCAAAAAAGGATTCAAGAGAAACATACTCATTTCCGATTAATAAAGAGAAGGGATGAAATTGAACAAAAATTAAAAGTGAAAAATGAGAACCGTAGATTTTGAACCAAATCTTTCATCCCAAGTTACTGGTAAAAATCCGAATAAAAACAGGCTCGAACATAGAATGAAATTATAGGACCAAGAAAAATGTATCTGACGCATTATAATCTTAGAATCAAGCCTTTTGAGACAAGCCCTGATCCCAAATTTCTTTGGCTCAGTGAAAAACACAAAGAGGCACTTGCTTCCCTAAAATATGGGATTCAAGAAAATAAAGGATTCCTTTTACTTACTGGTGATATTGGGACTGGAAAAACTACACTTTTAAATTGCTTTTTAAACGAAAATGACACCGATGCTATTATAGCATCTATTCCTGATCCTGACCTTAGTATTGTTGATTTTTTTCTACTGCTTTCAAAAGAATTTAATTCCAACATAGTTTTTGATAGCAAGGGAGAGTTTCTAATCCAGTTTGAAAATTTTTTGCGCAATACATATTCAGAGGGAAAAAAAGCGCTATTGATAATAGATGAAGCCCAAAGACTCAATCAGCAACTTCTGGAACAGATTCGTCTTTTATCAAATATTGAGAGACAGGATGTAAAATTAATAAATATTTTTTTTGTAGGGCAGAATGAACTATATGAACTCATAATGGATGAACAAAACAAAGCCTTGCGCCAAAGGATCGCCGTCCATTATAATATTGAACCTCTGACAGAACCTGAGACACAGGACTACATCAAACACCGTCTTAGGGTTGCAGGATCTGAGGAAGAAATTTTCAGTCCTGAAGCTATTTATGAAATCTTCTCATTTTCAAAAGGTTATCCCCGATTGATCAACACCATATGTGATCGAGCACTGTTGACCGGTTATACTTTAGACATAATAAAAATTGATAGTAAAATTGCCAAAAAATGTGCCGATGAACTAATACTACCAGGTAAAAGAGATGATACTCGTGAAGCAGATCTGGAAGGGCTTGAGGTCAATGTAAATGAAAAAACACCATTCACCTGGGATCCTTGTGCAGATCAGGAAGAGCTTCAGGAAAATGTAAATGAACAAAAATTTACGTTGCAGAAGCAACTTAAAAGCTCATTACCAAAAGTTACTGTCGTTTTCGCAATTTGGATTGTAACGGTCTTGTCACTTTATGCCTGGTTAGGTCCCTAGTAAGTAAAATACTCTCTTCCCATAATTTCACATATCTCCAACATATCGGCATAATTGACGTCTTCAAAAACCTGAGATAACCATAACATATTTGCAATTTTGCCAAAATGCACATATTCTCAATATATCGGTAACTAACTGATATCGGTTTTCTGGCAATTATCTGTACTTCTCAATCCTTCCCCCAACACTTACAGCGATACATTTCCTCTCTTTTCTTTACCTATTACTACATTGTAACAGAGAAATACATTTCATATTATTTCATTTCTTACCTAAATTTATGAGCTTAGCTTCATGTTTATTTATAGTTTTATAGATATTCTGAAACTAAATAATTGTAATTACATTAAATTTTTATTTAGTTTTATTGGAATATCTTTGGCATTTTTATTGCAGCATTAATATCCTGGAAAATATCTATTTAGTAATAGGAAAAGTAATAGTAAAAAATTTTGGAGGGTTTAATATGTTATATTCAAAGTTAAAGATATTATTCTGCCTAACAGTATGCCTTACGGTCTTGTTCGCCCCTTTTGTACTTGAGATTTCCCAGGATGGAAAAACTTACGCATTCAGTAGTAGGAGCCATAATAAAAGCTCTAATACAGGAGACAAAGATACGTTTGGGTATACTCCAGTGAACGAAGAACCTACAGCTCCGACTCCTGTTCCCGAGCCGGCAACCTTGCTTTTGGTTGGTGCTGGTGCAGTCGGGCTCGCAGCATTTAGAAAGAAATTTAAGAAGAAGAAATAAATAAGCTCACAGCTGATAGTTTTCCGACGGAATCCTCCAAAGGAAGGGCGCATAGCCGCCATTCTACGGGGCAAGAATAGCTTAGAGAGAATAAAAAAACCGGATTTCTCTTGTAAGTGGATTTCTGGTTTTTCTTCTATGAGCTGTCAAAAAATTAGCACTCGAATTTAATAGGACAAAACTAATATAACTCAGTCAATAATTTGGAGCGGCTAAACCAAATAAAATGCTCTCTTCCCATAATTGCAGATTACACCAACGTATTGCAGAAATTAGAAGCTGCCCAAAACTTGTGATATGTAAAATATCCAAAATTTGCGCCAACTGTTGATTATCTCAATGTGTATATCACAAATTGACTGCATCCGGAGATGGTGGCAAGATATGTTCGGAGAACAAACAAAATGCATGGAGTATGATGCTTATGGGCAATAAAAAAAATCATCTTGCTATAATGTTTATTTTTTATTGTCTATGGTCTCTTTGGGTAATAATGTCATTATCTGGCTGTAATCGAAACACAAAGAATATCCCCCCAGCAAGTATCCTTGTAAGTGGTAAGGCAACGTTATTATGGGACGAGATTCCAGGTGCTACCTCATATAACGTCTATGTGTCTAGCTCACCAGGGGTCACTAAACTCAGTGGTTCTAAAATCCGCAACGTGACAAACCCTTTTACAATCACTCAATTAAAACCTGGCAAAACTTATTATTTTGTCGTAACTGTGGTTAATGAACTAGGAGAGAGCGAAGAATCAAAGGAATTATCATACAAAGCAGTTACGGATAAAGCCGGGCTTATCTATTTTAAAGACCTTTTTGACAAATCAATACAAGATCATAAATCCAGCACTGCTGAGAAAGGAACTGTGACAATAGGCTGGCCGAAAGTGCCGAATGCTATTTCCTATAATATTTATTGGAATGATTCGCCAGGAGTCACGAAACATAATGGGAAAAAAATCTCTAATGTTAAAAGTCCTCATACGATTAAAGGCCTGAAACGGGGAACTACTTATTACTTTGTCGTTACTGCAGTCAATGCATTTAGAGAGAGTGAGGAATCAGAAGATTTTTCGTTTACAATCGATTAATATATTTGCATGGTTGAATTATCAATTTTTTTTGAAGTTCTAAAACCTGCGATACCTCCAACGTATGCAAACATTTGAAATGCCGAAAAAACCTGTGATACTCAAATGATATATTCAATTTTGGCAAAATGCAGATTATCTCAATATATCACCACTTGACATCAGGTTGAATGGTAAGAGTTATCGCAACCCTATGGTATCTGCTAAAGGGGATTTTCGTTGCATTGAGAATGACTAAAATTGTTAATTAGTATTAGTAACTACTCTTAATTATTATATTTTTCTAAAGTTAATTTTAAAAATGCCGATATACGTAAAGGACGCTTACTTGTGAATTAATTCATCATCATCTAAAAAACAATTTATTCCACGACAAAGCCAAACCCTTTGTGAGAAGGGGACGGAAAGCCACGGGTCTCAAAGAGATAGCCGGGTTGCCTGGGTTCGGACGGGAAGCCGGGTTGCCCTGGGAAACAGGGTGGCGCGGCTTTTTGGTTATGGTGGATTGCAGTCTTACAAAGAAACAAGCAACAATTATGGAGCTGAAAATGGAATTCACGGATTTATTGATCTTCGTTATCATTATAGGAGTTGCTTATGTTATTTTTAAAATTCTTGATAAGAAAATGGGTCCGTGATCTGAATAAGGGACAGAGCCTAAGCGACTCTGTCCCAGCAAATTGTCAAAGATCCATGCAAAAATTTTTTAATTGGGAAAATGTGCGTGCGATTGAAGCATCGGTCATTAAGTTTTTAATTTTGAAGATTTTTGTACCCCCCCCCTAAAAAATCAAAATGCGAGCGCGCTGATGCCGACCGGCGGTACTATAGCACCCCATTCGACCCTCTCCCCCCCATGGCCCAAATCGACAAACATGCAGAAAATTTAAAGTGCGAAAATTCACTTTGAACTGACCGTTCGGTCCACTGCAAAAAACCCAAGAGATTTACCTCGCCCGTACTCTCATTAAATTTTAAAGGTTGTGTGTGTCCGTTTTGTGGTTAAAAAAGTGATAAAACCTACCTCGATATTCCCGTCAATTTAGGACTATTCATTTTATATAAACCCTGTATTTCTCACATTATAGAAAATTTCCGCCCCCAAAAAATACGTGAAAATTCTATAGCAGAAACGCTACTTTATCGTGACTATTTTAGGCCATTTTTGATGGTTTTGAAGATTGTGAAATTAGAATGAGACGGCAACCAATACGGTTTTTCTAATTATATTCACGTTTAACGTCTAATTATGCCCAAATAGACAAATATGTGCCTTGAAACATTGTTTTGTTAGATGATTTTAAAATATCTTTAATTATTTCAACGTCCCCGGCGCTGATTTTTTCTCTAAAAAATGTGTGCGCAGTTTGGAAAATATAACCATGCCCCCCTTCATTCGGCATCCCCCCGGTCTCTTTACTTTGGAACCTTATTTTTAAATCAATAAGTTTGTTTTGGATAATGGTGGCTATAAAACCCAACTATTGATAATGAATGAAATCTTGTGATACTCCTTTGATATCTGCAAAATTGCAAAAACTGCGATACTCTCAGAGACTGTCGAAAAACCCTAAATCGGTGAATTTGATGCTTGTAAGTCATTGATTTTATTACATGCGAAATTGCTAAAATCACCATTTTTGGACTTTTTTTCGACAGTCTCTCAATATATCACAACTCTAAGGGCCGAAAGGCGGATCACAAGATATGGTATCCGCCTTATTTTTAGCGAATCAGGGCTATCGGTCGCAATCCGAACAAATCTTTTGATATTCTAAAGTGAGAATTATCATTGATATGCTTGAATCTGACGGGGTTCAAGCATAATGCAAGCATTGTTGAATCGAAAGGTGCGACCCCTTGAAGTGTTTGATACTATCAATGAAGGACCTGAGTTGATTATGCATAATTTCCGGATCCAAGGCGAGAAAGATAAACCACCGGCAAGAGCAAGTTAGTTTCCTACCATCTATTGCTCCATTTCGATTAGCGGCTTTTTAAGAATACTGATGAAACTTATTAATATTATAGCTATTGCCGTGGCACTGTCTATGGATGCATTTGCCGTCTCCGTTGCCACAGGTGCCACCCTAAAGCAGGTCAGTGCTCGCCAAACGTTTCGTCTTTCCTGGCATTTTGGTTTATTTCAGGCCATGATGCCCGTCATTGGCTGGAGTGCGGGGTTGTCGGTGCGCACCCTTATTGAGTCATACGATCATTGGGTTGCCTTCGGCTTGCTGGCGTTTGTTGGAACTCATATGATCCGGGAAGCCCTCAGGCCCCGGGTCCCAGATGAAACCGAAAAAGACCCAACCAAAGGAATAACCCTGATTATGCTCTCAGTGGCCACCAGCATTGATGCTCTGGCGATAGGCTTCGGTTTATCGATGCTAAATTTGAACATCTGGATACCTGCTATAATTATTGGGCTTGTAGCCGGACTGGTGACTATGGTGGGTATTCATCTGGGGGAAAAATTAGGCTCCGTCTCACTCTTGAGCCGGTGCTCCGGTGTTGTCGGGGGAATCATTCTCCTGGCCATCGGAGTGAACATTCTGCGCGAACACTCAGCGATACCCTTTTTATCATAAAATATGGGCTTTCAGATGTGTAATTCAATAAGTTGGTCTTCCCGTATAGATTATCCTATCCTTGAGTCCTGACTGATATGAAAATGTCAACAATACCGAATGGATATTTCACTTTATAATCAAGGAATCATGTGGCTATTGATATTGGCTCGGATTTATCAAATTGGAAAGCGCGGAATATTGAAAATTCTACAATTTCCCTAATTGTAAAGCTATACTAAATATTGTGGTGGTGGGACAGCGATGGAATCTGGTATTAAACCTGATATTACTCCAACGTATTCACACATTTGAAATCCTGAAAAGCCTGTGATACTCATTTGATATCTTCAATAATGGTAAAATACATGTATTCTCAATTAATCTGCAATTTTTAGGTTTTGGGCAAACCACAATATGTGGGATTCTCCATAATTTATAAATATCAACACTATCTATTGTAATCCACGCTGGTTAGCTGGTATTAATCATCAAGCACTATGGCAAGAAGTCCTCGTTTTCGATATTCTCAACAGTTCGGTGTAATTAGTATACTCTATTAAAATTGTCTCAAAATATAGGAAATCAACAAAAAGAGGAATCTGCTCAATATTAATGTTGGAAGGCTCATTGTAGAAATCAATGCAAGGAAAACGGAACACCGAAAAATTTATTATAGCCGGGCTGGCCTCGGCCTTTCTTTTTGGCGCGGCTACACCTGCCAGCAAAGCTTTGCTCAGCGGAATTCAGCCCCAAGCGCTGGCAGGATTGCTATACATCGGAGCCGCATTGGCTGTGCTGCCTGTAGTCATTAGAGAAGGGGCTTTTCGGTGGCCTTGGCGAGTTGGTCGTCGCACTTTTTTACTTCTCATAGGGGCCATTGTGCTGGGAGGTATCCTTGGGCCGCTGCTGCTCCTGCTTGCATTGAGAGCCGTCAATGCGGGGTCTGTCTCCCTGTGGCTCAACCTTGAGTTTGCGGCTACAGTGATCCTGGGGCACTTTGTGTTCCGAGAGCATCTAACTTCGCGGGGATGGATTGCGGCAGGCGGAACATTCATCGCCGCTTTGTTATTGGTGGGAGGCGAGGGGAGCGGAGGAATCTTTCCCGTTGTCCTGATCGCTTTCGGATGCATCTGTTGGGGTTTCGACAACCACTTCACAGCGCTCATTGACGGAATCACTCCAGCGCAGACCACTTTGTGGAAGGGCGTTGTTGCTGGAGCATTCAACCTGTTCATGGGCAGCGCTATCGCCGGTGGCGCGGGCCTGCCAAGTGCGATTCTTGTGGCGTTGCTCGTTGGAGCCGTGTCTTATGGATTCAGCATCACGCTGTATGTCACCGCAGCTCAGGGTTTAGGGGCTACTCGTAGCCAGATGATCTTTTCGACCGCTCCCTTCTTCGGTTTACTGTTGTCTGTGACCGTTTTGGGGGAGGCTTTCAGTGGTGCTCAGGCGGTAGCTGCTGGACTTATGGCGGTCTCTCTCATGGTTCTCTACAGCGAGAAGCATGAGCATGTCCACCGACACGATTCTATATCACATCAACACCTCCATAGGCATGATGTGATCCATCACGACCACGAACATGACGGGTTTCGGGACGCGGAGAGCCATTTACACTGGCACGAACACAACCCTAAAAAGCACGCTCATAAACACTGGCCCGACCTGCACCATCGGCATGGCCATGAAGATAACGAAGAAAGTTGACCGTCCGACGAGTAGGGGGAGTCGGGCTCGGTTTCGATATCGCTTCACCAAACCACTTATCCAAATCGCCAACGAGGTTAACGGCTATTATTGTTCTATCAGACCTATGAATTAGAAAGCGAGGATTGTTGATAAATTTCACGCTTTTCTCATTTGTATGGCTATACAATATTTTGGGGTGATGCCGTCTGGTGTGAAACGTGTGATACCTCCAACTAATCAGTACTTTTGAAACTCCTAAAAACATGTGATATAGCTTTGATATCTGTAAAACTGCAAAATAGTGGTTACATCTACATATCTATAGTTTAGTGAAATTTGTGATATTTTATTGTATCACCCAGGTCCAGGTTCAAACGATATTCGGGAAAATGGTATGGTATCGCTCGCCCAAAGGCTGGGCCACAACGACTACTGGAACCTTAAAAATAATTATTAAAGTTTTTTGCTGAAAAGGCGATATATAATTTAAACCAATTTATATATTGGAAAACATATGTGCAAAAAACTTTTCTTAATACTTACTTTATTCACCATCATTATTGGATGCCATCCTACTTATGGATTTTCAGCTGAAAGTTCACAGGAAAAGACTGCTGTGTCATCAGCGGCTTACGTTTTAAAGTTAGGAACAAACCTTATGAGCGTAGGAATGCATTGGTTTTTAAAGGGCAACTTCAACTGGTCACAAAAGACAAATGAATTTGTATCAAACCTGATTCATCCTATAGTCGGCATGTTCGTTGGCTTGATTGTATTAATTGTTGAACTAATCATCAACATATTAGCTTTCTACATAGAAGGTATTGTGATGATTTTATTAGGTTTAATTATTACCGTCATTGGCATAGTGGCTTTTCCAATAGTACTGATTGGCATTGGTTTTTCAAGTCTTTTTATGCCTGGTTAGCCAATTATTCTCACACAATCGCAACTTGGCCAAAGTAGTGTCCCCGGCATGTTAAGTGGGAATAATAGGGAAGCCTATGATTTAATGCGTTACTAATACTTGCTCTCTTAAAAATGATCATGATAATTTTTATAGATAGCGACACAAAAAACATATTGAAAATTCGAGTTAGAATTCTGTGATATCTATTTACTGTTACCAAGCACTCAATTCCAAACCACAAAAACGGATACGACATCATGTGATCCGGTTTTTCATGGATATGCCTGTGATAAGGTCATAGTATCTGAAAAAAATTTGGCTTTTCAAAAGTACCGATACTGTAAACATATCACAGGGCAAACACCTTTTGAACTATCTGCAAAAATCACCAGAATAAACGCTTTACAAAACCGTTGATATCTCCAACTAATCAGTACTTGCGAAACCCTCAAAAAGCTGTGATATACCTTTTATATCTGTAAAACTGCAAAATAGTGGTTACATCTACATATCTTTAGTTTGGGGTAATTTGTGATATTTTATGATATCACAGGTTTCATAGGCGTGATTTTTTGCAAGTGCTCTCAATGTATCTTTATTTCACTGTTTAATGCTCTATCCTGCTCCGTTTCTTTTTGACACGCACATCAGAATCCTATATTTTTAAATTATTAATATTCTCAACCAGTAAAACTGGAGATAATGATGAACACCAAATTTGTTTTTAGTGCCTTCATACTTTCAATTTTTCTTTTTTTTCGGATGTTCCACTCCATTAATAAATGACGCAGCATTGAATGGCGATTTAATCCGTATCAAGTCAATTGTTAGTAAGAACAGATACAAATTATATGAAAAAGACGATGATGGTCGTACTCCGCTTCATCATGCTGTACTTGGTGGGCACTTAGATGTTGTTAAATATTTAGAGTCAATAGGATTAGATGTTAATGCAAAAGATAATTTTGACGACACCCCTCTTCATTTGGCTTCAGATTACGGCTACACGAAAATTGTAAAATTTCTTGTATCTCAAGGGGCTTATGTTAATGCTTTAGATAATATCGGTAATTCACCACTTCACCTTGCAGCAAATCGAGGTTGGTTGGAAATTATAAAATATTTAGTCTCCCACGGAGCCGACGTTAATGCTGTGGATAAGTTTGGAAATACTCCGCTTCATGATATTGTAAGCTCACCATGGAGCAAGTCTAAAGAGAAGTTAGAAATTGTAAAATTTTTAGTATCTAAGGGAGCTGACATTAATAAAAGAGACCAGCAAGGTAGTACAGCTTTGGATCTTACAAGGGAGAAGAAATACATAACAATCGAGGCTTTTTTATCTTCTCAGATACAGATTGCAAAGCAGAATGAAACTCAATTAATTTCGAGTAAAAAGGTTACAGAAAAAGAACAAAACAAAGATAGATCCCCACCTAAAATTATTATCACCTCACATGATACCTCCAGAGGTATAAAAGTTGTAGAAAGTAAAAAAGAAGTCAGAATAGCCGGAAGAACAATAGATGAGAGTGAAATCGCCGAAGTTGTCGTGAATGGCAAAAAGGCTATTTTAGACAGCTTTGGGAATTTCGAAGCGCTTGCCTATTTAACCATTGGGGAAAACAAAATAATGGTCAGTGCTATGGACCTTTATGAAAATAGATCATATAAAACCTTTACTATAATTCGAGAAGTTAAAGAAGCAACAACAGATACAAAGGTGGATAAAAGTTCAGCAGGACAATATTATGCATTAATTGTCGGAAACAATAATTATCAGCACATAAGGAATTTGGAGACTGCAAGAAAGGATGCGGAAGCTGTAAGGCACATTTTAGAAACTCAATATGGATTCCAAACGATGTTGTTGCTCGATGGCACAAGAAATGACATTGTCGGAGCAATCAACCAATTTCGAAAGACGCTAACTGCTGAAGACCAATTATTAATTTACTATGCTGGTCATGGTGAATTTAATAAGGGCACCGGGAAAGCCTATTGGTTGCCTGTCGATGCCAAAAGCGATGAAGACACAAATTGGATAATTGTAGACAGAATTACGTCTAATATCAAAATAATCCCATCAAAGCACATCCTTATTGTGTCGGATTCTTGCTACTCTGGGACTTTCACAAGAGCAGGGATTACTGATCTTAGCACAACGATAAAGAGGAATCGATACCTCAAAAAGATGCAGTCCAAAAAATCCAGAACATTATTAGCCAGTGGTGGCAACGAGCCCGTTTCAGATATCGGTGGAGAAGGCCATTCTGTTTTTGCAAAAGCCTTTTTATCTGGACTCAAAAGCATTGAGAACAACAAGTTTACAGCTGAGGAGCTCTATTACAGGCACATCAAAGAGATGGTTGCTGGCAGCTCCGATCAGACCCCAGAATATAATATTATAAGAAACTCAGGACATGAAGGTGGTGATTTCATTTTTAGACGCATCGATTGAGTTAGGCTCATCAGCCCCAAAAAGCACCTGTTCCCAATTGAACATAACCAACAAATCGCAGATGAGTCACAGTTACCGATATGTGCATAGTATCCGTAAAAAATTTGCACTCTCAAAAGCACAGATAATGTAAACAATTCGGTATATATCATTTCTGAAAATTTTTTGGATATTAGTTTGTAATCACAACCAGAAGGGGTGAACCCGGGTAGTCGGATTCACCCTTATTTTTTTAGGCGTAAAGGTTTTCAATCCATTTCATAGCTTCCGTATCACTGATCTTGCCAAGGTACATTTGAGTGGTCGATAGATTTGAATGCCGAAGAATCACTTTGCTCACAATTTCAAGCGGAACACCGGAACGGCTTGCATAAGTGGCAGCGTAACGTCTTAGATCATGTGGTCTTAAATGAATATTGACCATCTCGCCTGCCTTTTT
>PVMK01119387.1_pt1 | contig 11684 bp, 8 predicted proteins | sample 1853481 | NCBI WGS metagenome assembly PVMK01 (sample SAMN08533507, study PRJNA380276) | Marine sediment metagenome, whole genome shotgun sequencing project. | reverse complement strand
GGTTCCGATGATGTCCACCTGCTGGGGGGCCAACTCCTTCAACTCTTCCATGAATGCTCTCCGATAGCCGGCGATCTCCTCCAGGCGGGAGGGCTTCGGCGAGCTGACAGCCTGAAGCTCCTGCAGCAACTGAGACAGGGCCTCTCGGGCGTCGGCCTCGATACCGATCGAGGTCTTATGGTTCTTGCCCAGTACGCCGGCATCAATATCGATATGGATCACCGTCTGAGAGCTTTTGATCTTGGCATCTCGGACGAGCAGCCGGGTGCCCACGGCCAGAATCACATCGCTTTCAGGGACGACGTGTTTTGAAGGGCCCACCAGCGCGTAGTGAGCACCGACGGCCAGTGGATGATCCTCTGGAATAATTCCCTTGGCCTGTGGGGTGGTCATCACCGGTGCCTGGATAAACTCTGCCAGTGCCAGAAGCGCCTGGGAGGCATCGGCCAGAAGTGTCCCTCCCCCGGCGATAATCAGCGGTTTCTGAGCCTCGGCCAGAAGCTGGACCGCTGCCTGGATATCGGAGAGTTCGGCCGTGGAGCGGGGGTACTCCTGGGAGGGAATGATATCCATGTCGCCTGTTGCAGTCAGTGTGTCGGGCGGGATTTCCAACTCCACGGGACGGGGGCGGCCCGTTTTGAGTTGACGCATAGCCTCATGGACGGCTTCAGGAACCTCCTCGGCTCGGGTGACCCGTGAGTTCCATTTTGTGATCGACTTGAAGACGTCGAGTTGATCCTCCACTTCGTGCAGTTGACCCTGACCCTTACCCAGAGCATCACTCCTGATCTGGCCGGAGATCAGCAGAACCGGTGAAGAGCAGGCATAGGCGGTCCCCAGGCCGGCCGCGGCGTTGAGCGCGCCTGGGCCCGGGACCACCAGGGCAACGCCCACCCTGCCCGTGACTCTGGAGTAGCCGTGGGCCATATAGGTGGTGGCCTGCTCGTGACGGGTGTGGATCAGGCGGATATCGTCCTGAACTTCATGAAGGGCGTCGAAGGCGGCCATGATCTGGACGCCCGGCAATCCGAAGATCGTCGTCACCCCTTCGGAACCAAGCTGTCTGACCAGGGCCTGCGCACCACTCATCTTTGGCATAAATTGCTTCTCCTGACTTTTGATTATCCAGCCACAAGAAATGGAGTCAAGAAGTAAACCCGCACTTCTCACACCCGCTCTACTGCATCGGCGCAATGATCCGCCCTGACTGTGCGACCCGCAAAGCGGGTGCCCCCTCCTTCGGCCTCCTTAGTGCCTCGTTTCATAGATACGATGACGTTCGTGGCGAGCGCGACAGCGTCAAGTTCGCGAAGCGACAACGACGCGATGTCACTGACATCGTGGAGGAGGAGTGACAAAGAAATTGATGCTGTCCCGCCGCCACCCTTCGGGCTGATGAGGGTTGCGGGCGCCCTCGGTGTCGCTCGTCGTCGTCGATGTCCCTGCATCGCCCCCCTCTTGCTCCTTGATCTCGCCTCGCAAGCCCCATCAGCGAACGTTACCATATCTATGAAGCGAGACACTGCACGTACCCTACAGTACGTTTGCGGGGGTCTGGGGTACCCGCTTGCGGGTCACGCGCCTTATCAGGCCGGCCCTTCCGCCGCTTCGCGACGACCAGGTGTGAGAAATGCGGGTTAAGCGATGGATATTCAGGAGCTCTGTAAGATAAAATGATCAAAATCAATGACTAAAAATCTCACAGCCCATCAGTTATTGAAGAGAGGTACGGGACTCTGCCTGTTGGCCCTGGGTTTTCTTGCCTGTAGTTCCGGGGAATCGGGCGACAGTATTCCCTGGCAGGCGTACGATCCAGGTGTTCTTTATCGAGCCAGGCAGGAGGGCAAACCCGTCCTTCTCGAATTCTTTGCCGACTGGTGTATTCCCTGCCTGGAACTCGAGGAGCAGACATTCAGCAATGAAGGGGTGATCAATTCCACCTGGTCCTTTGTGAGAGTCCGGGTGGATATGTCGGACTATGAGTCATCCGAGTCTGAACGCCTTCGTGAGAAGTTCGGAGTGACCGGCGTCCCTGAAATGCTCTTTCTTGACGCTCGAGGCAACGAACTTAGGGATGAACGCATCATCGGGTTCGTTGGTCCCGAGGACTTTCTCCGACGAATGGAGCGCGCCCTGAAACCGGGACCTCGAAAAAGCTTACCTACTGGTTCCGACTGAAAGAGGGAACAGCCCACCGGTTCCTCGGCGGTCGAATTCCTGAACACGGTCTCGGCGGTTTTCCCGTATTCATTGTCCATCGATGCTGTACGCATACACGAAATAGTTGCCGTTCGGATCCACAGAGACAGGGGCGGCGTTCGGCTCACCATTGGTCGTGTACAATTCGCCGTTGGCAATCACAACACCCGTGTGAGAACTGCTGGCAAGCCGGGAACTCCATAACGTTTTGCCGGTTTCGGCGTCCAACGCCTCCAGGCTTCCATCGATCAACGTCTGGTAGAAGACGCCATTGGCCACGCAAGCTGGAGATCTGTTCATGGCCTTGTTATGGCGCCACCAGACGATTTCTCCCGTGAACGCATGCAGGGCCGCAGTGACAGATTCGGAGAGACCCACTGCACGACCTGCTTCGCTTCTCCCAGTCCATTCGTTGACGGCATTGGAGATGGCATAAACCTTGTTATAGGCCACTGCGGTACTGTTCCACACCAGCCCTCCCTGGATGCCCCGGTTGGTCAGCATCACTTTCCACAGCAGCTCCCCTGTGTAGCGGTCCCAGGTGTAAAACCCGCCTTTGCTGCCTGCGCCCACACAATTTCGGCTGGCCCCACGCTTGCCCGGGCTGGTTGCATCAAAGATCATGGGATGACAACTGAAGTCCAGGTCGAAAGGATCCGCCTTTCGTACCTGGTCGTACCAGAGTAACTCTCCCGTTTCCAAGTCGTTGGCCAAGATGCTCTCGGTGAAAAGCAGTGGTCCGGGCGGGTTAAACGCACGAGGATTTCCGGTTACGTTGTAAACGATGTTTTGTTCCTCGTCCACTGCCGCACAGGTCCAGACAGAACCACCTCCGTTACTACGGTCGGGTGGGTTAACGTAGAACCGCCAACGGACCGCACCTGTTTCTGCATCCAGGCAAGCGATCTGTGCATGATCAGCCGAGGTGCCAATAAATACTCTATTTCCCAGGATATTAGGCGTCGAAGAGATGCGAGCGGAGGGATCCGGGTCCACTTGCGTTTTCCAGATTTGTCTGCCAGTCGCGGCATCTACACAGTTCAGCTCTCCTGCTCCAGTGCCGAAGAAAATCTTGCCGTTGTCGTAGGTGGCCGAGGAGCGGATCTCACGCAGGCCGAAAGGGGGGGCCGGTTTTACACCCGCGTCATACTGCCATTTTCGTTCGCCCGTGCGGCTGTCCAGACCATAGTAATGGCCGTCCCAGGCCCCCACGAACAAAGTGTCTCCGATGACCAGGGGAGTCGACTGTATGGGCGCGCCAATCTGATGACGCCACTTCAGCTTGAGACGGTCGACAGTTCCACGCCCCAGTGTGTTTTCCTGCCCATTAAAACGTGTGTTGTGTAGGTCGAAGCCATAGCGCGACCAATCAGCAGATCCAGGCTGAGGGGATTGGGCCGCCAAAGCGACGCTTTCGGACCAGATCGATCTGGTGGCCCAAGCCGCACCGGCCATGCAGACTCGTTCCAGAAACTCTCTTCGACCCGAGCTGGAGGAACTTCTCCTGGGTCTACTGGGTTTGCTCATAAACGATTTTTCCGCCCAGCCCGGTCATCACCACGGGGATGCCGTTGCGGATTTCTTCCACCGGGATGCTGAAAAAATCCTTCTCCAGCACAGCAAAATCCGCATACTTGCCCGGCTCCAGTGTCCCTATCGTGTCCTCCGCCAGCATGTACTCAGAGGCCCAGGTGGTCGCCATTTTCAAAGCGCTGACCCGGTCAATGGCTTCCTCAGGAAGCAGTACGATGTCCTCCCCACCTTTGACGTTGCCGAATATGCCTGTCCTGGGAATACGTCGAGTGATCAGTGAATAGATGGGGGTCCAAAAGTCCATGCCCCTCGCCTCGAAGGTTACCCGAACCCCCTGGTCGATCCATGTTTTCACCGGCATGGCAAATGCCCTGAGCTCTTCACCATAATCCAGGATGTTCTGGGGAACGTCCTCCAGGTAAGCCATATTGACATTGAGGATAATTCCGTACTTTTTTATCCCGGCCATCACGTCAGGAACGTTACCCATCAATTCGTTGTGTCCCAGGGTGGTTCTGAGACTTCGCATGTGCTCGAGCGAAAAGCCCCCTTCTTTCATTGCCTCGTCAAGCATTTGAATATAGAGGCGTGCACCGTGGCTGGATGTGCCGTGGACCTGGGCCGGACGCCATCCGCTTATAATCGCCGTTTTGATTGACTCCCACGGTTTAGAACCGGGACCAGGGCAGCGTTCGCGCGCCTTGATTTCCGGTGGGGCGGGAACATCCGGACCCATGCAGATCTCATTCACAGTGGAATCCCACACCTCGTTGGACATCCCGTTTAACCACAGCATCTTGTTGCCAGCGGCGTGAGTTGTCCAGGGTGCGCCCATAAACCGGTAGACTTCGCGGGTGGTCTTCAGACTCGAGAAGTTTCCTCTTTGCGATTCAATATAGTAAGCCAGCCGGTGGGGCATTTTGTCCTGTCGATTCAGAAGATGATAGGCGGCAATATTCGTGGGGAACAAAAGGCGAGTGGCTACTGTGGTGATGCCCCTTTTGGGCACTTCCAGTCCCTGAAGGCGGAGCGCTTCAGCCAGATTTTCAAGCGGCTTATCTCTCCACCACAGTTCGAAAGTAAGGCCTTGAGCTTCCGGAACGGCGCCCTGTCCGTCCTGGCCGGCCCCGATGCGGTTTTCCAGATCGGTATGTTCCTCCCAGTCCGGAAAGATTTTTTTAACTTCTTCAATCGCCACAGCATTAAATATGTTCTGAACTGAACCTGCCTTAACAATGACCGGATGGTTCGAGGTGGCACTGTCGATGTGTCTCTTGTTGATGACGCCATGATAGAGCCAGGTGTTGATGGTGCCGCGGCGATTGTCTGGACCTTCCCGAAGATCGACGGTGATCCACTGGCCATTGGGTATATTCTGAACCTGGACGGCATTGGCGATGGTGTCCCTGAGTTTTTTGGCCGTACCTTCGGCCGTTTTCTCCGCAACCACTGTGACCTTAACGCTAGGGTCGACCAGACCTTGACTGGGACCGTAGGTGCGGGCGGCACCCATAAACAGGTGGTAGTGGGTGGCGATCAGGCCCGGGATGACAGTCTTGCCCTCCAGATCCACGATGCGGGTCCTGGACCCGGACAATTGCCTGATCTCAGCATCCGTTCCCAGCGCCATGATCTTTTCCCCTTTGATGGCCATGGCCTCGAAGATCTGGCCGGGCGTGTCGGGAACACTGGTGCGGTCATCCATGCTCACGATCTTTCCGTTGACGAGTATGGAATCGGCGAATCCCATCTCGTCGACCAGGGGAGGACGGGCCTGCGATTGTCCCAAGCCGGACATCAACAACACAAGGAACAAGGTCAAAAAAGAATTTCTCTTCATAACGTCGGCCTCCCCAAAAGCTTTACGGATATTGGATTACAAGAGCAGGGGAAGATTATTCCCAGAGTGGTGTGGTGTCAAGGGAGATTTAGCTGGATAAGAAAGCAGGGGGAATGGACGATTTTCCGTTGTTTTTTTCTACCTAAAGGTTTACTATGCCAGTAATTAGGAAGATAGATGCGCAACTGCTTCCAGGCACGTTGAGGAAGCGGATCAAGCGCGACAATCCGGGCTAAAGGGAGGCTTCGAACTCGAATGGGGTTCAGAACCGTTTTTATTTGGGCACTTTGTCTTGCGCTGTCAGCGGTCCACGCTTTGGGAGAAGAGCAATTCGAATTTCGCGGCAAGGTGGTTCAGACCACCGGCAAGCGTTTTAAGGAAGTGCTCCCGGTGGTCTTTCTTCAGGGAACCACGGAGCCCTACACCACACAGACCCGTGCTGACACCGGTGGAAAGTTCAAGTTCAAAAAGCTTCTTCCTGGACTTTACACTCTGATCATTGCGGTTCCGATGTGGGGAGACTTGCAGCGCACCATTGTAATAGGCCCCAGCGAGAGCGATTCCAAGGGAAGAATCGAAAGGACTTTCCGGGTGGATCGCAAATACTCGAGGCCCAATGTGAATACGGTGTCTGTCCAACAGCTGTCCGTTTCCAGAAGCGCCCGGCGGGAATACACCACAGCCCGAAAGCGGTTAGAGAAGCGGGACGTGTCCGGTGCCATTGAGCATCTCAAAAAGGCGGTCGAACTCTCTCCCCACTTCACAGCCGCCTGGAACCAACTGGGTACCATCGCCTACTTCTCCAAGGAGCTTGAAAAGGCGGAAGAATATTTTCGTGAGGCCCTCAGACAAGAAGCCGACTCCTATCCTCCCCTGGTCAATCTGGGTGGCGCCCTTCTGGCTCAGGATAAGGTTGAGGAGTCTCACTCGATGAATCTACGAGCTGTGGAAATGAGACCGGACGATGCCCTGGCCCATTCTCAATTGGGCCGAAGTTATTTTTCCCTGAGTGAACTCGACCGTGCCCAGAGGCACCTGAAGCAAGCCAAGGCGCTGGATCCCAAACACTTCTCTTTCCCTCAGCTGGTGCTGGCGCAGATCTACGAGCTCCAAAGCGACTCCGTCTCCCTGATGCGGGAGCTGGAGGAATTCCTGAAATTTCATCCCGATTCCCAAAGAGCTCCCGAAATGACCCTGTGGTTGGACCGAACCCGCAGCAGCACTGACGGCGCCCTCCTCGAAGCGGCAAGAAAATGAGGATGTCGTGAGGCGGTCGATGGTGGCTGCAACGGCATCGGTCCTCTTTATTGCCTTGTTGACGGTAGGTGTGGCCGCCTGGCCTCCCAGCCCCCAAATTCAAGACCCTGATGCGGATGTTGTGGTTGTGGGAGCGGGAATCTCGGGACTTGCTGCCGCTCTGGAGGCCGGGCGACAAGGAGCGAGGGTTCAGGTCATCGACATGTGGTCGATCTTCGGTGGACATGCCGTGCTGGCAGGCGGTGTGCTCAACATCGTCGGCACGCCTGTGCAGGAAGCTCAGGGCATTGAGGACTCGCCCGAACTGGCCTATTCCGATTTCATGAGTTGGGGGGAGGACCCCGATCCGGAGTGGGTACGACTCTACGTCAACCAATCCCGGGAGCTGATCTACGACTGGCTCATCGATATGGGAGTGGTATTCGGCGATGTGATTCGGCGTACGGGAAACAGTGTGCCTCGAATCCATCGAACCCAGGGAGGAAGGGATTTAGTGGAGACCCTCTATCGAGAATGTCTCCAGTACCCGAATATCACCTTTACCTGGAATCACAGGGTGACCAGCCTGGTGAAGGAAAACAATCAGGTGGTTGGCGTGTGGGCAGAGAATTTACGCTCCGGCCAACGTCTGCGTTTTCCGGCCTCGGCCGTTGTTCTGGCTACAGGCGGCTTCCAAAGCAATTTGCAAATGGTGCAGGAGTTCTGGCCCGACAACCTGCGCTTCCCTGATCGCCTTTTGCTGAGTTCGGGGATTAATGCTCTGGGTTCAGGACACGCGCTGGCCCAGGAAGTGGGTGCAGTGTTGAGTTACATGGATCATCAGTGGAACTATTCCACTGCAATACCCGACCCACGTTACCCGGGTACCGATCGCGGCCTGTTTGCCCGGTCCCCGCTTGCCCTATGGGTCAATGTCGAGGGCAAACGATTCGTCAATGAATCCGAGAGCTACAAGGTCACCTTTCCAGCCGTGGTGAATCAAGAATCTTCCAGTTTCTGGGCGGTTTTCGACCAAGAGGGAAGAGATCAGTTCCAGATGAGAGGAACGACGGGCTGGGACGACCCCGCCCAGGTGGTCTTCGAGAAATATCCTGAACTGGTGAAGACGGCGCCCTCGGTTGAGGAACTGGCCGTCACCCTTGGGGTGTCACCCAGCGTGCTCAAAACAACGGTGGATCGCTACAATTCCATGGTGGAAAAAGGCAAGGATGAAGACTTTGGACGATTCGATTCCGCTCGTTTACCTTCTGAAGAGATCCTGCTCAATCCCCATGATCCTCAGAAAATTGAGCGGCCTCCCTTTTATGGTCTTCGGACCTTTCCGGTGACGCGAAAGAGTATGGGAGGAGTGATGATTGATGTCTCCGGCCGGGTCCTGGACAGAAACGGAAATCCCATCAAGAGCTTGTACGCGGTGGGTGAGTTGACCGGCTTCGGACGCGTCAACGGCAAAGCCGGTCTGGAGGGCACCTTTCTTGGGCCTTCCATCGTGACCGGGCGGGTCGGGGCTCGGACCGCAGTGGCTGAACTGGAGCAAAAGCCGACTAAAGATCCAGGAAGACTGGCCATTCCAGCCGGCCCTTTCCCGAAGGGGAGCCATCCTTCGACAATCAGGCCTGTTTGAGCTGCCACGACCTCCCTCAACTGGTGGCCACAAAACGTCCCGGCTACGATCATTTTGAACGTGCCCACGGTCTTGTCCTGGAACGGCAGGACCGCTGCGTCAACTGCCATACCGAGTTCGTCCCGGTGGATATGGATTCCCACCGCTTTGACCGGGCCGCACAGGTGGACAATTGCCTCTTGTGTCACTAGGAAGAAATCATAAATCCTAAATCACAAATTCCAAACAAATCACAAATTCCAAATCATAAACAAATCCCAAATTCTAAATTCCAAATTCAAAACCTCTGAGAGTGTGAGTTCACAGACTGTCTTAACCCGCATTTGTTTGTGATTTGGAACTTGTGATTTGGAATTTGTTTAGGATTTAGGATTTGGAATTTGGTGCTTTCCCAGGCTGTTTTCTAATTGCATTTGACATCCCTCCGGGTTAGCATGGGAGCCAGATAACACACCAAAAAGGGGGCCCGAGGAAGATGAAGAAAGCCATCTATCAGACACTCGACAATTACCTATCCAAGAAGACTTCCAGGCGAGATTTCATGCAGGCGGTAACTGCCATGGGATTTACCAGCATGGCCGCCGAGTCTCTGCTGGCTTCTGCCCAGCTGGATTTGGGATCTGCCGATGAATCTGGCCCGTCTCAACCGCGCATGGTTGAGGGTTCGGCTGGCTCCTTAATCGTGGAGCAGTTGAAGGCGGCCGGCGTGAAGTACATCTTCCACACCAACACCAGCGGTTTGGAGAGCATCACCGATGCCGTGGATACGAACGAGATGCAGGTGATCATGGTCACTCATGAAGGACAGGCGGTATCCGCAGTTGAAGGGTACGCTCTGGCCAGTGGTCAGCTGGGATTCTTTATGGGAAGTAAGGTGGGTGTCGGGAATTCGATCAGTAATCTGTACAACGCCTGGAAGGACCGGACACCGATGATCGTGAGCTATGGGCGTTCGACTCTAAAGGGCCAGGGGGGACAGGACGGTTTCGAGGAATGGGATGATCATCTCAAGCCCACCGAACCCTTCGCTGCCTGGAGTTGGAGTTGTGTGGATGCCGAGACCATGCCCAAGACGCTTCGCCGGGCCATGAAGTTTGCCTTCACTCCTCCCGGTGCACCTGTGACCTTGGATTTCCCGCCCGATCTTCTTAGGACAAGGGTGCGCGCACCCATTTACCAAATCGACCCAACCCGTATCCGTCCCGTCTTCCGGGCCGGCAAGGATCGAATAGAAAAAGCCGCCGAACTACTGGCCGAAGCACAGAGCCCCGTGTTTATTGTGGGTCCGGAAATCACTCGGGGAGAAGCCAATGGGGCGATGGTGGCACTGGCTGAAAAGTTGGGGGTACCGGTCTGTCAGGGAGAGGGACTCTACTCGGACTTCCCGACCCATCATCCGCTCTTCATGGAGCGCTATTCCTCGCGCATGAGGTTCCCTAAAAACGTAGATTTGGTCATCAACCTGGGGGCCAAGGATGTGGCAAGAGCCCCCCAGGGAGGTCGTCTGATACACGCCAGTAATGACGCCGATATCATCGGCAGGCGAAATCCTAGTGGCTTCCCCATTCATGCTCATGTCTCGACGGTCATCGCGGATCTTTCCGATGCCCTTGACGGTATCCTGACCAAGGACCGCATGAGCAGGATTCAATCGGAACGGTTGGCCAAAGCCCAAGCCTATAACCAGAAGTTGAGAAAATCGCGAGAGATCACGCTTCGAGCTCGGTTTGATGATTCTCCGCTGGCCTGGGAGAGGGTCGGTTATGAACTGGAAAAGGCCCTGGACAAGAATGCTGTGCTGGTTCCTGAAATTGGCAGCCAGAGCCCTAAAGTGTTGAGTGCTTTGAGCCAGGGTAAAGAGGAGAAATGGCGTATTGGGCGCACCGTGGGTTCAGCGCTGGGTTGGGGCGTGGGAGCCGCTCTGGGTGTGCAGTTGGCCCTTCCCGATCGTCAGGTCGTCGCCTTTCAGGGGGACGGAGGTTTCATGTTCGGGCAGGGTGAGACGCTGTGGAGCATTGCCCGCTATGAGGCGCCCATACTGATCGTGGTCATGAATAATCACAGTTACAACGAAACCCGCAACCGAAATATGAGTGCCAATGGAAGACAATTCCAAACCGGAAAAGAATTGACCAGCTATCTGGGAGATCCCGATATCGACTTCACCAAGATTGCAGAAGCCTTCGGCATTGCCGGTCAGAAGGTTTTCGATCCCGCCGATTTGGGTCCGGCAATCCAGCGGGCTTTGAAGACCATGCGGGATGGAAAGCCATTCATGCTGGACCTTGAGGTGGCACGGGACGGGATGCTCAGCGATAGTGATTGGCATTCGCCCTTCTCCATTGCCCAGCTGGGTCGTCAGAAGAGAGGCTAAATTCTTATGCGGACGATGCGTGTTCTCAGACAATGGGCTTCATTCAGCTGGGTTGCGCTGGCCCTCCTGTTAGCAGCCACTCAATATGTTGGTACAGGTCGAGGTGCTCCCCCTATGGAGCCGCTGCAAGTGGAGGAAGGCAAAGAGGCCTTTGGCCAGGCCTGCGTTCAATGCCACAATATGAGCCGCACCCAGATGCAGAGAAAAACCGCTGACGGGTGGCGAGATACCGTTTACTCCATGATTTCCAGGGGAGCCCCCGTCATGCCCGATGAGATCGAACCGTTGATCGACTATTTGGCTGCCACTTATGGGCCGGGTGCAACCCCTCCCGCGGTCGGCGGCGAAGTCTCTCAAGCGGGGAGTGCACTCCCGGATGGGCCGGGCAGAGCGATTTTTGTGGGCAACTGCGCCGCCTGTCATTCCATGGAGTTGCCGTTGAACATGCGTCAGTCTGAAGCGGAGTGGAACTCAACGATTAGCCAAATGGTAACCTATGGTGCTCAGATAACGCCCCAGGAGCAGGAGATATTAGTGAAGTACGCGGCCCAGCATTTTGGGCGTCGCTGACGGGAACTCACTTCCATTTTTCTTCCCAGACTCAATAACCGTGGAACATTTCTTCGTATTTAGCGTACTATTTAAGGGCGTTGGTGACTCTATGAGGTGCTTCGTTTGAAGAAGTTTTTGTTGATCATCGTGGTGGTGGCCTTTCTGTCGGCCCTGGGCTTCCGGCTCTACCAGGAGCTTGGAGGGGGAGAGGTGGCGGCAGGTGGCAGACCCTCGTCAGGAGGTGGGCCTCCGGGTGGCGGCAGAGGCGGCAGACCTCCCATGCTGGTGGATACTGCCCAGGTTGA
>PVMK01118367.1_pt1 | contig 11684 bp, 11 predicted proteins | sample 1853481 | NCBI WGS metagenome assembly PVMK01 (sample SAMN08533507, study PRJNA380276) | Marine sediment metagenome, whole genome shotgun sequencing project. | reverse complement strand
TGATCTTACTGCCTAACTCTCCACAAGCGGGAAGCAATATGTTAAACGACATGATCGCTTCTTTCGTGGCGAGTAACCAGATAGGGGAAGAGATGAAAAAGCAAAATATCATCAAAGGGATAACCAATAAAAAGAAGAAAACACCGCCTCTACCACCAGAAGATGGCGATAACATCAACTTTTAATATAAAGGGCTTTCAACAAATGAAAGCCCTTTTTCTATATTATTCCGAAATCTTTGCCCAGGAATCTCTTAAGGGAACCGTTCTATTAAACACCATATTGTCTGAAGTACTGTCGTGGTCTACCACAAAATATCCCAGTCGTTGAAACTGGAAATGCTCTCCTTCACTTACGTCTTTAAGGCTTGGTTCAGCATATGCGGTTAGCACTTCCAAAGAATTTGGGTTTACAAACTCCATAAAGTCTTTTTCCTTATGTGTGTCTGGTGACGCTTCCGTAAACAATCTATCATAAATGCGTACCTCGACGGGAATAGTATCTTTTATCGAAACCCAATGCAGGGTTCCTTTCACCTTTCGCATGGAAGCTTCACTTCCACTTCCACTCTTGCTTTCGGGGTCATAGCTGCAATGTATCTCTGTGATATTGCCTTCATCATCTTTTACAACACTTTCCCCTTTGATGATGTAGGCGCTTTTAAGACGTACTTCTTTTCCCAGGGTCAAGCGGAAAAACTTACGGTTTGCCTCTTCCTTAAAGTCATCCTGTTCTATATAGAGTTCCCTGGAAAAAGGTATTTCTCTAGTGCCGGCAGTTTCATCTTCAGGATTGTTCTCTGTGCTGGGCCATTCGGTCTCACCTTCCGGATAATTAGTGATCACCAATTTTATAGGTTTTAGTACCACCATCACACGAGGCGCCTTTTTATTTAAGTCTTCACGCGCATTGAATTCAAGGTGGGACACATCGATCAGGTTCTCTCTTTTCCCAACTCCTATGCTTTCAGCAAAATTCCGAATAGAAGCCGGGGTGTATCCTCTTCTGCGTAAGCCTGAAATTGTGGGCATTCGGGGATCATCCCAGCCGGTTACCACCCCATCCTCGACTAACCGGGCCAATTTTCGTTTACTAACCACTGTATGGCTTAAATTTCTCCTTGCAAATTCCCGCTGTTTCGGGCGTAATTTATCTTCTGTGTGTACTTGATCCAGGAACCAATCGTATAATTCCCTGTGAGGGAGAAATTCGAGGGTACAGAAAGAGTGTGACACCTGTTCAATATAGTCGCTTTCACCATGGGTCCAATCATACATAGGGAAGATCTTCCAATCGGTTCCGGTACGATGATGATGTTTGTGTAAAACCCTATACATCACCGGGTCCCGCATCAACATATTGGATGATGCCATATCAATTTTAGCTCTGAGGACATAGGTCCCTTCGTCTACTTCCCCGTTTTTCATCTTATCGAGCAGTTCCAGATTTTCTTCAACGGTTCGATTTCTAAAAGGGCTTTCAATTCCATGAATACTTGGTGTTCCCTTTTGCTTCGCAATTTCTTCGGAAGATTGAGAATCTACATATGCCTTTCCATTTTTCACCAACGCTATCGCCCAATCATATAGCTGCTGAAAATAATCGGAAGCATAGCATTCTTTTTCCCACTCATAACCCAGCCAGGTGATATCTTCTTTAATAGCATCCACAAACTCCTGTTCTTCTTTTGTGGGATTGGTGTCGTCAAACCGAAGGTTCACCGGAGCGTCATATTTCAACCCTAAACCAAAATTAAGGTTAATAGCAGAAGCATGCCCTATATGTAAGTATCCATTCGGTTCAGGAGGAAAACGAAAGCACAGACTTTTTCTGGTATAGTCTGCACTAAGGTCGTCTTCTATGATGTGCTCAATAAAATTAAGGGAGTCTTGGGTTTCTGACATTACTAAAATTCAAGGCACAAAGGTACGTAAATAACAGAAAAAAGTATCTTTGTAAAAAGAATTTAAATGAGTACGATACGCCTTAAAAACATTCGCATATTTACCAATCATGGTTGTCTGATAGAAGAAGAAAAAATAGGCAGTGATTATCTGGTTAACTTAAAGGTAAGGGCCGATCTTAGTAAGGCTGCTAAAACGGATAGCTTAAAGGATACGGTGGATTATGTGATGCTTCAACAAATCGTTACAAACGAAATGTCCGTGCGATCCAAACTATTGGAGCAAGTAGGGCAGCGAATCATTGATAGAATATTTAAAGAAATTTCATTGGCGGAGAAAGTCGAGATTACCATCTCAAAATTGAACCCTCCGATTGGAGGTGATGTTGAGGAGGTAAGTGTAAAAATGCAATCCAAAAGGTAATTTAATTATTAAGTATATTACGCTTAATCTTTTTATATTTGCCGTCTCAAATGGCGTCTTGGCCGAGTGGCTAGGCAGGGCTCTGCAAAAGCTCCCACAGCGGTTCGAATCCGCTAGACGCCTCAAAATATCCTCTGTTGTTTCGGCAGGGGATTTTTATTTATATGGTATTTGCTCTCCCGCAGACCCTCCGTCTGGAGCAACAGAGCTGTTGTTGGGCATATTTGTTTTAGGAATCTTTTCGAGCCCCTTTTGAACCTGATCCGGGAAAAATCCTTGTATCAATAGAATTACACCAAACCCCAAGATCAACAAGCTCACCCATTTTTTTGTTTTAAAGATAAAACGCGGGGTCATTTTGCTCTTAAGTTTTTTAGCCAGGGTGATTTTCACTAAATCCGTTAAAAAGAAAGTAATAAGAACAGTAGTAAGAAAGATGAATACTCCATTTTCGGTCGTCGTAAGTGCGTTCGCCATTATGATGGTGCCAATCCACCCTGCCAACACACCAAAATTAACAAAATTGAGCAGAAAACCCTTCAGAAATAACCCTGCTAAGTTCTTTTTTACGTTCACAGCATAGTGCTCCCTAATAATTTTTATAAAAGATTTTACGGTTCGTATATATGATATAATTCCGTAGGCTATTAAAATAACCCCGCCAAAAACAAGAAGTCCCGGATCGTCCTTTACTCGCTCTAAAATCTTGCTCGTACTAAAATAAGCGATAAAAATAAAAACTATGTCCGCAAACAGTGCTCCAAAATCAAAAAATAAACCGGCCCGAAAACCTTTGGTAATACTGGTCTCTATGAGGGTGAAGAAAACAGGCCCTACAGCAAACGCCAATAGAAAACCGTAAAAAGCAGCATATGGTAGACCCTCAAACATTATCGTAAAAGTACAAATTACTTTACTCTTGCTTAGGTGTTTGCTTTACATTATAAAACTACTGGTGTTAGTTCATTATTTTTATGCGCCCGCCTGCCAATTTTTTATCATCTATTTCCTCAGGGTTGCCATAAATGTTTACATCCCCTCCGGCGGTAATCCGAACTTTCACCATTTTTGTGGCATTCACATCGGCAACACCTGCAGCAGTGATTCCAATTTTTGTTGTTCTAGTTACTAGTTCACGGCCTTTAAAAATTCCTCCGGAATTTAACTGTATCTCCTGATAATCGGCTTCTCCAAATACTTCGACAATACCCCCGCTTACAGCTTTTATAACCGCCCTATCCACATGTAGGCCTGTTTTTATTTTACCCCCTTCTTGTGCTTTAAGTTTAATTTCATCCCGTTTTATCACTCCTTTGTAAATTATGGTCGCGCCTTCATTAGCATCTAAGGCTGCAACCGAAGAAAAATAAAGGTTGATGATCGTGTCCTCACCTTCAAAACGTGTGCCCGTCTCCATCCGTATCTTTAGCTTGCCATTTTTGTTTACAATTTTCACATGGTCTATATTACTTCCTTTTATCACAATCTTATTCTCACTCGACCGAATAAGATTCACTTCCAGAAGATCAAAAACCTTAAGTTTATGAAAGTCACCTATATTTTTTGTGATAGTTCGTTGTGAAAAAACAGTTATAGAAATTAAGCTGAGACAAAGAATAAGAATGTACTTCATAATAATTAATTTTTTAAACCAAGAAAAGCCGGGCGTTTATTTTACAGCCTCAATTTCATTTCGATGGCCCAGCATAGTGAAATCTAAATGCTTCCTGATCAGGTCAGCATTCTTCACTTTTACATAGACCTCATCACCTAACTGATACATGTTTTTTGAACGGTTGCCAATAACCGCAAACTCTTCCTTATTAAAAGTATAATGGTCGTCTTTTAAGTCGGCCAACCGGACCATCCCCTCACATTTATTCGAGACTATTTCCACATAAACTCCCCATTCCGTAACTCCAGTGATCACGCCTAAAAAGTCCTGATCCTGGTGGTCCATCATATATTTTACCTGCATATATTTTATACTGTCCCTTTCCGCTTTGGTAGATAATTGTTCCATATCGCTCGAATGTTGGGATCTATCTTCATATTCCTCCTCTTTAACACTTTTTCCGCCATCTAAATAATACTGTAACAATCTATGAACCATTACATCAGGATAACGTCGAATAGGTGATGTAAAGTGTGTATAATAGTCAAAAGCCAATCCATAATGACCAATATTGTTTGTTGTATAAACCGCCTTACTCATACTTCGAATAGCTAGGGTATCGATTAAGTTTTGTTCCTTTTTCCCAGCCACATCCTTTAGTAATTTATTCAAAGATTGTGAGGTGGATTTACGGTTGTGGGTGTCTAATTTATAACCAAAGCGCTTTATAATATTTTCCAGCGCCGCGATCTTTTCATCGTCCGGTTCATCATGAATTCGATATACAAACACTTTCTTTTTATTTTGTTTTCCAATGAATTGCGCAACACTTCTATTTGCCAGGAGCATAAATTCTTCAATTAACTTATTAGCATCTTTACTTTCTTTAAAATAAACACCTTTCGGAACATTGTGTTTGTCCAACTTAAATTTCACTTCAATCTTATCGAATGAAATAGCACCATTATACATCCTCCTTTTCCGTAGGATCTTCGCCAGCCTGTCCAGCTCCAAAATAGCCTCCACAATAGATTTATCTATGGTATATTTCTTTGAAGTTAAAGATATTTCAGAAGGGATCTCAATAATGTCTTTAGTTGGGTTTTCAATAACATATTGGGCTTCTTCATAGGTAAACCTAGCGTCACTATAAGTAACGGTTCTTCCATACCAGGTGTCTATAATTTCAGCTTTATTATTTATTTCGAATAACACTGAAAACGTATATTTCTCTTCATGGGGCCTTAAAGAACAAGCGTTGTTTGATAGAACCTCCGGGAGCATAGGCACTACCCTGTCCACTAAATAAACAGATGTCGCTCTTTCGTAAGCCTCGTCATCCAATACATTCCCCGGACGAACATAGTGCGATACATCTGCAATATGAATTCCAATTTCGTAATTACCGTTTTTTAGTTTTTGAAAAGACAGTGCATCATCAAAGTCCTTAGCGTCCTTAGGATCAATAGTAAATGTAAGAATGTCTCGTATATCTCTTCTCTTCTTAATTTCAGAAGCCTGGATAGAAGTATCCAATCCTTTCGCGTACTCCTCAACTTTAGAAGGAAATTCATATGGTAAACCATATTGTGCTAGGATCGCATGGATTTCGGTATTGTGTTCCCCTGGTTTTCCTAAAACTTTAATAACACTCCCAATAGGTGAATCGCTGTGTTCTTCCCAGCCCTCCATTTTTACTAAAACCTTATCTCCGTTTTGGGCATTATTGATCTTACTTTTAGGTATAAATATGTCGGTATACATATTATAACCGGTACATTCTACGAACGCAAATCTATCTGAAATTGTTATGGTTCCAACAAACTCCTGGCGCTTACGTTTTATTATTTTAGTGATCTCCCCCTCAACTTTTCCGTTTCTTCTTCGTTTAAAAACATACACTTCAACCACATCACCTTTTAATCCTTTATTTAGATTTTTACTTATAATAAATATATCATCTTCCATTCCATCAACCATCACATAACCCTTACCTCTACTAGTAATATCAAGCACACCTGTGTGATAATTCATTGAGGGCGTAAGGATGTATTTTCCTCTTTCAATTTCTTGAAGAGTTCCTTGGTTTTGAAGCTTCTTTAGTGTTTTGATGATATTATTTCGGCTGTTGGTATCGTTTACACCTATTTTTGCTGAAATTTGTTTGAAGTTGAATCCGTGTGAGCGATCTTTTTTAAATAATTCTAATATTTTTTGAGTAAATCCTTCGACGTTTTTCTTTCTTTTCGACATAATAATTTTAAATAATTTTCAAAAATACGTTTAATAAGCGAATCGTATTCAACTATTTGTAAAGAATTAGTAATTTAGTGATAATGGAAAACTACAAAACCATAGCAATTTTTACTTATCCCAGTGAATACACTGTATTAAAACATTTACTACAACAACGTAATATCAGGTTTGTGTTTTTAAATGAAACCATGATCAGTGTTTTACCTTTTCATTCAAACGCTATAGGAGGAATTAGATTAAATGTTCATAAAGAAGATGTTATTGTCGCTAAAGAGATCATTGATAATCTGAACAACCCATCACAATTGAATATCGTATAAATTATCATAGTTTTCAACACCTATTAAACATATCCATTTTTCTTTTATAAATTTAAATAAAAAATAGTGATGATTATGGGTTGTTGAAATATAGAACAACTTTTTTATGTTTTGTTTTGAAATTGACTTATCCTTTATTATGAACCTTTTTTAAACAAGAAATGAGCCGGGTGAATGGTGGTAAAATAACAGATTTATATGTTTCATCCACATTTGTTAAGAAGTGTAATTAACATATTTTTTTAATAAGTTTTAAATCCAACTTTGTTATTAATTTGAATTTTTAAGGTGATAAAAGAAGAATAATTATAGGTTAAAAAATTAGGTGAGATGGAATTAATTTCCATATTCGAAATCTATGTAAAACCACCAACTTTTTCTTTCTTTTTATATCAACAGATATCAACAGTGTTATGAACCTTTATTAAAATAACTTATAGATGATTTTTTATGAATAATTAGAGATTCCAGATTATATATTAAACGACGAATCTTATATTTGTAAAAATAATGAATTATGAAAATAGCTATAGGGAACGACCATGCAGGAACAAATTATAAAAAAACTATAGCCGCTCATTTAGAATCACAAGGCCATACCATAGCTAATTATGGGACAAATACAAATGATAGTGTGGATTATCCAGATTTTGTACATCCTGTAGCGGATGCCGTTGCTAAAAATAGTGTAGATCTAGGAATATTGATTTGTGGTAGTGGAAATGGCGTATCTATGGCCGCAAACAAACATCAAAAGGTGCGAGCAGCACTTTGCTGGATCAAAGAAATTGCAGTTTTAGCACGTGAGCATAATAATGCGAATGTCATATGTGTTCCGGCCAGGTTTACAAGCGAACAACAAGCTGTTGCTATGGTTGATGTTTTTTTAAACACCAAATTTGAAGGCGGCAGACACCAAGATCGCGTCGATAAAATAGCTTGTTCATAAAAATATTTTTATGGCACACTCCCACCCCCATCAACATCACAACCATCATGATCTAAAGGGAAGGAATTTACTTATTTCTATAATACTTAATATACTAATAACAATTTCTCAAGTTGTTGGTGGTATAATTTCCGGGAGTCTTGCATTAATTAGTGATGCCCTACATAATTTTAGTGACGTCCTCTCACTAATGGTAAGTTTTATCGCGAACAAATATTCAAAAAAACAAGCATCCCTTAATAAAACTTTTGGTTATAAACGCTCCGAAATCATAGCTGCATTTATAAACGCGGCCACTTTAATGATCGTTGCAGTTTATTTAGTGTATGAGGCGATCATACGGTTTTTTAACCCAAGAGAAATTGAAAGCGGACTGGTTATCTGGTTGGCATTATTAGGGATAATAGCTAATGGTTTCAGTGTGTTATTGCTTCGGAAAAGCGCCAGGGATAATATGAATATGCGCTCAGCTTATCTGCACTTATTCACAGATATGATGGCTTCCGTCGCCGTTTTAGTTGGGGGGTTATTAATGAAATATTTTGCTTGGTTTTGGGTAGATAGTGTATTAACCATATTAATCGCTATTTACCTTATTTTTATGGGGTATGATCTACTTAAGAAATCATTTAAGGTGTTGATGCTTTTTTCACCGGACGACATCAATCTTGAAAAAATGCGGGAAGCTATTTCTAATCACCCTGAAATAAAGAACGTGCACCACATCCATATTTGGCAACTCAACGAAAAAGAAACACATATGGAAGCACATATCGATTTTTATAACGATATCTCGCTGTCTCAATTTGATGTAATATTAGATAAAATAGAGAAACAATTGTATAATGACTTCGGAATAAATCACGTTAACATCCAACCCGAATATCAAAAAGACGATCCAAAAGAGATTATTGTACAAGACTAATATGGAAATCTTAATTAAGAGCTTCGACGAACTCACATTGGACGAACTTCACGACCTGCTGCAGTTGCGCTCACAGATTTTTGTTGTAGAACAAGACTGTGTGTATCAAGATATTGATGGTAAAGATAAACAGGCGCTTCATGTATTTGGAAAGAAAGACGGAAAAATACTGGCTTATACACGTTGTTTTCAGCCGGGGATCTATTTTAAAGAAGCAAGCATAGGCAGGGTGGCTGTTTTGGAAGATTGTCGAAAACAAGGCTATGGTCACGATATAATGAAACATTCGATAATAGCGATCGAAGAACACTATCAAACCACCTCAATTAAAGTCTCTGCCCAAACATACCTTATGAAATTCTACCAGTCACATGGGTTTACTAGAATTGGGGAAGAATATCTCGAAGACGGAATTCCACATGTGGCGATGCTTAGAGCCGGAGAGCTTTAGACTTTACGCTTTTATTAAAAGGAATTCCAAGTTGTAATAATATACTTTCATCATCCGTATGGTCCGCAAGGTCTATCCCGTATTGAATTTTAGCAAGATCATCATAGACGAACGTTCCAAAAATATGGTCCCATATAGAGAGCATATTTCCATAATTACGGTTAGTCCAGGGCATTTCAAAATGATGGTGGAATTTATGCATATTTGGCGTCACTATAACATAGCTAAGCCCTTTATCCAAGCCTAGTGGTAAGGAAATATTAGCGTGCGTGAAATAAGTGAATAAAATACTTAAGATTCGATAGAAGAAGTAGAATGCAATCGGCATTCCCATTAGTATCACAGCCGCCAAAGCAAAGGTTTCCCGTATGATAAAATCTATAGGATGGTGTCGCGTTCCAGTGCTCGCATCCACATTTTTATCGCTATGGTGCACTATGTGTAATCGCCACATCGCGGGGATTTTATGAAGAAAAACATGTACCCAATATTGTGCGATCAAATCTAAAACCATAAGAGACATGATCAACTCAACCCATACCGGGGCTTCAAAAAGATGAAGTAATCCAAATTTGGATTCGCTTAACCACACAAAAACACCGGCAGTAGCAATACCGAAAATCGCGTTGATGATCATCACAAATACGAGAAGGATCAGATTAGCCTTCGCGTGTTTCCATTTCTTATATTTCAAATTCACAAGACGGTAATGCCCTTCCAGCACCCAAAAGAGCGACAATACAAAAAGCACCCAGCCCGCCTTCATCCAGATAGGCATGGTCTCGAAGAAATTTAAAAAATCGTCCATTAATAATAGGCGGTTTTAGTTAGTGGTCTGGCACCGGTTTCAGTGGAGAAACTTTAAACCATAACTGTGGTTACTTCAAAATCCGATCATATTTCTTAATATCATTCAATATTGATACAGCCTTTAAAATTTCAGGATTATGTTCTACCTGATAGTCATATAATCCTTGTTTGTAAAAATAACGTTTTAAGATCTCATCACTTAAAAGTGATCTTATTTCAGCCTGTTTAGAAACCAGATCCTTTTCTTTGGCTCGATCGATCGAAGCTAATAATTCATTATAACTAGATTGAATTTCGTCGACAAGTTCATCATATTCAGCACGTCGCATGGCTTGGGCAAACTCTTCTTCCGTTTTGGTTTCGTATTCAAATTTATTCCGCTTTAAAAACGCCAGAAAATCTTTAAAATCTGTTTCTGAAAATTGAAACCCTTTCCAGTCAGTCATGTTATTTTTATAGTAATACTCCGTGGCATAATCAAAGATTGCATTATCCTTTAATAAGGCTGTGGTAATAGGGCTGAATTTAGCTGTTTCCAATTCAATATCCGGCAAAATTCCACCACCATCATAAACGGTGCGGCCACCTTTGGTAGTAAATTTATTGTATTCCTTAGGGTCCAATCGTACCGGATCGCCATTTTCATCACGATTCCAGTAATCCAAGGCCTGGATACATCTTCCGCTGGGGGTATAATATCGGGAAATAGTGACTTTTAATTGGGTGCCATAGGTTAATTTTTTTGGCCGCTGAACTAACCCTTTCCCGAAACTTCTTGCACCAATAATAACCGCTCTGTCAAGGTCCTGAAGCCCACCGGAAACAATTTCGCTAGCCGAGGCACTTCTGCCGTTGACGAGCACAACCAAAGGAATCTCCGCATCAGTGGGGTCATTACGCGTTTTGTAAGTCTTGTTGTATTTCTCAATGACAGATTTTGTAGTAGTGATCACCTCCCCTTTTGGCACAAATAGATTAACAATGTTTATTGCCTCGTTCAACAAGCCCCCGGATTTCCTCTCAGGTCCAAAACTATTTTTGTTGCCCCTTGCGACTTTAACTCTATCAGTGCCGCTCTTGTCTCCAATGTCGTTTTACGGTTGAATTTACTCAAGACTATATACCCAATATCGCCATGTATCAATTTATAATAAGGCACAGCTTTAATTTCTACTTTTTCACGAATAAGTGTGGTCGTTTTTATCACCCCCTGTCGCTTAAAAGACAATTCCACAGCAGTTCCGGCAGCGCCTTTTAACAGATCTCCGGCATCATCTTCAAAATCGGCTAACAAGACGTCACCTACTTTAACAATTTCATCTCCGGCTTTTAGCCCGGCCTTGTCTGCGGGATACCCTTTAAAAGGCTCGGTAATAATAATCTTTTCATTTAATGTTCGCACCGAGGCTCCAATCCCGGTATAGGTTCCGGAGTTTTTAATTCGGGCATCCTCAACAGCCTGCTCGTTCCAATAAACTGTATAGGGGTCTAGATCTTCCAACATTCCATGAATTGCCTTATCCATTAAGGTGGCGGGAGTGTTCTCGTCCACATAATTCATATTGAGCTCCTTAAAGAGAGTGGTAAAAATCTCGATTTGCTTGGCGATCTCAAAAAAGTCGTTTTTAAAACTAGCGGTTGTGAGAAGGATAATCGCTGCAAGTATTGGAATAAATATTTTCTTTTTCATCTCTCGATAGTATTAAGTTATAGTTCTAAGGTTTGTGTTTTGTGATTCCTGCTATTAAAAAACTTAAAATTTCACAAACTGTTTTTTTTAAGCAGCGCCTTGACAGAGGAATCTAGTTGCGCATACTGCGGTTTGTCTTTACTAATATATAAAAACAAAAGCGCAAATTTCTTGCCGTTATCATGGCTTAACATATGTTTATGAAGCCTGTATGCTTCCCGCATCTGCCGCTTGATACGATTTCTGGAGACGGCGAGTCTAAAATTTCGTTTAGGAACCGCAAATGCAACTTGATGATTTTCCCCTTCATCCAACGGCAGATAGAATAATTTTAAAGGAAA
>PVMK01151832.1_pt1 | contig 11688 bp, 9 predicted proteins | sample 1853481 | NCBI WGS metagenome assembly PVMK01 (sample SAMN08533507, study PRJNA380276) | Marine sediment metagenome, whole genome shotgun sequencing project. | reverse complement strand
ATCTTGTGCCTGCGCACAGGTCATCAGGAATACACAGAGCGTCGTCGTCAGAACTCTTTTCATCGCTGCTTATCTCTTGTAAGTAGGCCTGAACCAGCCGTTCACTGTAGCGAACGGCGGGAATCCATACCAGCGCATTTGCGGCCAGACGTGGGCTAATAACGACGATCCGGGCTTGCAGAAGGAGATCTGGATTGACGGAAAGGTCTTCCTTGCTGAAAGGTCCTTGTCAGTCGACGACAAAGGACGTGAATTCTTCGATCGCTTTGCGCTTGATGTCCGGAATCATCGCGTCGTCCGCAGGATAACCAGTTACCAGTAGCAAAAACGGTCGTTCGGCTGCCGGCCTGCCCAGTATCTCATTCAGGAACTTCATCGGGCTTGGCGTGTGCGTCAGGCACACAAGTCCCGCCATATGTAAGGCAGTGATCAGTATGCCGGTGGCTATGCCGGTCGATTCGACCGGGTAATAATGTTTGACCTTGCTGCCGTCCGGCAGCTTGCCGAACTTTTGCAGGAAAACGGCGATGAGATAGGGGGCCGTCTCCAGGAACGGCTTGTCCGAATCAGTACCAATCGGTGCCAGGGCTTTTAGCCATTCCGCCGACGCACGGTGCTCGTAGAACTCCCGCTCCTCGATTTCGGCCGCTTCACGAATTCGTTTCTTTGTTTTTGCACCGCTAACAACGCTGAAATGCCATGGCTGCAGGTTTGCTCCGCTCGGCGCGGTGCTTGCCGCACGCAGAGCGGTCTCGATAATATCGACAGGCACCGGCCTGTCCGAAAATTCGCGAACGGTTCGCCTGCGGTTAACCGTTTCATAGAAAGTGGCGAGTCGCTGTCGCATCTCCTCAAGCGGATATTCCTGAAACGTGCTTAGCGGTACAAATGGATATTGAGCCATATTTAAACGCGAAATTCCCATGCTCCTGTCGTCTTTTGCGGTTGCGCCGCGTTATCATGTCCCGCCACTGGAGATGCGTTGGCGGCTAAAGCCACGAACCACCGCGAACGCCAATCATTGTAATGGTGATAGCCATGTCATTCACACCTTACTATGCGACCGCCTGAGGCCAAAGCGAAGAAAAATCGTGCCCACCTGTTTGTCTCGGGCCGCGTTCAAGGCGTCTGGTATAGAGGTTCGACAAAGCAACAGGCGGACACTTTGGGATTGACAGGTGGGTCAGGAACTGCAGGTCCGGGGAGGTTGAGATCATTGTTGAAGGTGCAGCTGTCGCGATCGATAAACTGAGCTCCTGGTGTCGCACGGGCCCATCCATGGCACAGGTCACCGACGTCCGAATTAATTTCGACGATTATCGCGGCGAGTTTGTCGGGTTCAGGGTAAAGGGCTAACAGCAGGGCGATTGAGTTCCTTGATACCGGCGTATGCGAAGGAAATGCAGATGCGCGGCTTAGGCGACGTCGGCGTGAATCTTCCTTGGACGTGTGATCTCACGACTTGCCAACGCACCTGCCATACATGAAACTGTGCCCCCGGGGTGCGTTCCACTTCCGCAAAGTGTCAGTCCGCCGACTGGCGTCTGGTAACTGAAGCATTCCGGGATTGGTCGAACCATGATCTGGTCGAGTCCTGGTTCGCCATGGTGCAAGTGGCCGCCCGTCAGGCCATAATCGTTTTCGAGTTCGACTGGCGTTGAGAGCTTTGCAGCAATAACCCTTCTATCAAACCCGGGTATATAGCGCGCAATCGTTTCGGTGACTTTCCTGGACAGAGCGCTCCTCGCGTCATCTGTCCAACCGCCATCGAGCTTGTACGGTGCATAGCCAACCAGAACGCTGACGACGCTCTTGCCAGCGGGCGCGAGGGTAGGATTGTCGATTGACGGAATCAGGATATCCAGTATCGGCTCGTTCGAGAATTCATTGTATTTGATGGCATCGAACGCCTTCTCAACGTAATCGAGCGTTGGTGCGATTCGCACATGACTCACGTTCTCATCCGCACAAGCCCCCTGGAACGACACCGGAGCGTCAACTGCGAAGAGCAGCTGCGCCATTGTACCAGCGGTCCGGAAATTCGAAATTCGATGCTCGGTGGTGTGTGTCAGTGCCTCTACCGGGAGCAAATCGAGTAACACCGTTTTGGGGTTACAGCTGGCGCTTACGAAAGGTGCTTCAATTACCGCACCGTTTTCGAGTTCAACGCCTTTGACGAACTTGCCGTCGGTGAGAACCTGCGTGACGGCGCTGCCACATTTAACCTGCACCCCAAGTTCTTGCGCTTTAGCAATCAGGGCATCTGTCAGTGCCAGGCTGCCGCCCTTGATTGACTGGCCGGCGAGTGACTCGTGCATCAGCAGGTTCATCGTCGTACCAGGTGAGCGTGGTGCGGTGAACGTGCCAAGAACGGCATCCATCGACATGGCTGCGTTGATCAGGTCCGACTCAAAATACTCATTCAGAAAATCACGCACAGGCATCGGCGCAACGCGTAGGAACTCGATCATGTCGTGCGATCCCAAACGTCGCAGCCCGAACGCGCGCGTCAGGAGCTCAATGGGTGACTCCCGTTCTACCTCGAGGAAATTCAATGGCCGGCGCGTAAGAAACCGCGAAATAACCGGCCGTATCCGATTCATGAAAGCGCGATAGCGCGGGTAGTTGCGGCCATCGGATGGAGAGTGCTGCGTGATTCCGAACGCCGTACGATCGGTGGCACCGGAAACAGGGACTATGAGCTCTGATTCGCCAAGTGCGTACACGGTTGGTGTCTCTTCCTGGACGAGCCCATCCAGACCCAATGAGTTCATGACTGGCGCAGATACGCTGCCGGTGCTGTGCCAGATTCCAGCACTTCTGAAGCCGGGCTCGAACTCAACCGAAGCCGCCAGCCCGCCGAGCGTGTTGCGCTTTTCAACAAGCGCGACGCGCTTGCCTGTTTTTGCGATCAGGCATGCCGTGGTGAGGCCATTGTGGCCGCCGCCAATTACTACTACGTCGAATTGTTCGTTCATGCTGCCCTCCGCCGAAGAATGGCTTTCGCCGCCATCTCACCTGAGGCGCCCATGATGCCGCCACCGGGATGGGTTCCGGCTGCGCACATCCAGAGGTTACGCACGGGCGTCTTATATTTTGCCCAGCCCGCAGCCGGCCGCAGATAGAGCAGTTGTTCAAGCGACAGCTCACCGTGGAAGATATTGCCTTCGGTGAGACCGAACTCCTGTTCGAGATCCCAGGGTGTCAGCACCTGGCGGTGCAGAATCGTCTCTTTGATATTCGGGATGTACTCCTCGAGCGTATCGACGACAGCATCACCAAATGCTTCGCGTCGCCGCGGCCAGTACGACGCACCCTCTTTAATGTCATAGGGCGCGTACTGCACGAAGCAGCTAATAACGTGCTTGCCTGGTGGTGCCATTGTCGGGTCGACCAGGGTGGGGATAACCATATTGATATAGGGTCGCTCGGAGAAGTCGCCATACTTGGCCTGGTCGTGGGCCTTCTCGAGGTACTGAACGCTCGGTGCAATGGCAACATCGCCGTAGAGATGCGGTCCGTCACCCGGGCGGCTGGCAAATTCCGGCAGCCTGTCGACGGCGAGATTCACTTTGCCGGAGCTACCGCGGAACTTGTAGTGATTCAATTGCGTTACTAATTCGCTCTCGAGGTTCTCTTCCCCGACAAGCTTCATGTAGGTCAGGCGCGGATCGAGTCCGGAAATGACCGTATCTGCGTGAATCTCATCGCCATTTTCAAGCGCAACGCCAACGGCCTTGCCGCTCTTGATAATAACGTTGCCGACACTGGCCTCTGTGACGATCTCTGCGCCGTGAGAAAGCGCGGAGCGTGCAATCGCGTTGCTGATACCGCCGGTGCCGCCCTTGGCAAAACCCCATGCACGCATTGCACCATCGATCTCGCCCATATAATGATGCAGCATTACATAGGCGGTTCCCGGCGAGCGCACGCCCAGGAAAGTACCAATAATACCGCTGACGCTCATGGGCGCCTTGAGTACGTCGCTCTCAAACCACTGGTCGAGAAAATCAGCGGCACTCATTGTGAGAAGCTGCATATAGAGGAAGCGCTGGTCCGCGTTCGCCTCCCTGAGACCTCGACTGGTTCGTAGTATCTGGACGAGTTCGCCCGGGTTGAGCGATGCCGGATTCGGTGCCGGATTATCGATGATTGATTTGGTGAAGCGCGCAAGCTGTGACATCGCCAACGAAAATTCCGGGTACACCTCAGCATCTTTTGCCGAAAAACGTGCGATCTCGCGGCGCGTCCTGTGAGGATCTCCCCAGCGACACAGCGAGTCACCGTCGGGCTGCGGCGAAAACGACGCTTCAAGCGGAATGATCTCGAGACCGTGGCGTGGTAATTCCAGGTCGCGCACGATATGCGGACGGAACAGGCTCACGACATAAGAGCACACCGTGAACGTGAACCCCGGGAATACCTCTTCACTGACTGCAGAGCCACCAACGACCGGTCGTTTTTCGAGTACTAAGACGCTCTTGCCGGCTTTCGCGAGGTAAGCCGCGCATGTGAGTCCGTTATGCCCGCCGCCAACAACAATAGCGTCATAGCGCGAGTGTTCTGCCTTGGTCTTGAATTTCATCACAGCACCTCACGCTTTCTTTCTGGGGGGGTCGAAGAACGGAGTCTTTGTAACGATGGCCGGCACGCTTCGACGTTCATATTCGACCGTAACCTCGATTTGCAGGACAGTACCTGGCTTCGCATAGGCGGACTTAACCATCGCCAGTGCCAGGTTGTCTTTCAGAATTGCGGACCACGCGCCACTGGTCGCCTGGCCGACTTGCCTACCTTTATCATCGTAAACCGGAATCGGGGTGCGCCACGCACCACCAGGCAGCTCGGGCGGCAATCCAAACTCATCGAACAGTCGTTCAAAAGCCGGCCAGTCATAAACAAGCCCGACACTCGCCCACTCCGATCCCCTTGTCTTTTCGGCTTTGAGGGCGTCTTGCCCGATAAACGGGCCGCGGTCGAGGTCAACAGTCCAGCCGAGGCCAATTTCGTATGGCGTCGACTTGCGGGATTCTATGAGACAGGCATTTGCACTGAAGTAGTCGACACCGTTCATTATGTAGCCTGCTTCGATGCGTGTGATATCCATCGCGTCCAGTCCAACAGGCTGAATTCTGTAGTCGCGACCGGCGGCCATAATGGCGTCGTATACTCTGAGGGCCTGGTCGCTTTCGACCCAGACCTCATACCCGAGATCACCGGTATAACCTGTTCGGGAAATTACGACATCGACATCGTCAAGTCTCGCTTTCGTCAATGCGAAATAAGGAAGGCTGTCCAGATCCGCATCACTAACATTCTTCAGAATATCGCGAGTGTTCGGACCTTGAAGCGAGAGCGTTCCGAAGCGGGTGGTGCTATCTTCGATCGAGACGTCGAAACGGCGTGACTGGCGCATCAGCCATGAGTACGTTGGCTCGGCCGCGGCGACGCGATAGTGCGTGTCGTCAAGGCGAAACACAGTGCCGTCATCGAGCACCTTTCCATAGTCGTCACACCAACACAGGTAAGCACACTGACCAACTTTGAGTTTGCTGACGTCCTTGACCACGACGCGGGAAAGAAATTCGGCCGCGTCTTTGCCGCAAACGTCATATTTAAAGAGCGGACTTACATCGATCAGGCCGGCCGCATTTCGCAGCGCGTAGTACTCGCGATCGTGACAGGTGTCGTACGAGCAAACCGTATAATAGCCCGCCCAGTCCTTATAGAAGAGGCTGGTGCATAGCTGCGAAGTCCGAGAGTGAAACGGCGTTCCGATAGGCATGGCATCCTCCTATTGGCCGACGATAATCAATCTCAGGATGGTGGGCAATAGGGTTTATACGTATCCCCTGGTTGTAGAACGATCACAAGAATTAAGCGGTTTCCGATCGGGTACCCGGGGGAAATTGGAAAGATTGAAACAGGTCAGGTCCAGTCTAATCGAACCAACGACACGCGGATTTTCAGTATTCAGTTACGTTTGTCTATTGCGTTCTCGATTGATCTATATGCATTGATATAAGTCACGTTCTGGTCCACGCCACTTACATTCGTGTTCTAAATTTATCGTTCTGTATATCCACTTTTCCCGGCCTATTTACACAGAAACTACACGCAAGAATCGTCAACGAGAATCGGTGGCAACGGGCAGTCGAGCGTCGCGCACATGACACGAATAAACTCGCCTTCGGCGACGCGATTGGCAACACAACAAAGGAAATGCAGTCGTAGGTGAAATGACTTGTCAGTACCGTAGTTATTACTTAGTTCGAACCTGCCCAATTGCCCCACCAATCGCGAAACTGCTGCCACTCAGCCTCAACAAAGGACTGCTGTGCCGAACTAAGTGCATCACTCTTATTAATATGGTGCGCGTATTCGGGGTTGCCCTCGAGCACCATCAACCGTTTGTAGTAAAGAACGAGATCCGGGCCTTCGTCAAACCTGGACAGCTCCAGAAGCGCCTCGTCGAGTTCATTGGCAAGCTTCAATGCATTTGCATCGCCGTCCGCAGCGAGATGACACAATTCAATGAGGCGCAGCACTTCCCTGGGCAATGCATTGCCGACACCGGTGATAGCACCTTTTGCCCCGCAGCGTACGAAGCCATGAACCACCTGTGTGTCGACACCCACCATGAGGGTCAGCTCCGGGTTCTTGCCGGTAATATTTTCTGTCGCGTAACTGAGGGCCGCCGCACCGCCGAACTCCTTGAACCCGATAAGGTTCGCGTACTTGCTGCGCAGCTCGAAGAACAATTCAGCCCGGGTTTCAAATCCGTAATAAGGACTGTTGTAGATGACGGCAGGCAGATCGCCGGCTGCCTCGAGAATCGCGAGAAAGTGCGCTCGCTGTGCCACCGTGGACGTACCGCGCGAAAGCACCCGCGGAATCACCATCAATCCGGCCGCGCCGCAGTCTCTCGCATGCTCGACGAGCTGCACGGCACGGGCCGTATTTTGCGCGCCCGTACCAACAATGACCGGCACCCCTGCCGAAATCAGTGCCGCGACGCCTTCTTCACGCTGGGCTTCGCTGAGCAATGGCCAGTCGCCCATCGACCCGCAATAGACGACTGCGCGCATACCCACGTCGATCAGCTCCCTGCCCTTGGCCGCCAGGGCATCGAAGTCCGGCGCTCCGGCCGCACTGCAGGGTGTCATTAGCGCCGGGATACAGCCACAGAAAACAGCTTGATCGGCCGGCAAGACTATTGCTCGAGCGCAGCCTGCAGCGGCAAATGCTCGTGCAGAAAATTTGTCATCAACGTGTTTGGCTCACATCTTGTACTCCGCTTTGGCCTGGCCAAGTGCGTCCATGTTCGGTGCGATCCCCAGCCCCGGTTCGTCCGAAGCGACCATATGTCCGTCTACCCGTTGCGGCGCGCCGGTCGCATTTTGAACACTGACGTAACTATTGAAGTCCGTTGCAGAGAATCGCATCGCCTCTGGCGTCGAATGTGCGAGATGAGCAATCGCCGCGGTGATGATGTCCCCTCCCCAACTATCCTCAATGGTCATGGGGATGTTTAGCGACACACAGAGATCGCGAATCTGGCGCGCCTTGGTCAGCCCACCCACCTTTGATATTTTGAGATTGATTGCGTCCATCGCACCATCCTGGTGACCGCGCAGCAGTGCGGCGATGCCATCGATGTTTTCATCCAGAATAAACGGCAAGGCTGTCCGCTTGCGGATGGTCAAACAGTGTTCATAAGAACGGCATGGCTGTTCTATATATACGTCCCGGTCTCGAACGGCGTTTACGACTCGCGCCGCGTCATCAACTCGCCAACCAGTATTCGCGTCGGCAACCAGAACTTCTGCTTCAGTCAGTATGTCCGCGGCGGCATGGATTCGATCGATGTCCTCGCTCGGTCGACCACCGACCTTGAGTTGGAACTTTGTGTAGCCATCCGCACGATATCCGGCAACATTTTCCGCCATTTCATCGGCGGGCCGCTGACTGATCGCCCGATACAGCGCGACGCTAGCGCCGAACTTGCCGCCCATAAGATCGCAAACTGATTTTCCGGTCGCTTTGCCCAGCAAATCCCAGCAAGCCATATCGATAGCGGACTTGACGTAGGGGTGGCCCAGCAAAGCCCGGTCCATTAATTGATTGATGGGCCCGATCGCGATCGGGTCCTGCCCTATCAGTGTCGTTGCAAGCTCGCCGATTCCCGCACGTGCGCCTGCCCCGAAAGCCGGCAGGTAAAACGGGCCGAGCGGGCACACCTCGCCAAATCCGGAATTGCCGTCATCGCTTAGTAGTTCCACGACGGTACTGTCGAAGACCTCAACGAACTTTCCCTCAGACCATGAATAGCGACCCTCAACCAGCGGAAGGTCGACTTGATAGACACGGATCGCAGAAATTTTCACGTTACCTCCGAATGCAGCTACAGCAGGTTCTTATGAAACCGGCCGTCTTTCATGATTACGAGCAGATGCTCACCGTGACCCGCCAGTAGAGAAATGTTTTTGAGCGGGTTGCCATCAACAACAAGGATATCCGCAGTTGCCCCTGGTGCGATTACGCCCAATTGGCCTTCACGTCGCAGTACTTCTGCACCAATGCGCGTCGCCGACGCAATAACCTCATGGACCGGCAATACTTCAGCGCGCAACAGGAACTCCTGTGTGTGCAGTTCCTGATCGCCAATGATGTCGGTGCCGAAGCCCATTTTCACACCGGCGGCTTTGCAAATTTCCAGGGAGCGTAAACCGTACTCTCGTACTTTGCTGAGTTTGTCGAGCATCGCGCCGGAGTAACCGGCGCTTGCCGCGTGCTTCGCTAGCGCCTCGTAGGCGACCAGCGTCGGCACGACGAACGCCTGCCGCTCCGCTGCCAACTCGGCTGTCGGCGCGTCGATCAGGTTGGCATGCTCAATGCTGCGTACCCCCGCCTTCAACGCGCGCGCAATCGCTTCCGCGGAATATGCGTGCGCCAACACGTAGGTTCCGGCTCGCGTCGCTTCCTCTACGGCGGCTTCGATTTCCTCTATCGAAAACTGGCACCCCTCGAGCGGATCAAATGGTGAAGACACACCGCCGGACACCATGATCTTGATCTGGTCAGCACCCTTTCGCAGCTCATCCCTGACGGCGTGCCTGACCTGGTCAACACCATCGGCGATTCGTGAGGTCAGGTGCAGCGCGCTGCTGCAACTGCACATGACAGAGTCGTCGGTGCGGCGCCGGAAGTCACCGTGCCCGCCGGTCTGGCTTAGTGCCCTGCCGGAAATAAATAGACGCGGACCTGCAATCAGCCCGTCATCCACCGCCTGTTTCAAACCCCAGTCACCGCCTGCGGCATCACGTATGGTGGTGAAACCGCGATCCAACAGTCGATTAAGCACAACGCTCGCCTGCGCCGTAACCAGCGAAACCGGTGTGTCCTCCAGCTTCATCAAATTCATGTTGGTCAGAAACGGGTGAATGTGAAGGTCGATGAAACCCGGCATGATTGCCCGACCCGCAAGATCGTATTCAGTGGCATTGCCTGCCTCGACGCGTGTCTCGGACACCGCCATCACTGTGCCATTTTCCACGAGCACGTCGACCTGGCCCGATGGCTCAGGGCCCGAACCGTCTACGAGGACGCCGTTGCGAAAGACGATCGCCGTTGCCGAGTCACCCGTCATATCAAGAAAGCTCCCTGGCTCGCCATAGAAAAGTCCCTATGGCGGCCACAGGATGGCCAATGTAGGCGTGAAAAACTACCAAACTGGTCGACTCATTCGCCGATGCGCCTCTTCTCGTTCTTTTTCGCTTTCTTCGCGGCCTTTTTCTCTTTTGCCGTCAGGAGCGCAACTTTCTTGGTCTCTTTGTTACTCTTTTGTTCTTTACCCATGTTTTTTCCCTGCTTTGAGCACAGGACACTGTCTGTGCCCTTCTTGATAAGCGATTGCGATTACAGTACAGGAGAATCAGGCTCGTATCGCAATTAAGCAGTGGGTGGCGCCATATTTTGAGCCGCATCTTTCACGGTCGACCGCACTCAAAGTCATCATCACCAACTGGCTTACATTGCGGTGGAAATCCACGCGACTTCCAGTATTTGAGAATCCCCATTGAACGAATGACCGTCTTGAACTGTGGCGTACGGCGAAATTCATCACCGTCCGGGTTCTCGATCGCACGAATCTACTCGATCACCGGAGCGCCAGCTGACCCCAGCACCGCTAAGGCCATCGACAAATCGGGGTTGAGCAACAGCGCCTTATCCGCCGCCGCCTTCGCGAGTGGCGCGTGATCAATACGATCGCCGAAAATCCACTCATCCGCGACTGCTTCAACTGCGCCAAGACCGGCCCACGCACGAGCGAATAATGTCGACCTCTCGCATTAGACCTTCCGGGGTCATTTCGTAGATCCAGGAAAAAATCAGAACGGGAAAGAAACCCAGCATCAACAACAGAATGACGAGTGAACCCGCCGACTCCGGCACAGGTAGCAGTGAGGACAGCACGTCGGTTAGCTGCAACAGCAGCCACGCGGCCACTAAGTAAAGGAAACCTACGCGGATAACGTTGCGACGTTTAAGCTCTTGAATTAGAGACATATGTACCCTGGACTGCTGCGTACGCGAATACTCGCAAAAAGCGAGCTGTCTGGCGTCAGCTAAGACAGAAAGCTCATCGTGAAACTGCCCGAATTAGGCGCCTGGATTTCGGGCTGTGTCATCTGAAGAAAGCAATTCACTAATTCTGGTGAGCTTCTATTCTTTCCGTAGCGGCCGAATCTCGAGTTCCCAGTCGGCGTGATCATTCGGGCCAGCTGGGCCGATCTTCCCCTCTGCAGACTGCAGTAGCTCCGCTGGGTCGTATGCGATGCCATCTCTGAAAACAAACCTGATGTCTCGCGCTACTTTGATGTCATCGAGGGGATCGCCACGCACCACGTAAAGGTCCGCAAGCTTGCCAGCCTCTATCGAACCAAGACGGGCATCGATGCCCAACGCCCTTGCGCCGTTAATGGTGGCTGCCTTCAATACGGCAGCCGGCGGTATTCCCGCATAAGTCATTGCGAGCAATTCGCGGTGATAGGCGAAGCCTGGCAATAGATTCGTGTAGACGGGTTCGTCCGTGCCAACGATCAGCAGGTGTGCACCACCGGCATCGAATAAAGATTTAAGTTCAAGCACCCGCTGTGTGAATTCCTCTGCATCAGATTCCGGCTCGGGTTCGCCGCGCTTCTTTAGCAGTTCTTGCGCGTACGGCGTGAAGTACTTCGCTTCATCAGTCCACAGCATTTCCGCTGCATGTGCGCGACGCTCGTTGATACCGCCATACATTTGCAGGTTGGCATCGTAATAAACCTCGTGCGCCAGCATCAGATCGATCATTTGCTGCATCTCGGCGCTACGCGGGCCACCACTACCGAGGGTAAGCTGGTGTTCAACACGGTCCAGGCCCATGAGAATGGCGTCCCGCAACTCCACATCGTATTCGACGTTGTAATTTGCGAGGTGAGCTGCGGTCGTCATGCCACGCTTATGCGCTTGCTCGATGAGTATCTTCATCTCACCCGGCGTTGCCTGCTTGATCTTGATACTGACGACGCCTTGCTCGGCCCAGGCATCCACTTCCTGACGAATTTCTTCTTCGCTGATGTCATTAGGCCAGCCGATGCAATCGTCCGCCGCCGTGCCGATGTTGTACTCGCAACGAAACGCGCCGAA
>PVMK01169110.1_pt1 | contig 11690 bp, 10 predicted proteins | sample 1853481 | NCBI WGS metagenome assembly PVMK01 (sample SAMN08533507, study PRJNA380276) | Marine sediment metagenome, whole genome shotgun sequencing project. | reverse complement strand
CCAGAAGCCGACCTTCAAGATCATCTATGCCAGTTAGAAAAAGAACTCTTCTACCGTAAATATTCGGCGGCCAGTCGCATTAGTCGAGCAATTCGGCAGGCAGTGGAAATTCCTCGCTCTCCCGTTGATACATCGTGCTCACAATCCACCAGCGACCTGTGTGCCGGACCAATTGAAAAACGGTTACACCGCGCGCGGTATAGTTTGTGTTTTCCACGGCGTCGCTGATTCCATAAGTACTGATCACATTGGCCATATCCCTGAATTTCTGGGTATCACGCGCGATTTCGCGCTCAAAGAAATCTTCTGAGATCGTCAAAAACCGCTCAGTCCGAAGATATTCCTCGGCGAGTTCGTGCGTTGGCTTGCCACCCGTCAGGCCTATTCGGATCTTTCCGCCCTCAACGAAGAGCGACAGCATGCGTTCACCATCTCTTTTTCCTGGGTGACCCGAGACGCTTTCATAGTATGCATTGATAAGGCCATCGATGGTGGCGACGTCGTCTGAGTTTGCGGCGCGGTCCTGCGCCAGTGATACTGTGGTCGTCGCGAATACCAACAACACAAAGCAATTCGTTTTCAATATGTGATTTGCCTTTGTCCAAAAAACATTTAACGCCATACTGCACCTCGAATCTGCGTGCGCAAAGAAAACTTTCCGGTAGATTTTAATCCGCTTTGGGTCAAAAGCAGCCACTGAGTGTATCACCCGGCGAGCGGCTGCTTTCGGGGTAAAGCGGACACTCGCCACTCACCATCAGCAGCGGCTGCTTTCGGCCAGAAGCGGCCTCTAAATACTAGGGCCGCCGCACGACTTTTCCACATACTCAACGAATGACGGAATCAACGTACTCGGATTCCAGAGTTTGTAGAAATTCGGGTTTTCCGCATTACGACATATAATTATCGTCCAGTTCGCCCACTCCTCATCGGGAAGTAGTCCCAATGTCCATTGACGATACAGACCCATCATTCCGGTAACGAAGTATCTGTTTATCCAGAAAGCTCTCCGGCGGTCAACTTCGGACAATTTGTGCCAGATTACTGTTAAACGCCGATATAATTTTTCCTGGTTTGGAATTGCTTAAAGCTGCAGGAGATAACCGCCATGACCGAAAAGCTGGATAAAATCCAGGACCCGTCCCGCCGCAAATTTTTGGAAAAGGCGGGCATTGCCTCAATGGCGATCGGTACTGGAACATTGACGGGTGTTTCTGCCACGGGTTGCACGAGCGACGAAAGTGGAGTGCAGATCACACTTCAAGATGAACCGCAATCTGCCGCTCGCGCAACAAACACGTCTGGCGGGCCATACAATATTTTGTTTATCCTGACGGATCAGGAACGCTACTTTGATCCGTCGAGCCTGCCGGCAGATTATCGCTTGCCTGGGCGCGAACGCATGCGACGCGAAGGCATTTCATTTACGAATCATCAGATAGCAACATCGGTTTGCAGTTCGTCGCGTTCCGTCATCTATACCGGACAGCATATCCAGCATACGGGGGTTTTCGACAACCTGGGACTCCCCTGGTCGAAGGAGTTGTCGCCCGAAATGCCGACGGTAGGGAATTACCTGAACGATGCGGGTTATCACGCTTCGTACCTCGGGAAATGCCATTTTGTTGATGCCTTGGAAGAAATCGAAGTCAAGCAAGCTCCAGTAGTCAATCTGGATGAACTGAATAAAATCATGTTGGAGTACGGCTTTAACGATTATGTAGGCGTTGGCGACATTATCGGCATGACAAAAGGCGGCTACAAGACAGACGAGTTCACGACGTCAACGGCAATTCGCTGGTTGCGCTCGGAGCCTCAGCAACTCGCCGAGCAAGGCATACCCTGGTATCTCGCACTCAATCTCGTCAATCCGCACGATGTCATGTTCTATAACACGGATGCACGAGGCGATACCGCGATTCAAGAAAGTGGGTCACTCCTGGATCTTAATCGGGAACCGCCGCACGCGCTGTATCAGAAGAAATGGGACATGCCGTTGTCGGCCAGTCGTAACGAACAGTTCGAACAAGAGGGTCGTCCAGGTGCACATTACGATTACCAGTATGCCCGACGCGCTTTGGTGGGGCAGTTTCCGGGCGAAGATTCGCGATGGAAGCGACTGCAGGACTACTATCTCAATTGTATTGCTGACTGTGACCAACACGTTAACAGAATTCTGCAGGAGCTCGATGACTTGGGGCTTGCGGAAAACACCATCGTGGTAATGACGTCAGACCACGGCGAGCTCGCTGGCGCTCACGGTATGCATGGAAAAGGGGCGACTACGTATGCCGAACAGCTGCACGTTCCGTTATGGATTCGACACCCGGCATATGCTGCCAATGCGGGCCAGGAGTGCAAATCTCTGACATCGCATCTTGACATCACACCGACGATACTCGGCATGGCCGGCGTATCCGGGGAAACGTTGCAACAAAAGGCACCTGCATTAAAGGGCAAAGATATAAGCGGGTTATTGGCATCACCAACAAAGGCGGACCTCAATAGCGTTCGAAATAGCGCTTTGTACAACTACAACATGTGGCTATACATCGATGCCGACTTCATGGGCGAAATCTATAAGGCCAAGTCGACCGGGCAGGATCCGGCAACGCTCAACATTAAACCGGACCTTACTAAACGCGGCGCAATTCGCAGCGTTACGGACGGTCGCTATCGATTCAGTCGTTATTTTTCGCCGCTACAACACAATCTGCCAGTCACGGTGGAGGAAATTCGAGCGCTCAACGATGTTGAACTCTACGATCTCGAAGCAGATCCATCTGAAATGAAGAATCTGGCTGTTGACGTCAATGCAAATGGTGACTTAATGCTCGCGATGAACCAGAAACTGGCCAACTCAATTGAATACGAGGTCGGAAGTGACGAAGGGGAATTCCTGCCCGACAACAAGAACGGTTGGGCGATTACAAAAATCGATCCCTAAAGCCCAGCCAGGCCCTAAGGTGTTGCTTTGGGGAAGTTGCGCTGCCGGGTATGAGACCGGAAGGTCAAATTTCTATTGCGAATAAAAAAAGGCTCCCCGACAAAGGGAGCCCTATTATATTGGTGCCCAGAAGAGGACTTGAACCTCCACCTACTTACGTAGACCAGCACCTGAAGCTGGCGCGTCTACCAATTCCGCCACCTGGGCAGGTCTGAACCGCGTACAATTGCGAATCCTTACGGGTGGCGCACTGTACTCAAAGCACCTTCAGTCTGTCAATGTGCGGCCTTATTAATGTGGAGTAAATCAGCTTGGCCAAGCGAAAGAAACCCACAGCTGGACGTGGAAGACCCTACCAGCACCCGATACCCAATCGTGAGGCGATCCTTGAGCGCCTGACGGATGCAGGCAGACCGCTGAAGCCTGACGCCATCATGAAGGCGTTTGCTCTCAAGGGCCAGCGGATGCGCACGTTGCTGCTGGACAAGCTGCACAAGATGGTCAGAGCCGGGCAGATCATCGAAAACCGGCGTGGCGAGTTCTGTCTGATCGCCAAGCTTGAGCTCATAGCCGGGACTGTGAGTGGGCATGCGGATGGCTTTGGTTTCGTGGCCCGTGATGATGGTGCTGACGATGTCTATTTGTCCGCGCGCGAGATGCGCGCATTATTTGACGGTGATCGTGTTGCCATCAGGATTATTGGTGAGGACAGGCGCGGCCGTACTGAGGGCAAGCTTGTCGAGGTTCTTGAGCGCGGTCTGAGCGAGATTGCCGGTCAGTTTATTCGCGAGCGCGGTATTGGCGTTGTGATTCCGGATAACCCGAAAATCGCACATCGCATCCTCATTGCGAAAGGCGAGGCCGGGTCGGCCAAGCACGGGCAGATCGTCGTGGCGAAGATTCTCGACTTTCCGACTCATGTGGAGCAACCAACCGGAAAAATCGTCAAGGTTATTGGCGAGCCGGGCAAAAGGGGCGTAGCCACAGACATTGCGATTCACTCGCACGGCATTCCAACCGACTGGCCAAAGGCGGTTCGTGGACAGGCCAGGCAATTTGGTAAAGAGGTTCCCGCGGCTGCAAAGAAAGGTCGCGTCGATTTACGCGACGTTAACCTCCTGACAATCGACGGTGCCGACGCGCGAGATTTCGATGATGCTGTTTTTTGCGAACCGGCGGGCGACGGTTACCGATTGCTGGTTGCGATCGCAGATGTCTCACACTACGTCGATTATGGCTCACCGCTCGACAAGCAGGCAATCCGGCGTGGCACCTCGGTGTATTTTCCTGATCGGGTTGTGCCGATGTTGCCGGAAACGTTGTCGAATGGATTGTGTTCCCTGAATCCAAAAGTCGACCGGCTTTGCATGGTGTGCGAAATGCATGTCAGTGCAGAGGGGAAAATCACGCGAGCGAAGTTTTTTGAAGGCGTTATGCGCTCTGCTGCACGACTGACATACAGCCAGGTCAGTGATTTTATTACTGGCGAATCGAATAAACAAATACCGAAGGCGGTGCAAAAGGATATTCAGAACCTGCATGCGGTTTACAAGTTATTCGCGAAGAATCGAAGCCAGCGTGGCGCCATCGAACTGGATATCCCGCAAACGCGGATCGAGATGGACGAACATGGTGCGATCGCGCGTATCAGTGCTGTGCCACGCAACGATGCTCATCGACTGATCGAGGAATGCATGATTGCGGCGAATGTGCAGGCAGCGAAATTCCTGCGCAAGAATCGAATTTCAGCGTTGTATCGCGTTCACGCAAAACCGAAACCTGAACGTTTCGAGGAGCTGCGTCTTTACCTTGTCAGTCTTGGACTCAAGGTTCCGCATCCGGATCATGTGCAACCAAAACAATTCAACAAGCTTCTTGAGCAGGTCAAAGACCGACCGGATAGCGCGGCAATTTCCATGGCAATGTTGCGCTCGCTGTCACATGCGGAATATACGCCAGTGAACGTGGGTCACTTCGGTCTTGCGCTGGATGCGTATGCACATTTCACATCACCAATTCGTCGCTACCCTGATTTGCTGGTACACAGGGCGATCAGTCACATTGTCCGCGGCGGCAAGGCCGGTGCTTATATCTACGACAAAAGCGAGATGGAACATCTTGGCAACATTTGCTCAGCGCATGAACGGCGTGCGGAAGAGGCGACGCGCGAAGTTGAGGCCTGGTTGAAGTGCCAGTACATGGAAGACAAAGTCGGTAATGAATATGAAGGCGTTGTGACGGGTGTTACAAATTTCGGAGTCTTCGTGCAACTGCCCGAGTTTCAGATTGACGGCCTTGTACATGTAACCAGCTTGCAGAATGATTACTACAGGTTTGATGTGGGTAGTCAGTCATTGATCGGTGATCGCAGTGGTACGCGATATAGCCTCGGGGACAAACTTAGAATAGTTGTTTCACGTGTCGATCTGGACAGCAAGCGAATAGATTTCCAGCTTGTTGATCAGGGCAGGGCGACTGGTCCTGCAAAAAACAGCAAGAAGAAACATAAAAGCAGCAGGAAGAAACGTAAAAGATGAGTAAAGCCAGATACGTTACCGGCCTGCGCGCTGTGGAGCAGCTGTTGGCGCAGCCGGCCGCTGAAATCACCAGGTTGTATGCGGAATACCAGACAGCGAATCCACGGGTTGAGTCGATTATCGCCCAGGCGAATTCCAGGGGCATAGAAATTCAGGCTGCAAACCGGGCGAGATTGCAGCAGATAAGCGGTGAGACCAGGCATCAGGGTGTGGTAGCTGAAATCAGGCGTAGCCAGATCCTGGACGAGGGAGCGCTGCGATCGCTGGTCGAGAAAAAACTGACCGATGGTGATGGCCAGCCGCTGCTATTGCTGGTACTTGATGGCATACAGGATCCGCACAATCTTGGTGCTTGCCTGCGTACGGCGGATGCAGCGGGCGTTGACGCGGTTATCGTGCCGCGACATGGCGCCGCCAGCCTGGGGCCAACAGTTAGTAAGGTAGCCGCTGGTGCGGCGGAGACTATGCCGTTTGCCTCGGTAGCGAACATAGGCAAAGTCCTTGCCTGGCTGGTTGAATACGGGGTCACTGCCATTGGTACCAGCGATGCGGCCGATGGAACGATTTTTGACTGCGATTTGGGACGGCCGCTGGCGTTGGTTATGGGGCGTGAGCATTCCGGGCTGCGTAAGAATGTGGCACAGCGCTGTGATGAGCTGGTTAGTTTGCCGATGCGGGGGGCGGTGTCCAGTTTGAATGTGTCGGTTGCTACGGGGATTTGTCTGTATGAGGCGGTCAGGCAGCGAGCATCGGCCGACTAGCTCGCATTCGCCCGCCCAGCGGGCGAATTCACTACGCCCAGCGGGCGATAGGGCCAAACGGGGGCAAACCACGATTCAGTCCCTGACCAGCCAAAAAACCTCGCTCCGACCCCTGTTTTTGCTTGCTTAGGGGCCCTTGCTTGGTTAGGATGCGCCTCCCCACTAAATAGTGGGGAAACCTTGCTTCACCGGGTAATCCGGGAAGCTGAAATCCGTAAGGGCGCTCTGAAATTAAGGGAGCGTAGCCGAAGCGATTCCAACCGAAAGGGAAGAAAATGAGACACTACGAGATCGTGTTTCTGGTTCATCCGGACCAGAGCGAACAGGTTCCTACCATGGTAGAACGCTACCAGAGCATGGTGACCGAATCAGGCGGCGCAGTACACCGCACTGAAGATTGGGGTCGGCGTCAGCTGGCACACCCGATAAACAAAGCCCACAAAGCGCACTATGTTTTGCTAAACGTCGAGTGCGATCATGGCATCGTTGCCGAGATCACGAGCGCGTTCAAATTTAATGACGCGGTACTCAGACATCTCGTCATCAACCGTAAGGCTGCGATTACTGAGGCTTCTCACATGGCAATTGCTGTGGAAGAAGAGAAAGACAGAGAGCGCGAGTCACAAAAACGGCGTGATGCAAAAGCTGCTGCTGAAGCGGCTGAGCTGGTACGGGCTGAAGCCAAAGCCGCTGCGGAAGCCAAAGTCGCTGCGGAAAGCACAGCCGAAGATGCTGCTGCGGAGGAAGCGACTGATAGCAGTGAAGAAGCTCCTGCAGAAGAGGCGGCAGCAGAAAGCAGCGAAGAAGCTCCTGCAGAAGAGCCGGTAGCACAAAGCAGTGAAGAAGCTCCTGCACAAGAGCCGGTTGCGGAAAGCAGCGAAGAAGTTGCTGCAACAGAGCCGGAAGCGGAAAAAATTGAAGACGACGCCGAAGCAGAAGCAGCCGACAAGCCGGCCGCTGAAGCCAAGAGCGCCTGACGGAGGAGTAGACAATGAGTAGATATTCACGCAGACGGAAATACTGTCGCTTCACCGCCGAGGGAATTGAAGAGATCGATTACAAGGATCTCGCGTTGCTCAAGGCGTACGTAACTGAAACCGGCAAGATTGTGCCGAGCCGAATTACTGGTACGAAAGCGCATTACCAGAGACAATTGTCGAGCGCGGTAAAACGTGCCCGGTTCCTGGCATTGCTGCCGTATACGGACCGACACTGATCAGAACGACTCCGGGACCAGGCGCGTGCGACCGATAGCTGCATGGCTGGTCGCCCGACCGCAGAACGGCGTTCTGGGGTTGGCGGGGACTTTACTCCTGCCCCTGGCACCGATTGTTAGTGGCCTGGTGATGGTGCATCTCGTGTTTAAGCACGGGTTGCGAACGGCGGTTTTGCAAGGCTTAGTCGCGGCGGCAGTATTGTCGACGGTAGCGCTCATCATGGGTGCACCGATCGGGCAGATTCTGCTTAATGCGGCCAGTACCTGGTTGCCAGGCATGCTGCTGGCGGGATTGATACGCAGCCAGCGTTCGCTGACGTTGGCTTTACAGGTTTCAGTCATCGTCGCCATCGTGGTGACTCTGGCATTTTTTGTCATTCTGGGAGACCCGGCGGTCTACTGGAATGAGGTAATTACAACACTGGCGAAGCTGTTCGAGGAAAATGGACTGCAGGAGCAGGCGAGCCTGTTGATTTCCCGGCAAGAAGTCATCGTTCCGCAAATGACGATGATTTTCGTGTTCCTCAGCTGGTCGCTTTATGTGTTGGTGGTGTTGCTCGGTTATGCGCTTTTTCAAAGCCTGCCCGAGCAAAAAGCAGCTTACGGGCAGTTTTGTGACTTGAATTTTGGTCGCGTCCTGGCCCTGATTATGGCAGTAACGTCGGTACTTGCAGTGCTGACCCAGGCAGCCTGGCTGCAGAATGTCGCATTCGTGATGTTTGCGACTTTCTGGATTCAGGGACTGGCGGTGTTGCACTGGCTGCGTGCAAATAAACGCATGCCGGTGTTTGTATTGATAGCGAGCTACGCATTACTGCCAATTTTGAATGTGCTACTGGTGGCTGCATTTGCCGTAGTTGGATATACAGATGCGTGGTTTAATTACCGCGCTCGTAGCATCGCTGCATAAGCAATGATGCGAGAAGATACTTAAGCAAACAGGTTTGTAATATGAACGTTATATTGTTGGACAACGTAGAGAATCTCGGCAATATCGGTGATCTGGTTTCGGTGAAGGCGGGTTATGGCCGTAATTTCCTCCTGCCCAAGGGCAAGGCGGCACTCGCGACCAAAGAAAATATCGTCGAGTTTGAAGCAAAAAGAGCCGATCTTGAGAAAGCGGCAGCAGAGGGTCTCGCGTCTGCAAAAGCACGCGCGGAGCTGGTGCAGGGTATGGAATTGATCGTACCGGCGAACGCAGGTACCGAGGGCAAATTATTCGGCTCTATTGGTCCGCTCGATATCGCCGAGGCATTCTCGAAAGTGGGTGTCGAGGTTGGTCGTAGCGAAATTCGCCTGGCAGATGGTCCGCTCCACGAACTCGGTGACTTTATCGTCGGTCTGCACCTGCATCCCGAGATTAACGTTGATATAACAGTCAAGGTTGTCGCCGAAGAATAAGACATCTGTGGTACGGTATCAGGCCGTGCCCGCAAGGTGCATTGAGGGGGTAAGTCAGGCCAGCCGGCAGTGCCAATACTGTTGGCGCATTGCCAATCTGGGGGCAGATTTATATGGTTCGAGCGCTGGATGACGGGATAGGGGTCGATGCCGCAGAGCATCGGCTGAAAGTACCGCCCAATTCCATCGAGGCTGAGCAGTCACTGCTTGGTGGCCTCATGCTCGACAATGTGGCCTGGGACAAGGTCGCGGACATTATCATTGCGGACGATTTTTACCGTAAGGATCACCGCCTGATATTCGGCGCAATCGCTGAACTTGCCGAGAACAGCAATCCATGTGATGTAGTGACGGTATCCGAATACCTGGATAACCGAAATGAACTGGGTGGCGCCGGTGGCCTTGAGTACCTGGCGACGCTGGCAAACGAAACGCCGGGTGCCGCCAACGTCAGAGCGTATGCGACCATTCTTCGCGAGCGCTCCACATTGCGCTCACTGATCAGCGCCGGCAATGAGATCAGTGGCAATGCATACTCTACTGATGGTCGAAAGGCTTCGGAGCTGGTCGATGAGGCAGAGCGACTGGTGTTCGAAATCGCCGAGAAAGGATCACGCGGCAAGGCCGGATTCAGGCATCTGAAGAAAATCCTGCCGGATGCAGTAGATCGCATCGATTTGTTGCACCAATCGGGTGGCGACATAACGGGTATCTCGACAGGATTCACAGAATTCGACAAGTTGACCGCAGGACTGCAACCAGGCGAGCTCATCATCATCGCGGGTCGGCCCTCGATGGGCAAGACGACCCTCGCCATCAACATAGCCGAAAACGCTGCGATCGGTGCCAAGGTGCCAACCGCCATTTTTTCGATGGAAATGCCTTCACAACAACTGGCGTTTCGCATGATCTCATCACTTGGTCGCGTGGATCAGACTCACTTACGTACCGGCAAGTTTCCGGATGAGGATTGGTCGCGTATTAACACGGCAGTGCAACTCATGTCGGATGCACCGATTTTTATCGACGATTCGCCAGGGCTGTCGCCAACAGAAATTCGCGCACGGGCAAGACGCCTGAAAAGAGAGAGTAATCTTGGGCTGATTGTTATCGATTATCTGCAACTGATGCAGGTTCACGGCAACACGGAAAACCGCGCAACAGAAATTTCCGAGATATCACGATCGCTGAAAGCCCTGGCGAAAGAACTCGAAGTTCCGGTCATCGCGCTCTCGCAGCTGAATCGAAGTGTCGAACAGCGCCCGGACAAGCGACCGGTAATGTCGGACCTGCGTGAGTCCGGCGCGATCGAGCAGGACGCCGACCTGATTCTTTTTATCTATCGGGAAGAAGTCTACAAACAAGATACGCCACGCAAAGGCATTGCGGACATCAGCATTGCCAAGCAGCGCAATGGTCCCATCGGTGATTTCCCACTCACGTTTGTTGGCCGCTATACGAAGTTCGAGAACTGGGTGCCGGAAACTTATGCGGATGAGGCTTATCAGTGAGTTTCGGTGCACGGGCGTGCATCAACCTCGGCGCAATTCAACAAAACTTTCAACTGATTTCTGCAAAGGCACCCGGTGCACGGGTGATGGCGGTGATCAAAGCGAATGCTTATGGTCACGGACTGACGGATGTCGCGAAAAGCCTTCCGGACGCTGACTGCCTGGCAGTGGCGCGTCTCTCCGAAGCGATCGAGCTCAGACAAGCAGGCATAGACAAGCCCATTGCATTACTCGGTGGCGTATTTTCAGCAGACGAGATTGATCAGGTAATTGATCTGCAATTGCAGACCTGTGTTCACACTGAAGAACAAATCACCTGGCTGGAGCGGCGCGACTCAGCAAATATCGAGGTATGGGTGAAAATTGATACCGGTATGAATCGTCTTGGATTTCGTCCTGAAATCGCAGCAGCAGTCATTGCACGCCTCAGGAATTGTGCTGCCGTTGGCGAAGTGCACCTGATGACGCATCTGGCGAGTGCAGATGAGCGACAGGATTCCACAACAAAAAAACAGATCAATGCGTTTCGCGCAATTACTGACGACTTTGCAGGACGCGTCAGTATTGCTAATTCTGCGGGTGTGTTGGGTTGGTCAGAGGAACTTGAGATATTCGCTGATATTCGTGAAGCGGGTCGACTGTGGATTCGTCCTGGTCTGGCGCTGTACGGCATCTCGCCGTTCCCGGGCCAGTGTGGGGCAGACCTCGGGCTGAATCCGGCCATGCAATTCGAGGCACATCTCATTGCTATCAAACATCTTAAGAAGGGCGAGCGAGTTGGTTATGGAGGTACCTGGGAGGCGCAGCAGGACACTGTGCTCGGAGTCGTCTCTGCGGGTTATGGAGACGGTTACAGCCGCCATATTGAGAGTGGAACACCGGTATTCATCAATGGCCGGCGCGTACCGGTGACTGGCCGCATTTCAATGGATCTTTGTAGTATTGATCTGGGCGCCGGTGCGACCGATCAGGTAGGGGATGCTGTTGTTCTGTGGGGTGCGGATTTGCCCGTCGAAGAAATTGCAGAACACGCAGGGACGATACCCTACGAGCTGGTTTGTGGAATTACTAACCGCGAAAAAAGTGCAATTGAAGATTAATCCGGCAGGATCGATTTAATTGCATACCGTGGGAGCGGCTGTCTAAACTAATGTACCTGGTTGCAGTGCAGAGGAATGCACGAGAGCGAAGACGCCGCGAATGCCTTGTCCGGCACTAGCGAAAAAAAATCAGCTGAGTTGGGCAGGGGCCCGCAACTTAGCTCGCGAAGAAGCCCATCTTGACGCCAGCCAACTGCAGTACATCATTATCTGCAAG
>PVMK01119344.1_pt1 | contig 11690 bp, 13 predicted proteins | sample 1853481 | NCBI WGS metagenome assembly PVMK01 (sample SAMN08533507, study PRJNA380276) | Marine sediment metagenome, whole genome shotgun sequencing project. | reverse complement strand
CCTGCCGCGCTTCGGTTGGTGGTTCATTGCCTCACCGTGGCGGTTGCGCTGTGGCTACTGGGCGGCACCGAGCTGATGGTAGGACAGACGCTGCTTGGCGGCACCTGGTTTGCAATAGTGCTCTGGTTGCTTGGCGTATGGTTCATCAATCTCTACAACTTCATGGATGGCATCGACGGCATCGCGGCGTCCCAATTGCTGATCTATGGCGGCGGCGCGTGGTTGCTGAGCGCCGGGGCGGATTTGCGAGCGCTCGCGGCGGATTTGCGAGCGCCGGCGGCGGATTTGCGATGGAACTCACCGCGTTCGCGAGTGCGGCGGTCGGCGGATTTCTGATCTTCAACTGGACGCCCGCACGGGTTTTCATGGGCGATGTGGGAAGTGGATTCCTTGGATTTCTGGTCTGGATGATCGCCCTGGCACTGGCCGCGACCCAAACGGTTCCGTTCGTCGCCTCGATGGTGCTGCTGACGGTCTTCTGGTTTGACGCCAGCTACACGCTGGGTGTAAGAATCGTTACGGGTCAGGCATTTGCAGATGCGCATCGAAGCCATCTGTATCAGCGTGTGGCGCAACGTGTCGGGCACGGATGACGGTCGCCATATTCTCATGCTACGCCTTGGTCTGGTTGTACCCGCTGTCGGTAGCAGTGATGAAAGTGCCCGAGTGGTGGCTGTGTTGGGTGGGCCTGGGTTGCGCACCGTTGGTGGTGGCGAGTTGGCGGATGGGTGCCGGCGGATTGGATTTAGGAAGTCATGCAGCAGGCGAGTAGCGAGGAGAGGGAGAGGGTGTGACCAGGTCATCGGACACTGACAACCTACCGCGCCAGCTGTTCATCGACCTGGTGGAAGACCTCTCGCGGCGCAAGAAACAGCTGATCGCAGTGGTCAGCGATGCCATTGTGTTACCGTTTGCCTTGTGGACCGCGCTGGCGCTCCGGCTAGGCGAGTGGGCGCCTGAAATTCGCCAGTTCTGGCCGGCGTTTGTTGTCACCGCGCTGGTCTGCCTGCCGGTGTTCGGCAGGCTGGGGTTGTATCGGCAGGTCGTTCGCTACATGGGTAATCACGCCATGCTGGCGGTCCTGAAGGGCGCAACCATCACGGCCATTGCCGTTACTGCCGTGGCCTATATGGTGCCGTTACGCGGCTTTCCCAGATCGGTTCCGATCATCTTCTGGATTCTGGCGTTGATGTATGTCGGCGGAACACGGTTTGCCGTGCGCGGCTATTTCAACTGGTTGTCGCTGAAGCAACGCAGCCAGAACCCGGTGATCATTTACGGCGCTGGCAAAAACGGGGTCGAGCTGGCTCGAAACCTGTTTCGACAGGGTGATCGTATCCCGGTGGCATTCCTGGACGACGACCCACGGGTGCATCGACGGACGATCAACGGTGTCTATGTGCATCGACCGAGCGATCTTGGTGAGGTGTTGCTCGATACCCAGGCGGGCGAGGTGCTGGTTGCTGTGCCTTCGACCGCACTTGCCGAGCGTAAAAGGATCATCGAGTTCCTCGAACCGTTCGCCGTGCACGTGCGTCTCATCCCTGATCTCGAAGATCTGGTGGCTGGCGAACAGGATGTGCTGAATCTGCGCGATGTGCAGATCGAAGACCTGTTGGGACGAGATGCCGTGAATCCAATGGACCATCTGCTCGCCGGGTCGGTGCGTGGCGAGGGGGTTATGGTGACGGGTGCGGCCGGTTCTATCGGCTCGGAACTGTGCCGACAGATTTCGCGGTTGGAGCCTCGTCTGCTGGTGCTGTTCGATCAGAACGAGTACGGGCTTTATGAGATTCAACGCGAGTTGAAACCTCTCGATCTGCAGGTCGTTGCCGTGCTGGGGTCGGTTCTCGATCGGGCGTGCATGCAGCGCACGATGAGCAACTACAGCATCGACACTGTTTATCACGCGGCGGCATACAAGCATGTGGGGCTGGTTGAGAACAACGTCATCCAGGGTCTGAAGAACAACACGTTCGGAACGTTACATGCGGCCGAGTCGGCCCTCGAAGCCGGGGTCAAACGATTCATTCTGGTATCGACCGACAAAGCGGTGCGTACCACCAGCGTGATGGGGGCCAGCAAACGGTTGGCGGAAATGGTGTTGCAGGCGCTGCAGGACACCTCCGAATCGACCCTTTTTTCGATGGTGCGGTTCGGTAACGTGCTGGGTTCATCGGGTTCCGTGGTGCCGCTGTTTCTTGAGCAGATCGAACGGGGTGGTCCGGTAACCGTTACCCATCTTCACGCGACGCGTTACTTCATGACGATTCGGGAAGCAGCGGAACTTGTGTTGCAAGCAGCGTCCATGGCCAAGGGTGGCGACGTGTTCCTGCTCGACATGGGCGCGCCGGTGCGAATCATGGATCTGGCGCGGCGCATGATCCGCTTGAAGGGATTCACCTTGCGAGGTCCCGACGATTCCGAGGGCGACATCGAGATCCGGATTTCCGGATTGGCGTCCGGAGAGAAGCTGCATGAGGAACTTCTGATTGCGGATGCCGCCGCCGGTACCGAGCATCGAAAAATCCTGCGCGCCGAAAGAGGACTACGTGCGAGTGGTCGGAATTGCGCGGCGCGTTGAATACCTTGGAACAAGCCTGTGATGCCTACGACTACGAGGCGATCAAGGCGTTCATCGAACGAGTGGTCGAAGGCGCCGATCTCAACGAGCAACTCATCGAGCTGGCCGAACCGGTAAGAGCCGAAGTCGTACCGCTGACGCGCAACTCACCGGATTGAGCCTCGAGTTCTCTGTTGTTCAACTAACGAACCAACTCGTTCCCTGAGGTCGCCTGGTGACGGGGCGCCCGGAGGATTCCACGCAGCTGCGTTTCCTGGCGGGTCTTTGCTATGCTGGGCGTCCGCCTTCGGGGGAGGCGGGAAAGGGAGAGTTAACATGACCAAGGAAGATGAGGTCTGCGTTACTGACGGCATGGTTGGCTTGGAGTGCAGGCCGCGTGATGTCTAATCAAACCTGCATGGATTTTGTGGACAGAGTAGTTCGGCGCGAGCCACGCTTTGCGGCCATTCATGTATTTGAGATTCTGGACCTGCTGGTGAACGCCGAACCGGAGCGTCGTTCGGCCTAGTTGCACCGTGGGACTGCTAGTTGGCCGGACAGGACCGATATCGGGTTGCCGGCGTGGCACACTGTGGCCACAACAAGCAGCGGGCTATGTCTTCGTTGCCCTGGGGCCCCGATCTTGGGGCCCTCACTCCTTTTCGCTCTTTCGCCTTCTGGAGGTCACCGCTCTGAACGATCTTCAGGGTGGTCCATGTCCTTGATCGCCTTGAGAAGCTGGCGACAGGTTACCTGACCAATCAGTTCTCCGTGCGCGTCCACTACCGGGCGACGCCGCCGTTTGTGATCCAGCATGGACTGGGCGACATCGATGATGTCGTCGTTGGGACCAATACTCTCCACCGGGAACGACATGTGATCGCCTACCAGGTGCGTCCCCACGTCCTCCTGATAATAGACGCTCGAGAGAATGGCGCGCAGGCAATCGAGCTCGGACAGTACCCCGACCGGGTGCCGATGATTGTCGACCACTGTTATCCCGGAGATCTTGTGACTGAGGATCTCGTGAATCGCCTTGAAGAGCTCCGTGTCGGTCTGTGCCACGATGGGCTTGCGTAACATGTGATCAGAAACTCTTACTGATTTGAACATCGCTGCGACTCCTTTGTCGTGATGTTAGTGGTGCAACGGTCAACCCATTGAGGTTTGTTTAGGGTAGTTCGAAACCGCGATGTGGGAAATGTCCGTAAGCTCATCCGCCGATACCGCCCATTCCCCCTCCAATTCCCCCGCCCAGGCCGGAAACCGCGTAGCCAACCAAAGCGATTAGTGGCGTTGGGTAAACACCGAAACCCAGAATCGTCAAGCCTAACAGGCACACTACGGCGAAAGCACCACGCGCCACTGGCCGTTCGTTGCGCGAGGTGGCCTCGGGCCGCGTGGTCATGGTGAAGATGACTCTCAAGTAATAGTAGATGCCAATTGCGCTGCCGACGATCAACGCCCACAGCAACGCCCACATCGAACCTTCCACGCCGGCGCTGATGAGGTAGAACTTGGCGATGAAACCTGCAGTCATCGGAATACCTGCAAACGACAGAAGGGTGATCGTCAGTACGCCGGCCACCCAGGGTTGGCGCCAGAACAGGCCTTCGTAGTGGTCCAGGCTGCCGGCATCCGTTTGCTGTTCAGACGATGACAGCAAGCTTACGATTCCGAAGGCCGCAAGGGTCATTGCGAAGTAAGCGGCGAGGTAGATCAGTCCCGCTTCGAGGGCGAATCGAAGGTTGGTCAGCGCGTCGATAGCCAGCAGTGCGATCATCAGGTAACCCAGGTGGGCGATCGACGAGTAGGCAAGAATACGTTTGAGATCGCGTTGCATCAATGCCAACACGTTACCTATCACCATGGAGGCGATCGCGATGGCAGCGATAGCGCTGACCATTGCATCGTTGTCCAGCGCGCCGCCGCCGATCAGATAGCGATAGACCAGCGCGACCACGGCGCCCTTCGAAGCCGTGGCGATGAACCCGGAGACAGGCGCGGGCGCCCCCTGATAGACATCAGGGGTCCACATGTGAAAAGGAACCAACGACAGCTTGAAGGCGAGACCAGCAAACACCAGGATGTTGCCGGCGGCGACGTACACGTCATAGTTCGGTTGCACGGTGAGGGCGCGGTCGGCGGCATTGAATTCCATGGAACCCGTTGCGTTGTACAGCAGTGCCAGGCCAAACAGGATCGTGGTCGACGCCACCCCTGAGAGCACCAGATACTTGAGCCCCGCCTCGAGCGGGCGATGGCCTTCCTCCGGATAGGCGATCAGCGTGTACAGTGAGATGGAGACGATCTCGAGTCCCAGCAGGAAGCCCGCAAAGTGCGTCGTTGCGGCGAGGGTCATTGCACCGAACGTGGCGATGGCAAGCAACAGATAGTATTCGTCCGGGTCGCCTTTTCGCCCTTGCAGATAGCGGTACGAGAACACCACGGTGGCGATGCCGGCGATCAGAATCAGTCCGGAAAAGAAGGCTCCAAACGCATCGAACACGAACAGCGGCGTCACCTGTCGCGGCAGTGCCTCGAGCGAAGGATCGATCGCCAGCAGACTTGCCAGCATGCTCAGCGCGGTGAGTGTTGCGGTCAGAGCGTGATTGCGAACGAACGCGATCACCAGCATGAGCAGGACGATGGCTCCGCCCAGCACCAGGTGCGGGAGCATCGCCAGGAAGTCGGTGGAACTCACGGGACTACTCCACGCAACGTTTCCACCACCGGTGCCGAGACGTCCAGAACCGGTTGCGGGTAGACACCCAGCCAGATCAAGCCCGCGGCCATCAGCAGCATGATGCCGGTTTCCCGCACACCAAAATCACGCATGCCTGCAAGCTCCGGGTTTGGCACGCCCTGAAATGTCCGCTGCATCAGCGCCAGTCCATAGACAGCAGCCACGACCAACCCGAGCGTCGCAGCGATGGTTAGCGGCACGTCAACCTGGAACGCACCCAGCAGGACCATGAACTCGCCGACGAAATTGCCGAGCCCCGGCATGCCGACGCTGGCCACGATGAAGAACAAGGCGATCGCGCCCATGCGTGGCGCGTACATCCACAGCCCACCCATGCGGGCCATTTCACGAGTGTGCAGACGTTGCTGCAGCGCGCCCGCTATCATGAACAAGGCAGCGGTCGAAAAACCGTGCGCGATCATCTGCATGACGGCCCCTTGGACCGCGACTTGCGTCCAGGCGAACACGCCGAGCAGCACGAAACCCATGTGGCTGACACTGCTGTAGGCCACCAGGCGCTTGAAGTCGGTTTGTGCGAACGCCATGTAGCCGCCGTAGACGATGCTGATGGCTCCGAGCAGCATGGCGGGCCAGCGAAACTGCAACGCCGCCTCTGGAAACAATGGCAGCACGAAACGGATCAGGCCATAGGCGCCGGTTTTCAACAGGATTCCGGCGAGGATCACACTGCCGGCCGTCGGCGCCTGGGTGTGAGCGTCGGGTAACCAGGTGTGGAATGGTACCCCCGGCAGCTTGACCATGAATGCGACGAAAAACCCGAGCATCAGGTAGGTTGCCAGTTCCGGTGCGAGCTGCGCGTCGAGCAGTTCGAAGTAGTTGAAGGTGAGGGTGCCGCTGCTGGCGTAGTGCCCAAACGCCAGGCCGATGATCGCCAACAGCATGAGCAGGCCGCTTATCTGGGTGAACAGGAAGAACTTCATCGACGCGTACGCGCGCTGCTCGTGCCCCCAGATGGCAATCAGAAAGTACATCGGCACCAGCATCACTTCCCAGAACAGGAAGAACAGGAATAGATCCATTGCCGTGAATACGCCGACCACCCCGGCCAGGGTCCACAGCACATTCAGTTGAAAAAAGCCGGCGCGATGCTCGATTTCGGTCCAGGAGGAGAGCACAGCGACCACCCCGAGAAACAACGTCAGGGCGACCATCAGCAGGCTCAGGCCGTCCATCACCAGCAGCACCTGGATACCGAAGCGCGGAATCCAGTCCGCACTCAAGCTGGCATAGATGATCTGCTCACCGGCGCCGACTCGTTGGCCGGTCAGCCAGGTTTCCAGCAGCCCGTATCCGGCCAGCAGCAGGGTCAGCAGCGATACCCAACGCGACCAGTTCGGGTGCCAACGGCCGATGAGCGCCGCGAGCAGACCGCCGCCGAGGAGAATGAGGATCAGCCAGACAGTGATCATCCGACCCCCAGTACAATCAGCAGCACCAGCACCGCCCCGGCCGCCATGTTAACGGCGTACCAGCGTAGCCGACCGGTCTGGGTGAGGGCGAACGCGCGATGCAGCGCTCGGGCCACCCAGGCAATGAAGTCGTATGCGCGATCGACGATGTCGCGAGGCGTTCGCTCGGCGAGGGCGACGATCGGTTTGACCAGCACCGCATCGTAGAGCGTATCGAAGCCCCATCCGCCGAGCCAGAAGCGTCGCAGCCGTTGGCCCAGCGCCGAGTTGACCAATGCATCAACGTTTAGTCGACGCGGCCCGAAAATGAGCACTCCGAGTACCAGGCCCAGCATCGGGACCGCGGCGGTGAGGATCGGCAGCCAACCATGATGTGTGTCGTGAAGACCGCCGTCGGGCAGCACCGATGCCAGTGGGGCGAGGCCGAACCAGCCACCGACGATCGCCAGCGTCGCCAGCATGATCAATGGCAGTGACATGTTCAGCCCGGCTTGTTTGGCCGGGTCCACCTCGGTGTGCGCCTCGCCGAAGAACGTAATGAAGATCATCCGCGTGCTGTACAGCGCCGTCAGGAACGCGCCGAGTGATGCCAATGCCCAGAACCACTCGCCGCCAAAGCGGTAGTCCCAGGCGCTGAGCTCGATCAGGTCTTTTGAGAAAAAGCCACTGGTCAACGGCACCGCGGCGAGGGCGGCCGAGCCAATGACCATGGACCAGAACGGCACCGGCAGCTTGCGCCAGAGGCCGCCCATTTTGAATATGTCCTGCTCATGGTGCAGCGCCAGAATCACCGACCCGGCCGAGAGGAACAGCAGGGCCTTGAAGAACGCATGGGTCATCAGATGAAAGATGGCAGCGGACCAGGCGCCGACGCCCAGGGCCATGAACATGTAGCCGATCTGGCTCATGGTCGAGTAGGCGAGGATTCGCTTCAGGTCGCGCTGGGTCAGGGCGGCGAATGAGGCGATCAGCAGCGTGACCAGCCCCACCAACGCAACGGCGAGCTGTGCGTAAGGGGACAACAGGTACAGGTCGTGCAGACGGGCGATTAGATAGACGCCGGCAGTGACCATCGTCGCGGCGTGGATCAAAGCACTCACCGGCGTCGGGCCGGCCATGGCATCGGGCAGCCAGGTCTGCAGGGGCAGCTGCGCAGATTTTCCCACGGCGCCGCCCAGCATTAGCAGCGCGGCGACGGTCAGGGTTGTGGATCCCGTGGGCCATTCGGTTTGAACCCCGGTCAGGATGGCCTGGATCTCCAGCGTGCCAAGCTCGCGGAACAGCAGGAACATGCCTAGCGCCATAGCCGTGTCACCGACCCGGGTTACCACGAAAGCCTTGCGGGCGGCGTAGCCGTTGGCGGGATCTGCGTGGAAGAAACCGATCAGCAGGTAGCTGCACAGGCCGACACCTTCCCAGCCGAGATAGAGCACCAGCAGGTTGTCGCCCAGAACCAGCATCAGCATGGCGAACACGAACAGGTTCATGTAGGAGAAAAACCGGCTGTAATCCGTCTCGTCGCGCATATAACCGGTGGCGTAGACGTGAATCAGAAAGCCGACACCGGTGATTACACCCAGCATCACGGCGGACAACCCATCCAGATAAAGCACGATCGCCGGATTGAAATCGCCGACATCGATCCAGGTCCACAACGTCTGGGCGTACTCGACCCGGCCGGACCCGACGAACTCCCAGACGGCCAGTGCAGTGACCAGGGCCGCTGCGCCCACGGAACCCGCGCCAATAATCGCCACGGGTACTTTTCCGAGACGTCCCTCGGTGCTGATCAGGATCAGAAATCCGATCAGCGGCAGGGTTGGAATGAGCCAGAGCAGTTCCATCGTGGCTTCTTAGGTCCCCACTAACCGTTGAGCTCGTTGGCGGCGTCGATGTCCAGGTGGTCAAATCGGCGTTCCAGTTGCAGAACCAGTCCCAGGCCGACGGCCACCTCGGCGGCGGCCAACGTCAAGATCAGCATGTACATGATCTGTCCGTCGGCTTCCGCCCAACGTGCTCCGCCAGCAACGAACGCCAGGCCGCATGCATTCATCATGATCTCGAGAGAAATCAGCAGGAAAATGGCGTTGCGACGGACCAGCACGCCGGTCAGTCCGAGGGCAAACAGTACGGCGGCCAGCACCAGCACGTGTTCGATGGGGACGACGGTTGCAGTGTTCATTCGATTTCTTCCCGCCGAGCTCGCATGTAACGGCGCCCCAGATGAAACGCGCCGACCAGAGCCGCGAGCAGCAGCATGGAAGCGAGTTCGACCGCTAACAGGTACGGGCCGAACAGCGTCTGGCCGACCATTTTGGGGGTGACCGGTACGCCGGCGGTGGTCACCGGGTTGCCGGCAATCACGTAAACCATTTCCAGAAACAGCACCAGGGTCAGCAACCCCGGCCCGACCCACATGCGCGGATGCAGCCAACGTCGTTCCTGGTCGACCGATCCGCGACCGAGATTCAGCATCATCACCACGAACAGAAACAGCACCATGATGGCGCCGGCGTAGATGACGATTTCCAACGCGGCCGCAAATGCGGCACCCAGCAGATAGAAGATCACTGCGATGGACAGCAGGGATACGATCAGGTAGATCAAGGCGTGCGACGCGTTGGTGCGGGTAATTACCAGGGCGGTTGCAGCCAGGGCGACGGCGGCTGCAATGTAGAACAGGGTTACTTCCATGATCCGCTCATGGCAACAGGCTACGTACGTCGACCGGAGGCGATTCGTTCCTGGCGTCGCCTTTGTCCTTGCCCGCGATAGTCTTGCCCGCCACCTGCCAGAAGCTGTAATCGGGGTATTTCCCAACTCCGTCGATCAGCAGATGTTCCTTTTCATAGACCATGTTGCTGCGGTCGTACTCGCACAGCTCGAAATCCGGTGTCAATTGGATCGCGTACGTCGGACAGGCTTCCTCGCACATGCCGCACATCACGCACCGGGAGAAATTGATGCGGAAGAATTCCGGATACCAGCGGCCGTCGTCCCCGGTGGTCTTCTGCAGCGCGATGCAATCGACGGGGCAGGCGACCGCGCACAGATTGCAGGCCACGCAACGCTCCTCACCGTCGGGGTCTCGGGTCAGCACGATACGGCCGCGGTAGCGGGGCGCCATATAAGGCATCTCCTCGGAGCGGCCCTTGGCGACGTCGAAGGCATATTCAACGGTCTCGATCTTGGTGAAGGTGTGTTGCAGGATCGTCCACAGGGATCTCAGTTGGCTCCACATGCGTCAAACGCTCCCGCGCAGGGCCAGCGCCCCGGTAACGAGTAAATTGAACAAGGTGATCGGCAGCAGGTACTTCCATCCCAGGGACATCAGCTGGTCATAACGTGGTCGCGGGATGGCGGCGCGCAGCAGCACGAAAAAGCAGACAAAAAACGCCGTTTTGACGCTGAACCAGAACATCGGTTGCACCCAGGAGGGTAGGTACTGTGCGAGCGGCAAATCTGGTCCGAGCCAGCCGCCGAAAAACAACGTGACCATCATCGCTGAAGTGAGAATCACCGACAGGTACTCGCCAATCATGATCAGTCCGAACTTCATGCCCGAATACTCGGTGTGAAACCCGGCGGTCAGCTCATGCTCTGCTTCGGGGAGGTCGAAAGGCAGACGGTGCGCCTCGGCGATACCGGCGAGGGTGAACACGATCAGTCCCAGGAACTGCGGCACGCAGAACCAGACGTCCTGCTGCGCGCGAACGATCTCACTGAGGTTGAATGATCCGGTCAGGATGACCACGCCCATTATCGATAGGCCCATGAACACTTCGTAGGTGACCATCTGGGCAGCGCTGCGCAATCCGCCCAGCAGTGAGTACTTGTTGTTGGAGGCGAGACCACTGAGGAGCACGCCATATACCGCCAGTGACGTCATTGCGAGGAAGAACAGCACGCCCACGTTGAGGTCGATGACGTGCAGACCCGGGCCGAACGGCACCACCGCAAAACCCATCAGCATTCCGGCAAGGACAGCGGTCGGCGCCAGCGTGAACACCACGCGATCTGCGAACGGCGGAATCCAATCGTCCTTGGTGAACATCTTCAGGACATCGGCGGCGATCTGCAGGATGCCGAACGGTCCCAAACGATTCGGTCCCAGTCGGTCCTGCCACCATCCCAGCAGCCTGCGCTCCCACCAGACCAATACGATCGCGCCCGCCAACGAGCCGAACAGCACGGGGGCGATCATCCAGAACGTGGTATCCATCAGCCCCTCGCTATCACGTTGAGGTCGGGCGGTGGCTGGTACTCCGGGTCGTGTTCGAGCGTGACGGTCGTGGCCGGCGGGTTGATCCAGCCTCCGGGTAAGCCGCTACCGTAGTAGACGTAACCTGGCTGAACATCCTGATCTATGCGCACCACGAATCTTGCCGAGCCGGCCGGATCTCGTACGCCGGCGCCTGCTTCGACGCCGAGCGCCGCGGCGTCCTCCGGATTCATGATCACATAGGCAGCTGGAATGCGTTGCTGGATCGCCGGTGCTTCGCTGGAGAGTTCATCGGAACCGAATACTTCGAACACGGCAAGTGCTTGGAAGTTGTCCCGGTCCGAGGCGTCGGCGGGCGGTGGGGAAAAACGCATCATGTCTGGCAATGTCGTGCCACGCTCGACCAGCCGTACGCCGGGATCGCCGCCGCGAAGGTGCCCGCCGATTTCCTGCTGAAATTTCATGACCGACTGATTGGAATTCCATCCCGGCGACCAGGTATGGGGCATCAGCGCTGCGCTGGCAGCCGGGTTGGCTCCCTCCATCGAGTAGGCGAAGGGCGATTCTTCGTCTTCGGGCGCCTTGGGTTCATGGACGCTGTCGCCGGCATTCATTGCGGTCCGGCCGCTGTAACGGTGCGGCTGGCGCGCAATACGAGTATTGCCGGAACCACGAAAATCGGCGTGTGGCCCGGCGGCATTCAATCCGGCAAAGGCATCCAGCGAGCTG
>PVMK01122117.1_pt1 | contig 11693 bp, 10 predicted proteins | sample 1853481 | NCBI WGS metagenome assembly PVMK01 (sample SAMN08533507, study PRJNA380276) | Marine sediment metagenome, whole genome shotgun sequencing project. | reverse complement strand
TCATGGCTTAACACCAGCGATCGGATTTTGCGTTTAATGTATCGTTCAGTTTTTCTACTCAGATCATTAAGATGATGCTGGTTGACATTTCCGACCAATAAAAGATCAATAACGCCTGTGTCTTTGCCTTCGGCATAATCATCAATCAAAAACGCTTTTTCCAAATCACCCAGACGGGATACGATATCGTCAACGACTTTATCGATGCCCATGACCTTGCTGACCATGGATTTAAGATCCTCGTAGAGGGGATGTTCCTCATTTGCCATGTAGTAGATCTGTCGGCCGTCTTTTTGGGATTTGAGCAGATGGGTTCTTTTGAGCTGGTTGAGTTCCTCTCTGACCGAATTGGTCGAGACATCGAATTCTTTGGCCAACTCCCGCAGATATGACCGCGTTTGGGGATTGAAAAATAGCCGGATTATAAGTTTAATCCTGGTTTTTGAGGAAATTAAGCCTTCAAAAAGGTTCATTTTTTCTACCCCTCATTGAGTAAATTTATTACTCATAACCTGTTAGGCTAATCGTATTCGCTCAAATTGTCAATAACTTTTCCACCGCCATTTTCGGCACGTCCGTAGCAGGTAAAACGACAGTAGCGGGTCTGGTAATCGGATTGTTGCGGCCACAAAGGGGCGAAGTGCGGATTGACGATTTGCCTGTGTCCCAGGTCGACATGCCACTGGCGCCGAATGATCGGCTATGCCCCCCGGGAAACGTTGCTGTTGCTTGAAATTGCTTGGGCTCGGGGTGTTCTTAAGGAACGAACAATCGCAGGCGAGTTTTGATGCAATTGGTGATCAGGCACTAGCTGTTAAATCTTGATTTTTGCCAGACGTCCTTTACTCGGTGCTTTGCCCTCTTTTTTAGTTTTTTTAGAAAACGCCGAGCTTCCCTTAGTAAAGATAAACTCATAAGATGAATTATTTCTATACGAAAATTGTAGTGCCGCATTATTTTGAGGTCAAATATATTCCTTTTCACTGCCTGTTCGACAGCTTGTTTCATTGCCATTTCTTTCACAGCCCGGGCTGACCTTCCCGCCAGGTTTGCTTTATAGATATTATAAAAAAACAATAAACTTTACCTTTCCACGGGTTTTCCTCCACTTATCAGATCGAGAATAGGCATTCTCAGGTGTTCCGACTTCGCAGACTACTTTCCCGGTTAATGCAACAGATCCAATACTGGATAGAATAAAAACAAATGCAAACATATTGTCAACAGCCAGATCTAATTTTTTGGCCAACGCCCTATTCACAAGAAAAGGTTCATCAAATGCCCCAAGCGAATGAGCGACCTGGTTATCAAGAACAATGGCCTGGGTCCAACCCATGCCTCCAGATCGCCATAAACGGATGAAAATATCACCTTCCAAAATTTCCCAACAGTCTTTTGCTTTTATATTATCCGGCAGGCTCAGCATTTCTAAATTTGTATTTTCATAAACCGCATTCCCAATCGACAAATTACAATCGTGGGTTCGCTTCCATTATCTTTACTGCTTCAGAAATAAAGCTTTTGTCAAAGAACCAATTATCGTGAGCCATGGGAACCAAATATTTTCCGGTTGCCAATCTGACTGTAAATGTGAAGTTATCCATCATCCCGAGATTTGAGGGCTGCCGATAATATCTTATTTTAAATCGGTCATTTTGAAATTTTTCAAACTCTTTTGGCAACATTTCAAGGGAATTGGGGGAATTATCATCTGAAATAATCACCTCAATGGGCCGATATTGTTGTTCCACAATAGATTTTAAGGTTTTGCGTGTATATTCCGGATTGTTGTAAGCGGGAATAATGACACTAACGGTTTCTTTTTGAAAAACAGGTTGCATTACACATTAATTTCATTTTTGGTGTTAATTTTAGGACGCTTGCTCTTTAAGCAAATGCCTTCACTTTAGATATTACCTCCTGTTGCATAATTTCTGTCAGGTGAGGTCCAATCGGCAAACTTAACATTGTATCAGCTATCTTTTCGGTAACTGGATAATCGCCAGATTTCCAACCATGTTCTGCGTAAGCCTCTGATAAATGTGGTGGCACCGGATAATGAATCAGCGTACCAATTTGGCATTTTGTTAAAAACCCTTGTAGATTATCTCTTTGCTGGTGACGCACCACAAACAGATGCCATACGGGCTCTGCCCACGGGGGCACAGAAGGTAAAGTTAATTCGGGAATCTCAGTCATTGCTTTTAAATAATGTCCGGCAAGATTTTGACGCCGATTGTTCCATTCGTCCAGGTGCTTTAATTTAACGCGCAAGAATGCGGCCTGCAGCGAATCCAGTCGCGAATTGATCCCTTTAAGGTTGTGGTTATATTTGACCTGCGAGCCATAATTGCGCAGCATGCGAACGTTATTTGCCAGTTCCTTATCATTGGTCACTATGGCGCCCGAATCTCCCAGCGCACCAAGGTTTTTGCCCGGATAGAAGCTGAAACCGGCTGCATCACCCAGGCTGCCGACTCTTTTTCCTTTGTAGCGTGCGCCGTGCGCCTGTGCAGCATCCTCAATCACCTTCAAATGGTGTTTTCGAGCAATGTCCGAAATAAGGTCCATGTCGGCCGGTTGTCCATATAAATGAACGGGCATAATTGCCCGGGTATTGGCTGTGATAGCTTCCTCGATCTGCCCGGGATTAATATTATATGTACGTATATCAGGCTCGACTGGAACAGGCGTTGCACCGGCATAAGAAACGGCCATCCAGGTAGCGATATATGTATGAGCAGGGACAATGACTTCATCTCCCAAACCAATTCCATAGCCCCGCAAAATCAGATGCAGCGCATCCAGGCCATTGCCCACGCCGATGCAGTATTTTGCTTCACAATAACCGGCAAACTCCTTCTCAAAAGCCTCAACTTCTTGACCCAGTATGTACCAGCCGGACTCCATCACACGATGATAAGCGGCATCAAGCTGGGGTTGCAATTCCTTATAGGCGGCTTTTAAGTCAAGAAAAGGGACGTTCATTTCTCTTTATCGTGAACTGCCTTTTTAAACTCCGGATACTGGCGGTAGTAATCCGCTTCATCATAAAAATCAGAGGCTAAAGCCAAACAAACAGAACCGGAAGAAAAATTATCAATTTCGCGCCAGGTCATCGGCGGGATATAAAGTCCATAATAGGATCGGTTGAGGTGAAATTTCATCTTGTGCTGACCATCGTCGACGGTCACATCAAAACTGCCGGACATCGCGATCAAAAACTGATGAAGTGTTTTATGTGCGTGTCCGGCTCGCAACGCACCACCCGGAACATCGTACAGGTAATAAACGCGTTTAATTTCAAAAGGGATATGTCTGTCGTTTTCAATGAAAGTCAAATTGCCGCGGGGGTCATTTATTTTAGGCAAATCGATAAGTCGACACTTTTCTAGTGACATATATCCTGCTATTTATAGAATTTATACGTTTTAACCTGCTTTTAAAGACGCATCATGCAATAGCCCAAACACGATCTTTTAAACCATAGCCAATAATTATAGGTAAATCTCTTTTGGTGGCTCCAATTCCCCCAACGCTATTGAAGTTTTACTGAAATTCCATTACCTATGAAGGATTTGGATAATTATTACAAACGATCACAAGTAGCAATAGATAAATTAAAAAACAGATGATTTTTTCAGCTATTTGTTTATTCGCTTAGCCGTTGTCCTCTACGAGCAGCCAATGACAAAATTTTCTTACGCCATGCGTCTTCTATGGGCTTGATCGGCCGCGCAGGGGTTCCCATGGCAATCATCCATGCAGCGATATCTTTTGTTACAACTGCTCCAGCTCCAATTAAAGCACCGTCTCCTATTTTGACACCCGGATTCATTGAGACTCCAACTCCAATCACTACGTAGTGCCCAATATTCGGTCCAATAAAATCTTCATTGTGATCATGAAGACCGAAGCGACGCAAATAAACATCATTATCATTTGAGGTTCCTACTAACATACTTATAAAACAATCTTCCCCGATTTTTGCGTTACCGGTGATGTGTGTTAGATCCATTATGCGGGTGCGATTTCCAATAATAGCGTTATAATTTAGATTGACATAACGCCCCACTAACACTTCATCTCCTAAAACACAATCCTCACGGATGGAAACACCATCTGCTAACAGAGTTTCGCTTCCCAGTCTGACGCCAGTATAAAGAACTGCATTGCAGCCAATAACACTTCTTGCTCCTATACTTAGCGGCTGATACGTTGGGGTTGTTTCTCGGATTACTGCACTTGTTCGATAGGTGAGTCGTCCAATTACGGCGCCGTCCATGATGCGGCATCCATCTTCAATAGTAGTATTGGGATAAATGGTCACCCGGTTCCCGATGACGACGTCATTTCCTAACCGAACATCTTCTGCTATATTTGTGTAATCACCTATTTTAACATTTTTTCCTTCTTTCATAAGCTTACTATCTCCTAATCAAATATCAAATCTTGCTATCTTTTGAAAAAATATCATTTTCGGATGGGCACTAATTATATTGCTGAAGATTTTCTTTTTTTAAGAAACTCTTGTAAATAATCTGTAGTTTTTAAATTTAGAATCTTTAGTCTATTTCTTTCCAAATCTTTATAAGAGAGTTGGTCGATATCGGCTTTAGAGAATTCCAATGTGCTTTCTGATTTGCCCCTCGTTATGATGCCCAGGCCATGATCACAATCCAGAACAAAAATATTTAAGTCTTTTTGGGTAGATCGAAGAAATACGATTGTTTTCCATACATCACCACTCCAGTCTCCGATCCAATCAGATTGGCAAGAATTTTCCGCATTTTCGCGGGAGTCTGCCGGATAGGCCTGCGCATCAGATAAGGGACTGCAGTCGTGTATAACGATAATTCCGTCTTCCTTTAAAAACTTTAGACAATTTATGACATCCTTCAAAGACTGCTCATAGGTGTGAAGGCCATCTATGAAAGCAACATCCACACCTTGAAGATCTTCTAATCGATAGGCATGTTTTTGGAAAAACATATCACTAGTCATTTCATAATATTCATTTGATATGTTAGAAAGGTTTTTGAGTATAGCTTTAAGCTTTCTTTTTCTTTTTATTTTGAATTTTGGATCAACTCCAATTTTTTTGCTGACCCTAAGTTTAAGAAATACATTTCCTTTTTTAACTCCTATTTCCAAATAACTTTTTGCTTTTATCCGGTCGATAATTTGTTGTATGATGTCAAGTCTGTCCATAATTGATAAGGTCTTTCAAAGAATATTACGATTATATAGTAAAAATTATCAACTAAAATGTTGATCTCACATTTTTTTCCCGGGTAAAAATTCTATAGACGTATTTCAATGTCGTAGAAAAGGTGAATAATTGGAATTTTCTACGTGTTGATCTGATCCTGTTTCGATTGGCTGATCCTGTTTTTTTAGTTTTTTGATCCATGGTTTTTTCCCCTTGCGCCATTCATGATAGGAGCCAACCCAACTTCCTTCTCCAAATTTTCCAAGCCAGCGTTGCAGGTAAATCAGTGAAAGTTTTAATCCCAGAATGCGATGTTGCCTGTTTCCAGCATCCGGACGAAGTGCTGTATTCCATGTGAGTACAATCGCATTTACAATGGGCCAGGGTAAAACAATATACCAGGGTCTCTTTACAAAAAGGGTATTTTTTTGGCGGGCTATACTGAAATCAGCCATCCGTCTCATATACCACAGTTCTTTGTCCACTTGTTTGAAATCGCCATGCAGGCAAAGCTCAAGCAATAGGATCACATCCGGAAACAATGTTCGTCGAAAGACACCTGTCCGACGCAGGGCATTTGCGCGAAAAAGTCCATACACCATTTTGCCAAAATAACGCGCATCTTTACATACGGCTTGAACTCTTTGAGCGTCTGTCAGGTCTTCGGTGGAAAAATGCTGCGACAACTTTTTTTTGTGTTTTTGTCCTTTGGCTGTGATGTATACGGTCTTAGGATAAGTTAAAATGACATTGGGATTCGCCTCCAGAATTGAGACCAGTGATTCCAGCCATTCCGGATGCCAAACATCATGGTCGCTGACCCATGCGAAATAGTCAACGTCTCCGGCATAGCGAAAACAGGTTTTCCAGTTATCTATCATACCTTTGCGAGAATCATTCTTAATATAGCTTATCCGATTATCCTTTGAAGCGAATTCTTTAGCTATCTGGCCTGGCCTGGATTCAGTTGAATCATCGACAACTATGAGTCTAAAATCCCGATATGTCTGTACAAGCAGTGATTGTAGAGCTGCAATTAGTAAATTTGTCTGGTTATACAGCGGCATTCCAAGGCAAATTTTTGGTGGCGGCTTAGGGGCATTAAAAAGCTCCTGATGTGATTGAATCAGTTTAATTTCAGCTGATTAGACATAATCCAGTTCAAACAAAGATTCAAGGAGATTTTATCATACTGCTTGACACTTTGGCTTTCAGCAAGATATTATGCCCGGTTAAAAAAGATTAGAGGCATTTTTGTAATGATTGGAAATTCATTAATTTATCTCTTTGAGATTGCGAATTTACGATTTTTAAAACTCACTCAATAATTGGGAGGTTATTCCAAGGAATGCCGGATCCAAAACCGTTACTGCTGATTCCTGTGGAAAACCAGGTGCGCGAGCTCGATCCCAAGCTGCTGCTTGCGTGCGCAGCGGCGGAGCGCGGTTTTTCATCGGTGATCGGATCACGCCGAGAAATGGAATTTAATATCGACCTGTTTCCGCGGAGCATTTACCTGTCAAAAAGCATGACCATTCGGAGTTTACTCTTTTTTCAGGTCGCTCAGCATTTTGATATAGAGATTGTCGCATGGGACGAAGAGGCTCTTGTTCATCTTCCGCCGGAAACCTACTTTTCACGGCGCCTCGATCCGAGGGCCATCAAATATGTGTCTCATCTTTTTGCCTGGGGTGCAGACAATGCCCGGCTCTGGCGGCAATATCCTCATCTGCCGGATGGGATACCCATTCATCTAACCGGAAACCCGCGCAGTGACATGCTGCGGCCCGAACTGCGGCTATTTTATCAGAAGGAAGTCGAAGAATTTCAGACGCGATACGGTGATTTTATTTTGGTAAACACCAATTTCAACCACATCAATGCCTTTGGGCCTGATCTGAATCTATTCAAACCAACAAAAAACTCCGGCCAAAAAGCGAAGTTCGGACGTGCCGCCCGCGGCATGACCCGGGAGTATGCCGAAGGCCTGCGAGACCATAAACAGGCCGTTTTTAAAGATTTCCAGCGCATCATCCCCCGGTTGGAAGAAGCGTTTCCGGAAAATGCCATCGTGGTAAGACCCCATCCAACAGAAAATCACGAGGTGTATCGCAAAATTGCCAATCAATGTCAGCGGGTTCACGTCACCAACGAAGGCAACGTCGTCCCGTGGTTGATGGCCACAAAAGCCGTTATTCACAACGGTTGTACCACCGGTGTTGAGGCCTATGTTATCGGAACGCCTGCTATCAGTTATCGGGCAAGCATCAACGAAACCTATGACAATGGATTCTACCGCCTGCCCAACCGGATGAGCCACGAGTGTTTTACTTTTGAAGAGCTGCAGGATATATTGCGCAAAGTCATGAAAGGTGAAATAGGAGTTGCAGACGATGATGAACGCCGGAACCTTATTGACCATCATCTGGCAGGTAAAACAGGGCCGCTGGCATGCGAGCGAATGCTGGATGTGCTTGATAAAATAAGTGCGAACATGCCCTGTGAAAGATCCATTTCGAAACGAACACAGCGCTGGCTGGTAACCCGTGGGCTGCACCTGGCCAAACATATAAAATCAAAGCTTCCCGGATCCCATAATCGGCCTGAATTCCAGCGTCACCGATATCCGGGCATTTCGCTCGAGAATCTGCGTGTAAAGTTAAATCAGCTTCAGCAATTACGCAGCAACAATCGAGAATTGAAGGTGGAACAAGTATCCAACGTAATGTTTAAAATTAGTCCTTAGAATATATGGTGAGTGAATAACTGCTACATAAATGTGGGGGTTACAATTTCGTTGAGTCAAAATATAATCTGTCAGTGGTCCGTTGTGAAATAGTTGTCGTTTGTCGGTTAGGGTGCTTGTGGGAGATCGATGAAGCGCATGGATGCTAAGAATGTAAACTTACTACTTCCGATTGAAAATCAAGTACGTGAGCTTGATCCCAGGCTTCTGATGGCCTGTATTGCAGCCAGACGCGGCTTTTCTTCGGTGATTGGGCCCATACGGGAGATAGAGTTTCACATTGTTTCTTTTCCAAGGAGCATATATTTTTCTAAAAGTATGTTGTCCGGTAGGGCGGAAATGTTTAAGATCATGCGCCAGCTTGGCCTTGAGATCGTAACTTTAGATGAAGAGGCCCTGGTTCACCTCCCGCCTGAGATCTATTACTCGCGCAGGCTATCTCCTGACGCGATGGCTTATGTATCGCGTCTTTTCGCGTGGGGCCAGGATAATGCCGAGTTGTGGCGTCAATATTCCCAATTTCCTGCTGGTGCGAAGATCCATATTACCGGAAATCCGCGTAATGACATGCTCAGGCCTGAAATCCGCGGCTTTTATGAAATGGAAGTCAACGAGCTCCGCAGGAATTACGGGGATTTCATTCTGGTTAACACTAATTTTAATCACGTCAATGCTTATTATCCAAGCATGAATTTGTTTCAGCCAGAAAAAAATCACGGGGAAGAACCCAGGTTTGGTCGGGCTGCAAAAGGCATGACCCTGGAGTATGCTCAAGGTTTGGGGGTACACAAACAGGCTGTTTTTGAAGACTTTCAACGACTGATACCGGCTCTTGACAAAGCATTTTCGGGCTACACGATCATTGTTCGGCCGCATCCGACTGAAAATCAGGAAGTGTATCAAAGGATCGCGGACCAATGCGAACGGGTTCGGGTGACCAACGAAGGCAATGTGGTCCCCTGGTTGATGGGCGCGAAGGCGCTCATCCATAACGGCTGTACCACCGGGGTAGAAGCATATGTGATGCGTGTTCCTGCCATCAGCTATCGGGCGACGATCAATAAAGCTTACGACAATGGTTTTTACCGCCTACCCAATATGCTCAGTCATCAGTGCTTTGATTTCGAAGAGTTGCGAATAATGCTGCAAAGGATTCTTGCCGGTGAATTAGGGGCTGCGGATGGCGATCAGCGCGAAGCGCTCGTTGATCATTATCTGGTGGCTCAGGACGGCCCTCTGGCCTGTGAGCGGATTGTTGATGTTTTCGAAGACATGCTGGAAAACCGGTCTGAATCATCCGAGCCGGGATTGCGAGACCGGCTTGAAGGCTGGTATAGAGCAACCCGGCGCGGGTTGAAAAAACGGTACAAGTCTTACCGGCGCGGTTCACATTTAAAGCCGGAGTTCCAGCGGCACCGTTATCCCGAGATTTCGCTTGAAGAGGTGTGCATGCGGATATCACGGATTCAGCAGATTCTCGGCGACAAAAGAGAGCTAAAAACAGAGCGTGTATTCAATCAGCTCTTTCGGATCAACGCCTGATGAAAGGCAAATAAAGAATCATCTAATTTTCGTCAAAAGCGAACAGCCTGACTTAATACTTCTCGATGTAGCTGCTTGGTCATACGATCGATAATCTCCAGTTCTTCCGGTGCGAGTGATTTGTGTCGATTGAGCGTACTATCAATAATCCCGTGCTGCTGGCCGTCGAAGCTTGTGTTGGCCTTAATGGGATACTTATTAAAAGTGGGCATCAGCAAACCATCATCAAATTTTATTGCTAAAAATTCTGATAGGTAACGCATAACGGATTCAGTCTTGCCGACTAAATCTTCAAATGTGAAAATACAGACATGCTCACCATATCTTTCTTTATTCCACAGCATTGACCGAGCACTTTTTCCCCACAGATCCATTGATCCCCGGATATCATTATAAACTAAAGGCTTGTGCCGGGAGGCGGATGGATACCAGTTCCTCGGGTCTCTAATAACGGAAATTAATCGACCCTCAGGATAAATCTTAAAAAATGCTTCCATGTTTTCCTTTTCCATTGCCAGCCTTGCCGTAAAGGCCGTAATGTATTTTTTTGGGCCAAAGCTGCTTTGATTATTGAGCCAGGCACCAAAATAGGAAGTCATGTAAGCATCAAACACCTCTCGCGGTGATATCGCGTCTAAAGAATTTATATAATTTAGAAATAGCGCTCTTTGAACAGAGGGCAAGAACAGAAAAAGAAATGCTTCATCTATATTTTTTTGTTTTTTATAACCGGCTTTGAAGTGATTGATAACATTGGACTCGAATAGAGTTTCAAACCAGCGCTTGGGGTGATCATTGAGGTCCAGTTTCGGCCATGTGAATTTGTTTGGAAATCCAATCTTTAATTCATGTGGATGAGCATGGAGTTGCGAATGACCATCAAAAAGCTGGCTAAGAAGTGATCCTCCGGAACGCTGAATCTGAGAAATCAATATCAGTGGAGCAGTCACAGGGCGCAAATGGTTTAGGCATGAGTTGTGCAAACTGCTCAGATGGATTTTGCTCTGTTTAAACTCCTTATTGAACCTTTTTAGCCGTCGTCTGTGTTTGCGGTATTTCTTTAGAGTAACTTTACCATCTTCGGCAACAATCGATACTGTGGCACCATTGCCCAACATCGATTTTGTAATTTTAGTCAGTAGCTGTTGATAGATCACTCCAAATATCCCTTTTTTAAATTCACCTCATATGAACTTAAACAAGATGAAGAAAAATATTTAACATACTAATTTCTTTTCTCAACGCTATTGACAATAAATTTTTCATAATCACCCAGCACATCCCTTTTCCTTTGTCCGCCATAAATAATCTCTGATAAGAATCTGTCTGCATTTTTGCTAGTATAAGGGACTTGCATTTTATTGTCTTGCAACGACAACAAGGCATCCTTCAATTCAGTTTCATCATGGATTGTCCAGCAGGCGCCCAATTCTTCGTATTGAGTGGTGTTTTCATGGAGATATTTCAGATAAAGCACGGGTTTGCCTTGTTTTAATGGTTCGATAATGATGCTTGATCCGATTACAAGGACAACATCCGCCCACTCACATAATTCTACAGAGGAAAATTCGGCGACATTGGTGAGTGGTATGTTTTGATATACCTTCGCCTCCTTACCCGTTCGGGTATGGGGTTTGACTACCATTTCAAGTCCTTCAAGCTCGGATAACAGTTCGAAAGTTTTTAACATTCTCTCCACATCGATTCTGTAAGCAAACCGGGTGGTCATAAAAACCGCTTTTAATCGGCCCGGGGTCTCAGGATTCGAATTCATGGTTCTTGGCAGAATCTCTTTATTTTGGGTCATCCACTCGTTGCAATAGCGAGCACTACCCAGCACAAAAATTTTTTCTCTGTTAACTCCTGCCCTTACTAAAACCTCCTTGCGCAATTCGTTCTGGGTAATGATGTAATCGAAGCGATTAAATTTATCATATCTGTCTTCTTCTGCTGATCCGGTTCTTACAAAATTGTTTGTATATATAAACACGCCATGCGGGAGTGCAAGTGTGGGAATGGATTTCTCGGAAGCTGCACGTAAAAATATTTCGGCAATGTATCGGTCCGGGTTAATATGGTCGAAACACAGGGCCTGCGCGCCCGATTTCTCCAATACATCATGGGCCCAGGACACATTGTAATATTTTTTTCTGGATCGTTTATAATACTTTTTGCCGATCTTTTTGGCGCGTT
>PVMK01114396.1_pt1 | contig 11693 bp, 15 predicted proteins | sample 1853481 | NCBI WGS metagenome assembly PVMK01 (sample SAMN08533507, study PRJNA380276) | Marine sediment metagenome, whole genome shotgun sequencing project. | reverse complement strand
TTGTTATGCCTGTTATGTTGAGTGATTAGATTTTGATAATTTAAACATTAGATAATATCATATAGACCATGACTTATAAGTTGTGGTTTTTTTGTTGGTTATAACCTGATATTTATCAGTTAATTATAAATAATAACTCTGTAGATTTATTGATTAGAAATCCGTTAGAGGATCTATTGTAATGGAGAATAAAACATTTATTTTTTATGAGTCATTCTTTTGCAAAAATTAAAACCTATTTTGTTGCCTTTATTGACTCTAAAGGAAGTAATATCAAGGGTTAGAGAGACTAATAGATATTAAAATATACACACTTTACACAAGAGTTATCGTTCATGTAACGAAAAAATTGAGAAAACTAATTACAAACGAAAAAATAAATTTACTATGAGAACAAAGAAGACCTGTCTACACTTTTTATTCTTTTTAAGCATTACTATTTCGGTTTGTGCTCAAAATGAATCGATTCAAATAATTAAAGATTCTATTAGTTTTTCCAGAGGTGAAGCTATCTATTCAGGTACTTTGTCTAGACCCGCAGATATGGATACATATCCACTTGTTATTCTAATTAGTGGAATGGGCATGCAGGATAGAGATTGGACTTTTGCAGGTGGAAAGTACAAAATGGCAAAAGAAATTACTGAACATCTCAATCAGAAAGGAATTGCTGTATACAGATATGACGATAGAGGATATGGGAAATCAACTGGCACATCTGAAATGACAACAAGTTTTAAGGATCTTTCTGAAGACATTTATCAAGCGGTTTTAATTTTAAGAAAGATAGAAGGCGTTAGTAAAATAGGTTTATTGGGGCATAGTTTGGGAGGAATACTATCAATAATGACTGCCTCAAATCACAAAGACATCGATTTTATAATCACTTTATCAGGTTCATATCAGAATGGAGGAGAAATTAAAATGGAACAGGCACGAACTTTAAAGAGGTGGAGAACGAGTGATGATATGAGTGAAGAAGAAGTAATATCTACTGGTGAGAAGTTTGCACAAGCCTCAATATCATATTCAAAAGATGGAGATGGACTTGAAATAATGAAAGAAATTCTAAGAGATTTGATTCATTATCAAATCAATAGTTTATCAGAAGAACAGTTAGAAGAAAATTTGTTAGATTATAAAGACACAACTGATTTTTTTGAAAAATCTTACCAAGGAGCCTTAGAATATTACACATCTCCACACCAAAAGTCTTTTACAGCTTATGACCCATCAGAAGGGTTAAAGAAAGTTACCTGTCCAATACTTATTTTGTTTGGTGAAAAGGATAATCACGTAACTATTAAGTCAAACTTACCTAAAGTTACAGATGCAATCATTGAAAGTAATTTTTCAGATTTGACTATTAAAATTATTCCTGAAGCTGACCATGGGTATTCATCACCAGAATATATTGAAAAGGGCCAAATGGTTCCTCGTTTGCTCGAGTTTATAGCATATTGGATTGGTTTAACAAAATAGCACTAAACGCTAACATTGTATAAAAATAATAGCCGAAATAGTTCTGAATTCAAGGGTAGTAGCCCGCTTCAACTTTTTTATAACTTAAAAAGTTTGAAGAACAAAGTCGGCTACTATTCTTATTCAAACCGTCAGACTGTGCATTAACTTCTCGAAAAATTCAAAATCCACTTTTAGTATTGTTGATATTCAATAGTAACTAACTCATTGAAATACAGCGTTAAATTGTTAAATCGACATCTAAACTATATATCATTGTTTAATCCATCAAATCTTAATTCTCTCATTGTTTAACAATTGTTTGGTAAAAAGATAGGAGAAAGACGAATTCAATTTGTTAGAACTAAGGTCTAAATATGATCTAATTCTTATTGATCAAATTAATCACCTTACATTTTCAAGGTAAAAAAAACTATTTTAGTATTTATTCAATAAAAAAATATAAATTTTAGGTGTAATTTTAGAGGGTGAAGAAAATATATAATACTGATTCTCAAGACACAATTTTTTTCTCTTGCAAAAGTCAGAATCCAGAAGTCAGAAGTCATATGTAGAAAGGGATACAGACAATAGGCTATATAAGAAAATAAACACTATATACACTTTACTCAATAGTTACCAGTAATTTTCCCAATTCGCCACAGTGATGATAATAAGTAAGAAGATTCAGAGGTATTGGTTTATCAAGCGTAATATTTGGGCATCATTTATTTAATAAATCAAAACATGAAAAAATCACATCAATCAAAGTCCATCTTATTAAGGTTTAAGCAAGGAAATCAACTTGACACAGAGGATTCTACAAAAAGAATAGTCCTAAAAGAAAAATTAGGCAATAGTTTTAAAAGAATCAACCCAACAGATGAAGTTGACTATTACAAACTCAATACGAAATTTAGAGACTTGAAGTTATTCATATCCACGCTGATTATTGTGATAATCTGTACATTCATGGTATCAACGAAAGCTGAAGCCCAAAACGAGGAGCCCATCCCTAAGTTTATCATCACGACGGTAGCTGGGACTGGTGAACACGGACCGGTTGGGGATGGTGGACCAGCGCTCGAAGCGTTTATCCAGCGTCCCACAGCGGTAGCAATCAGCAACCAAGGGTATCTCTATATCGCGAACGAAAAGAATTACCGAGTGCGAATGGTCGATACTAAAGGTATCATCTCGACCGTCATGGGAACCGGTAATTCCGACATGCAGAGCGAGGATCGCTTGGCTGTAGAGACGAACATAGAGAACGCCTACGGAGTAGCTACAGACAAAGATGACAACCTTTATGTCATGAGCCGCGGGCACAGTAAGATTTTTAAGGTTGGAAACGACGGTATCGCTCGACGAATCGTGGGAACAGGTGAGATGGGCTTCGGTGGCGATAGCGGACCGGCCATTGACGCCAAGATAAGCTTTGCGAACCACCTCGTAGTGGACCCAACGGGAAACCTGTTTATTGCCGATACTGGGAATAACCGCATCCGCAAGGTTTCTCCCGACGGAATTATTACAACTATTGCCGGGTCAGGTGAGATGGGCTTTGGCGGAGATGGTGGACCGGCCATAGAAGCCCAATTCGCTTATCCGGTAGCAATCGCCATTGATGGTCAGGGAAATCTCTACATTGCCGACTTCAACAATCATAGGATTCGAAAGATATCTACTGACGGTATCATTACGTCGGTGGCTGGCACTGGTAAGTCCGAATACAATGGAGATGGGAGGCCAGCTCTCGAGTCACAGATTGGGGAGCCATGCGGTGTCGCCGTGGATCGCAGCGGGTACATTTACATTGGAGATCAATTAAACAACCGAGTTCGAGTGGTCACACCCACAGGGATAATGTACACGGTTGCCGGTACCGGTGTGCGTGGATATACCGGCGATGGTGGACCGGCGGAGAAGGCCCAAACATCAAATCCCGATATCATAGCTCTCGACAATGAAGGCAATCTGTACATACCCGATCACAGCAATGGCGTCGTAAGAAAGCTCACACGTATTACAGATTAATCTTGGGGTGCGTGGAACTACTGGTAACACAGTATAAAATTAATTGCTGGTGCAGCCCCACTTACGAAAATCTTCACGGATTTTCTATTTGGTTTGTATTTGCTAAATTAGATGCTTAAATAACGCAACTAATCTTATACAAGACCGTTGTAGCACATTGATTGAGTATGTAGATTTAAACTATAGGAGCAGTTTGCATAGTAACTCACATGCTTTATTTTAACTTTAATCGAAATTTATTACTTATAATAATTAAATTTAAGAAATGAGGTAATGATTATGAACAAAAAATTGGTATTGGAATGATTTGGATTGGAATTTTAGGATTGCTTTTCAATTATATCTTGCAATGGATCACCAGTTCAATATATAGAGCCAACACTTCTGAAGAACTAACTGGAACCATTTGGGCTAGCGATGGATTCCTTTTCACATTTAATGGAGCATTGACCTTTATCGGACTTGGATGTTCTATTATTGGCATACTACTCTATTCCTCAAAGAAGGGTTCCCTTTTTTGGCTATGGGGATTCGTGCCGTTTATAGCATTTGGCTTTCTAAGTACTTGGCATCCATCACAAGATACTTCCTCTCTTTTTGGGATTGGTGGAGGAATTATTACATTATCTTATTTTGGTGTGTTATGGGGTTGGGTCAAAACCCACAACGCATATGAGGGCATTGCAAAGAAAGGAAAGCATATTCAACTTTGCGGTTATTCTTTCCTATATATTACAGCCTTATTCCTTTGTATGTATATGGGTACACCAAAACTTCCTGGATTGGCAAACATTTCCATAGTCAGCGGGCAAAGTATAATTATTACTTTTTCTGTCGGGTTTGCATTACTTTCTTTAGGTAATTATTTAACAGGACAAAAAATGTAAACATAGCAGGTTAAGAATAAATAAAATCATTAAAAACCAACTGCAGAATGGGATACAGACAATTGGTATATAAGAAATAAACACTATATTAACTTTTCACAATAGTTAGCGGTAACTGTAGTGAAAATAATTAATATCTATTTATAATGAATGAAAAAATCAAAAAGAAAATTAAACATTGACTGGAAATCGAAATTAATTGACCTTCTAATTGTAATAATTGGTATTACAATAGCTTTTCAGCTAAATAACTTAAATGAATCTAATAAATCAAAGACACAGGAAAAAGACTATTTAAAAAGTTTCTATGAAGAAAACAGAGATAACGAATCAAGTCTTTCTTTAGCTCTAGAGTTTGCACTTAAAACTAAAAATGATATTGACTCCTTAAAACAAATTCTTCTTTCAAAAAATTATGAAGATGGTAGGATTATAAATCTAACAGCAAGCATGATGGCTTTATCTAATTTTAATCCATCTTTAATAACAATGGAAAATATTACTGCATCGGGTGATTTTGAACTCATTAGTAATTTTGAATATAGAGAAAAAATAATTGATACTTATAATTCTTATCAAAATACATCACTATTAGAAGGAATATTATCTGACTATGTAAATCAATATGTAACACCTTTTTTCTTTGGAAATGTAAGATTTAGTGATTTTACATCTCTCGAAGAAAACTTTATCAGAAAACCTGAATTTGAAAATATCGTTATTGGATATGACGCTTTATTAACTCAAAAACTAAATGGTTATGAGGTAAACTTAGCAAAATTAAAAGAACTAAATCAGCTATTAACTTCCGCCAACAAAGTATCCTATGAAAAATAACGGCTTTAGTGCTAAATTCAAAGGTAAGCCTTTGTTGACATCTAGCTCATTTAAACTACTTATTGGAAATGCTGAATCATTTAAACTCAAATGAAATTCTTTTAGAAATGTCCATACCAAATAGAGCGGGAATTTTAACACCTATCGATGGCTTAGAGGAGGGAGAGGAAATAACGATGCTGGTGATGCCGGTGATGTTGAGTGAATAAAGTATTTAAATAAGTAAAAAATATAATGAAACCATGGCTAGATTGTCATGGTTTTTTTTATTTCTACTCTGATATTTATCAGTTCTTGATAAAGAAAATATCTGTAAATTTATTGATTAGAAATCCTTTAAAGGCTAATCTATTGTTGATGGAGAATAAAACTTTTATTTTTTATGAGTCATTCTTTTGCAAAAATAATAGATTTATTCGACGTTGATTTTGAATAAAAAATTAGAATTGACGAGGGTTTCCTAGAGTAGTACGTATAAGAAAATATAAACAATATAACCTACACACTATAGTTACAGCCCATTAAAATGAATCGCTTTGCAATAATATTAATCCTGATTTCATGCATAAGTGAATTAAATGCACAACAGATTGATACGTTCTTTTTACATCATGCTATTTCTAAATATGATACGATTATTTATAAGCGAGTTATTCAATTTGATAATAATGATAGCTTATATCATGTTCGAGATTATTTTGAAAATGGCCAGATTCAAATGCAAGGTACTTATAGTTCTTTTGATAGGGATATAAAAGAGAATTATTGGTGCAACTATAGAACAAATACTAAACAAGGACTTTATCAAACTTGGTATAAAAATGGACAACTTGAGTCTCGATGTAATTTTATTGACGGAAAGTTTCATGGTCAAATTGAGGAATGGTATTCTAATGGTCAAATAAGTCAAAGGAGTCAGTGGATAAAGGGAGATATTGAAGGTAATGTGAAGGGACAGATGAATGGCTCTTGCATAGGGTGGACAAAAGATGGGGAATTGGTATGTGATATGGTTCTGGAGAAAGGATTAAAAAAAATCCAACAGACAGCAAATATAATATTTACTCTACACACCTCCTGAATATGACTTAGACACTTTAAAAACCTATCCTTTAATAATATATCTACATGGTGGATCGCATAGAGGAACAGATTTAAACAAGTTATATGGTTATGGTATTCCTGACCAAATTCATAGAGGGAGAGAATTTCCTTTTATAATTGCTTCACCGCAATGTCCGCTACATCTTAGATGGTCGACTGACAACTGGTTTGAGAATTTTTTTGAAGAAATAATCTTGAAATATCGAGTTGATACAAATAAAGTATACTTAACTGGTGTAAGTTTGGGAGGGTCTGGCACTTGGTACCTGGCAACAAAATATCCAGAAAAGTTTGCAGCTATAGCTCCAATGAGTGGGTTTACAAGTCATATTGAATACCTTGATCAAAATATTGAAGAATTAGTTGATATGCCTATTTGGGCTTTCCATGGTAAAATTGATAAAGTAGTGCAATTTGAGGAGACAGAAAGAGTTATTCAAAAATTAGAAGGAAAAAATAAAAATTTGAAATTTACAATAGAGCCTAATGTGGGGCATTGGATTCATTGGTTAGTATATCCCGAACAGGACTTATATGACTGGTTTTTGACACATGATAGGGGATTCAGAGAGTAGTACATATGAGAATATATAAACAATATAACTATACATAGTAGTTATGCCCAAGTTGATGAAAGGGCTAATTCAGCATTTTGCAGATAATAATCACGATTATGCAGAACTTAATTTTTTAACAATTTTATAACCTTGACTTTTACCATATGTTTAACTAAAAAAATTAAAAGTATGAAAAAGTCAATTCGAATCATGTTTTATCTTTCATTATTGATCCCTGTGATAATGTCATCTTGTAGTAGCTATAAAGCAGCAGACACTGTATATATGACAAACAATACCTCGGGTATTAAAGAAAAGATATTAAAAATAGAAAACGGATTATTGCCAGAGGTAATAATTGAAAACGAGGATAGTATTTCGTATTCAATTATAGAAAGGATGCAATATTATGATGTGCCCGGATTAAGTATTGCAGTCATTAAAGATAACAAAATTGAATGGGCAAAATCTTATGGCGTAAAAGAAAAGGGAACGACCGACATTGTTACTCTTAACACAATGTTTCAAGCAGCATCAATGAGCAAACCTATTACAGGTATAGTTGCTGTCAGGTTAGCAGAACAAGGGAAAATTGATTTGTATAGGAACGTAAATGAACAATTAAAATCATGGCAGATTCCTGAAAATGAATTTACTAAAAAGAAACCCGTTACACCTGAACTTTTACTAATGCACCTGAGTGGTTTAAATGTCCATGGTTATCCTGGGTACGCTGTATCGGATACTATCCCGAATATAATCGACATTCTTAATGGTACAAGTCCTGCTAATACAGAGCCAATGAAGGTAGCAATTGAACCGAACTAAATGGAAATATTCAGGTGGAGGATATACAGTTCTGCAATTGTTAATGGAGGAAGTATGTGGAGAGTCATTTCCTCGCTTAATGAAGGAAAATCTTTTTGATCCATTGGGAATTAAAAATAGTACTTTTTCCCATAATTTATCGAAAAATGAAAAAGCATCAATTGCGAAAGGATATAAATATGATGGTTCAATGGTTAAGGAGGTTATCGTGTCCATCCTGAAAAAGCGGCCGCAGGTCTTTGGTGCACGCCTTCAGACTATGCAACAATGGTAATCGAAATTCAAAAAGCATACTTTGGTCAATCCAATAAAATAGTATCTCAAAAAGCTTCCAAATCATTTGTTTACCAGAAATCTGGTTATATGGGATATGGATTTATGATACGACTTCATGGTGATAGTACTGCAATTGCTTTTGGAGGAGGTAACGAAGGTTACACATGTAATATTTTCAGCTATTTTAACTTAGGCAGCGGCGCAGTTATCATGGCTAATTCCGACAATTCTGAAGTTATGCACGAGATTTTAAGAAGTATGTCGAAACAATATTCATGGCCGGAATTTAAGCCAAAGACGATGAAACCGGCAGATGTGGCTGCTTCAACATTATTAAACTATGTAGGAACTTATAAAGGTAATTCAACTGATAATGTAGAATTTACGTTTGAAATAACCTTAAAAAATAACTGCTTGTATTCTACCATAAACAAAAAAACAAAAAAGTTATATGCTAAAAGCGAGAAAGAATTTATTATACCTGAACGTGATTGGAATATTACATTTAAAGATGTGGATGGGAGAATTGACTCGCTTGAGTTTTATGTAGATTATGAAAAAGGAACAGCAAAACGTATAAATTAACAAAGCATAATTAAAAATTTAAAACTATGAAAAAGTCAATTCATATCATGTTTCATCTTTTATTCTGGACAATAACCATAACATTGGTTTATCTTATCTTGGATCTTTTATACGGTTTAATCTCAATCATCTTAATGCATGCGGGAAAGTGCCTGAAAATATGCAGGAATTGCATGCTTTTCTTATTATCCTTAGTAGTGGAATAGTTATATTTTATTCATCATATTTTTCACTCCATTATTTTGCAAAAAAACCGATACGATTCCTGTGGTTAGCTGCTTTCTATATTGTTTGTGCTTGTGTATATGTTTTTATTCAATCAGACTTTTCTGATTTACTCCTTTTTTGTATCTCAATATTATATTTTAACTTTTTTGGGGGGCTATTCAGGACTTTCTTTGAATGGATAAAAGACAGGAAAATAAAAGCCGAATTGGAGAAAGACAAAGATTGCAAAGTCAACTGGAATTGCTAAAATCTCAAATTAATCCACATTTCTTATTCAATTCACTTAACAATATTGATGTTCTGATTCAAGAAGAACCTCAGAAAGCATCAGAATACCTTAAAAAGCTATCTGAAATATTGAGATTCATGTTATATGAATCAAATACTGACAAAATCCCTCTAATTGAAAGAAATAGAATATATCAAGAAAGTATGTAGATTTACAGAAAATCAGGACTTCAAACGATAATTTTGTGAAATTTGAAATTTTTGGTAATGCAAGTGGTAAGTATATTGCCCCAATGATTTTTATACATTTTATTGAAAACGCATTCAAATATTCAACAAATAAGAAAATAGAAAATGCTATAAACATCAGATTTGATATATCTGAAAAGCGGGTATCATTTTTTTGTAAAAACTATAATCAAAACTACCGAATGATACTAAGCCCTGATAAAAATGGTTTAGGTATCCCGTTAATAAAAGCAAAAGCTTGATTTAATATATAAAAAGGCTTATAATCTGAATGTAAAAGAAGAAGATAATTGGTATATTGTAAATCTTGAAATTCAAATTAGATGACCATTAATTGCATAATAGTTGAAGATGAGCCTCTTGCTTTGAAACGTACAAAAGAGTATGTCGAGAAAATATCGTATCTCAATTTACTACACTCTTTTGATAATGGGTTTGAAGCAATTGGTTTTCTTAAAAACCAGCAAGTCGACTTAATCTTTTTGGATATAAAAATGGATGAGTTGACAGGGATTCAATTGTTAGAATCCCTTGAAAGAAAACCGTATGTGATAGTCACAACAGCCTATAGTGAATATGCACTAAAGGGATATGAACTTAATGTAATTGATTATCTGCTGAAGCCTTTCACTATAGAGCGGTTTATTCAGGCAGTTGAAAAAGTATCAGTACAATTAGATAAAACGACCAATGATAATCGTGATTTTTTCTTTGTAAAAACTGGATATTGTATAGAAAAAATATTTTTCGATGATATTCTTTTCATTGAAGGAATGAGAGATTATCGTAATATTCAAACAAATACTAAAAAAATTCTTACCCTTCAAACATTTATTGAGTTAGAGAAAGAATTACCAAAATCCAAATTTTGCAGGGTACATAAATCATACATCGTAACATTAAAAAAAATTGATTTAATTGAAAGGAACCGCATTAAAATCAAAGATAAATTGATTCCAATAAGTGAAACATATAAAGAAAACTTTTTTAAGTTAATAGGATATTAAACTGATGGACAAAAAACAATCAGGGCATAACAATGTATATAAAAAATAAGCGATATAGTAGTAACATCAAGGTTTGTAGCCCGTTTGAACTTTCTTGTAAGTTGAAAGTTTTGTGCTTCGGAATCGCTTACTTTTCATATACTTAACGTTGTAGGCTATTGAAAAAAAACTCCATACACAATTAATAAATTAATAAAATGATAACATTGGTAGTAGGTGCAAGCGGTGCAACAGGAAAAAAGTTGGTAGAACAATTGTTAAAAATGGAACAAAAAATTAAGGTGATTGTACGTCCTACGGGAAAAGTACCTGACTCCTGGAAGAATAATGACAAAATAACAATAATCAGAGCCTGTATCTCTGAGATTAGTGTGGATGAAATGATTAAATATTTGATTGATTGTCAGTCGGTAGCTTCTTGCCTTGGTCATAATATAACTTTGAAAGGTATTTTCGGAAAACCTAGAAATTTAGTAACCGATGCCATTAGATTGCTTACTGATGCAATTCAGAAGAATTCACCAGAAAAACCAATCAAGTTTGTGTTGATGAATACAACTGCTAACAGGAACAGAGATTTAAATGAACCCATTTCGATTGGACAAAAATTAGTGATGGGGTTGATTCGTTTACTTGTCCCACCGCAATTAGACAATGAAAAAGCAGCAGACATTTTAAGAGTGGACATTGGACAAAATAATAAATTAATTCAATGGGTGGCTGTACGACCAGATACGTTAATTAACAAAGATATCGTAAACGAATACGAGATATATGCTTCACCTACAAGGAGTGCCCTATTTAATCCTGGCAAAACAAGCCGAATAAATGTTGGGCATTTTATGGCTAAGCTAATAGTTGATAATGACTTATGGAGTAAGTGGAAAGGGCAAATGCCTGTAGTTTATAATAAAATAAATTAGTTGGACGAAAACAACAGCCTACAACACAGGCTATATGTAATGCGGGTTTCGGAGTAAATTGAAACATTATTGCAATTAATAAGCATCGCCAAATCTGCGATTTGACCTTTGTGGAAAAAGAAAAGATAACTTACAACTCGCAGATTTGGCTAAGTGCAGATATGAAAGTTCATCTCTTTTAAATCCCGCACTACACACTAATTGAGTAATAATCAAGAACTCATTGTTTAACCAATCAAAGCTTAAGTCTCTCATCGTGTTACAAAAGTTTGGTTAACTGATAGGAGAAAGGTGAATTAACTATGTTAGAAATTGAGTTTTAAGATGATCTAATCTTCTTATTAAAAATAATCATCCAACTTTTTGAAGGCTGAAAAAACTATCTAGTTATTTTTTAAATAGAAAAATATAAATTTTAGGAGTAATTTTAGTGGGTGAAGAATTCTAACAAGAAAACAAGCATTGAGGATATCAGTTAGAGACATT